>Ga0180009_10000175_pt1 | contig 98771 bp, 98 predicted proteins | sample OS_PC_MetaG_FD_123537 | JGI IMG/M metagenome (GOLD analysis project Ga0180009, IMG submission 123537) | Groundwater microbial communities from the Aspo Hard Rock Laboratory (HRL) deep subsurface site, Sweden - OS_PC_MetaG | ecosystem: Environmental > Aquatic > Deep subsurface > Groundwater... | reverse complement strand
TTCAAGCGCATTCCCGCCAACCAGATGTGGCGCAAGATGCTGTCGATGCTGTTTGAAACCGGCCATCCCTGGATCACCTTCAAGGACCCGTGCAACATCCGCAGCCCGCAGCAGCACGTTGGCGTCGTCCACAGTTCCAACCTGTGTACCGAGATCACGCTCAACACCAGCGACACCGAAATCGCCGTGTGCAACCTCGGCTCGGTCAACCTGGTCAACCACCTCAAGGATGGCAAGCTGGACCTCGACAAGCTCAAGACCACCATCCACACCGCGATGCGCATGCTCGACAACGTGGTCGACGTCAACTACTACGCCGTCGGCAAGGCCCGCAATTCCAACCTCAAGCACCGTCCGGTGGGCCTCGGCATCATGGGCTTCCAGGATGCGCTGCAGGAACTGCGCCTCACCTACGCCTCGGATGACGCCGTCGAATTCGCCGACCGTTCGATGGAAGCCGTGTCCTACTACGCCATCCTGGCGTCGACCGAACTGGCGCAGGAGCGTGGCCGCTATTCCAGCTATGAAGGCAGCCTGTGGAGCCGCGGCATCCTGCCGCTGGATTCGATCAAACTGCTGGCCGCAGAACGCGGCGGCTATCTCGAAGTGGATAGCTCCAGCACTCTGGACTGGGACAGCCTGCGTGCGCGCATCAGCCAGTACGGCATGCGCAACTCCAACTGCATGGCGATTGCGCCGACCGCGACCATCGCCAACATCGTCGGCGTCTCTGCCTCGATCGAGCCGACGTACCAGAACATCTACGTCAAATCCAACCTGTCGGGCGAATTCACCGTTGCCAACAAGTACCTGGTGGCCGACCTGAAGAAACTCGGCCTGTGGGACGAAGTCATGGTCGCCGACATCAAGTACTTCGACGGCAGCCTCGCCAAGATCGACCGCATCCCGGCCGACATCCGCGCGCTGTACGCCACCGCGTTCGAAATGGAAACCCGCTGGCTGGTCGAGTGCGCCTCGCGCCGCCAGAAGTGGATCGACCAGGGCCAGAGCCTCAACATCTACATGGCCGGCGCCTCGGGCAAGAAGCTCGACGAGACCTACAAGCTGGCGTGGATTCGCGGTTTGAAGACGACGTATTACCTGCGCACCATGGGCGCCACCTCGGCCGAGAAATCCACCGGCAAGGGCGGCGAGCTCAACGCCGTGTCGGCCAGCGGCGGGGCAGGGGCGATGAGCACCGCGGGTAGCAGCAGCGCCATCGGCAAGGCTGCGGCCAATCTACCCGAGCCTGAGCTGGATGGGGTGGCTTGCACGATGCGGCCGGGGGATGTGGGGTTTGAGGAGTGTGAGGCTTGTCAGTGAAGGGGGCGACGAAATGACTGTTGAAGCTCTGTGGTCTGTCGAGTTTGTGTCGAATGCAGGTGATGTCGGCGCTGGCGTAGCGGTTTTTGAAAACGGAAATATCTACGGTGGCGATGGGACTTATTTCTACACAGGCAAATACAAGATTGCGAACTCTCAGGTTGATGCGACGGTGAAGGTCGTTCACTACGCGGGACAACCGCTTTCGATATTTGGCCAAGACCCGCAGCCGTTTGACCTAACGATCGGCGGGCCGGTTTCGGACTCTGTGATGAATTTGGCCGGTATTCGTATGGACGACGTGTCCAAGCGCATGGGGTTACGCCTCACTAAGAGAGCGGAGCTTCCTTAGGGTGGTAGGCCGGGGGTAGCCCGGCGGCTAGTCACTTTCTCTTGGACGGCCAAGAGAAAGTAACCAAAGAGAAAGCCGCCCCGCTGCGCCACCCCTTCGGGGCGGGCCTCGACTGAACCGGACTGACGGGGCGTCTGCGCAACTCGCCCTGGCAGGACACACGAAACGTGTCCTGCTGCGGAGCTCAGACAGTGCTCGCCGTTTTCCCCGCCAGCCCGGCTCAGCCGAGGTGACGCAGAGGAGAGCCAGCCGGAACGTAGGGTGGGCTTTTTAGCCCGCCAACTGATTGATAAAAGAAGTGTGGGCCTCGCCCACTTGGGTTAAACCAAAGGAGATTTGAACGATGCTGAATTTTGAAGATGATTTCACGCCTGCCACGCAGCCCGTCAACGTGCCGTCTTTCCTGCGCAATGATGCCGTGTCGGTTGCCGCTGACGTGGCCGATGAGCCCGCGCCCCAGACCCAACGCGTGCGGGCATCCGACAAGCGCATCATCAACGGCTCGACGGACGTGAATCAGCTCGTCCCCTTCAAGTACAAATGGGCGTGGGAAAAATACCTCGCCGGCTGCGCCAACCACTGGATGCCGCAGGAAGTGAACATGAGCCGCGACATCGCGCAGTGGAAAGACCCCACCGCGCTCACCGAGGACGAGCGCCGTCTGGTCAAGCGCAACCTCGGCTTCTTCGTCACCGCCGATTCGCTCGCCGCCAACAACATCGTGCTCGGCACCTATCGCCACATCACCGCGCCCGAGTGCCGCCAGTACCTGCTGCGCCAGGCGTTCGAAGAGGCGATCCACACCCACGCCTACCAGTACATCGTCGAATCGCTGGGCCTCGACGAAGGCGAAATCTTCAACGCCTATCACGAGGTCGCCAGCATCCGCGACAAGGATGAATTCCTCATCCCCTTCATCAACACGCTCACCGATCCGCAGTTCAAGACCGGCACCCCGCAGGCCGACCAGGACTTGCTGAAGTCGCTGATCGTCTTCGCCTGCATCATGGAAGGCATCTTCTTCTACGTCGGCTTCGTGCAGATCCTCGCGCTGGGCCGCCAGAACAAGATGACCGGCGCCGCCGAGCAGTACCAGTACATCCTGCGCGACGAGTCCATGCACTGCAACTTCGGCATCGACCTCATCAACACCATCAAGCTGGAAAACCCGCACCTGTGGACCAATGAATTCAAGGCCGAAATCAACAGCCTGATCCAGAAGGGCGTCGAGCTCGAATACCGCTACGCCGAAGACACCATGCCGCGTGGCGTGCTGGGGCTCAACTCGGCCCAGTTCAAGGAATACCTGCGCTTCATCGCCAACCGCCGTTGCCAGCAGATCGGCCTCGACGAGATGTTCCCCGGCGTCACCAACCCCTTCCCCTGGATGGCCGAGATGATCGACCTGAAAAAGGAGAAGAACTTCTTCGAGACGCGCGTCACGGAATATCAGACGGGCGGGGCTTTGAGCTGGGATTGACCGGCTGGAATGGAAAAAAGGCGCAGGAGACTGCGCCTTTTTTGTTTAGAAAGTATTAACGGAGATCGCTAAGTTTGGCTTAGTGGGGAATGCACATGCATAAAGACCTTGAAGCACTCTGTCGTGCCCTCGATACATTGTCTGCAGCGGTCACAAACGGGTGGACTGGAGAGCAAACGTTCTGCGAGGCGTGGGGTTGGAATTGTCCAACCGTAACTCGCCATGACATGGCAGCTGTTCCGGCTAGTTTGGCTCAGGAGATAAGGGCTTCGAAACTAGACACATTAGATAAACCGATCCTTGCACTTGTGCAGGACTATCCTCGTCGGCTAGCGCATATGCAGGCCACTACTTTGCCTCAGTTTTGGGGAGGAAATTCGGGCCCAGCCACAACTGCTTACCTCGCGACGCTTAATTCGATTCGCCAAGGTCTTCTTCCACTGCTGGGATGGCAAGTTATTCCTGATCCGAAAGCGATGCCAGGACATATTGCCCGTAGGCTTCGCTCCATTCAGGCTGAGGTTGACCAGATTGCCCCCAACAAGGAGCAGCTTACTTCTCAGATTCGCGATATCCAGCAGGCTCATACAGTCGCAGAATCGCTTCCATTGGATCTTCAAGCACTAGCGGAAGCACGTGATCGTGTGGTTCGCCTGGCCGATGAATCAGTTGCGTCTGCAGAGAAGGCAAAGTCAAATTCAGGGCAAGCTACGGACGAACTGGATGCAATTAAATCTAAAAATAATCAAGCCCAAAAGCTAGTTGATCAGTGCGAAGATGCCTATCGAATAACAACAACAAAGGGGCTTGCTGCAGCGTTCGATCAGCGTGCCATTCTCCTCGCAAAGTCAATGTGGGTGTGGGTTGTAGGCCTGCTGACTGCACTTTCGATTGGCTCTTGGCTTGGCGTAGGGCGTGTCGAACTGCTTTCAAGCGCAATCTCAACGCCTGAACCTCACTGGGGTGTTATTTTGATGCATGTCGTTCTCTCCATACTGAGCATTGGGGCGCCCGTCTGGTTTGCATGGATGGCTACAAAGCAGATTGGCCAGCGCTTCCGTTTGGCAGAGGACTATGCTTTCAAAGCGTCTGTGGCGAAAGCATATGAAGGGTACAGAAAGGAGGCGGCACGCATCGATCCTGCATTCGAGGCACGGTTGTTCAGTTCTGCATTGACACGCCTTGAGGAGGCACCACTTCGCCTCGTCGAAGAGACATCCCATGGGAGCCCTTGGCATGAATTATTCGCATCCCCTCAGTTTCAGCGTGCACTGTCAACGCTGCCCGATCTCAAAGACAAGTTCATCGAAGTCGCCAAGCAAGGGGCAATTGCGGTTCTCCCGAGCCGCCCGGCAGCAATAATTAAATCGGTCGAAGAGTAAACAAGGAGCTAAAGGGGTCAGCTTCGGGAATAAATAGGCTCAGTTCAAACCTGACACCGACATGTGGACCCCAAGACATGCCTATTGAACTCGGCGGATACGCACTCACTTGGTACATGCAAGAGATATGCATGCATGGTCTGGGTGCGCAAACTGAATACGATCAGCTCAATGCAGCACTTAATGACGATAGAACCCGTCAGACGCGTCTTGTATGGTTTCATTTAACCTCGTTCCTATCGCATTCTGCGATGATCTCGAAGTATCTATCCCCAATCTCTAATAACGAGATCTCCGTTGCAAGAAAGAACGCATTAAGGGAGCTTCTTGGTGTCAGTTCCGAGTCCGAAGTATTGCCACGAGACACGAGAGACAATGTCGAGCACTTTGACGAAAGAATAGACAACTGGGTCGGCAGCGAGAATCAAAACCTACTTGAAATTGTGCTGCCCGATCGTGACGGCTACGATTACATGCGCGTACCCGAAAAAAGGGTGAGGCGCGTGCTAATTCTTGACGAACTCGTGTTCGTGTCAGAGAAAAAAGACGGGAGCAAATTTGACCTCAGTCTGCGACCTCTCCACGAGGAGGTTCAGCGTATTGCGGCGGAAGCAGCGAAATGGATTACCGAGAGTTCTCCCTACCACTTCATCTATCCACGCTGATGGCTGCTAGAACTTCGGGGCCATGCGCTTGACGGGTCCCGGGTCTAACAATAAGGGACAGACTACGGTTTCAATAAGGGACAGACCACGGTTTCAGAGTTAAAAAGCCTGGTCGCGCGTAATAGGGGACGTACCACGGTTTCATGTGACAAATCAAAGGGGCCAGTTGGCCCCTTTGATTGCTTTAATTCACCTGCCAACTCACCGAATCTAGCTACAACGCAAGCGCCCCAATGTTTGGTTACCCCGTGCGGGGTGATTACCGTTGCGCAGGCCCAAGCTGCGTGTTGGCGTAAGGCGTTGCGCAACCGTGCGCAAGCTCATTAGCTGCAGGTGCCCTGTTTGGCCAACTCCAATTCCATGATGTCCTCTTTCCCTTCTTTTTCGTCGACCAATTCAAGCCCCGCCCCGCCGACAAACAGGCCCATTTTGATGTATTGGTTGATGAAGTAATTGGTTCCAGCAAGCGCGTTGATCGTAAGGTCGTTCGGAGAAAATTCCGACTCGGTGGAGATCGTGTGTGGCTGGCCGCCTTTGACTTCTTGGTAAAAAAATACGTCCGGCGCAGACTCGCCGATACATTTACCGTCTACCCAGATATCTTTTTTCAACGCCTTTCCGACGAAACTGTCGCGATAGATGTATAGCCCCGAATGTCCTTCTGTAGGCGGGCTGAATTGCTTGGCCTTGACCGAGGCTTCCTTGCTTTCCATGGGAACCGATGCGCACCCCGAAATCAAAGCCGTTGCGATTACGATGGCGGCGAATTTATTTTGCATCCCTGTTTTCCTTTTTTGGTTATTGATAAAACATTTTTTGATGTTCGGCATGCGATGAAACTCACCCCAAACGCGAGCTATCCTGAGGCAACCGGAGTTTGTGCGTCAAATAAAAAATATGAAGTCTGACTTCATGTTTTCGCGAATTCCCAATTCCGGGGAAGAATAGGGGACAGACCACGGCCAGGGGACGCAGAGTCGTTTTCTAATGTAGGTTGCTGGACGACAACAACGCATTTTGAATGAGGAGGTTTTTGTGGGACTACTTGATGGCGTAATAGGCAACGCGTCCAAGATCGACCCGTTGAAGATTCAGGAAGAGTTCAGCCAGATTCTGGCACCCGGAGAGCGGGTCGAGCATGCCTACCAGCTCATCCGCGACTACTTCGTCTTCACCGACAAGCGCTTCGTTCTCGTCGACAAGCAGGGCCTGACCGGCAGCAAGGTTGCTTATCACTCGATCCCGTACACGAGCATCACCCACTTCAGCATCGAGACCGGCGGCACCTTCGAGCTGGATGCGGAATTGAAAATCTGGATTGCGAGTACGGCAGAGCCGATTCAAAAGCAGTTCAACAAGAGGCTGAACATCTACGAGGTCCAGGCTGTGCTCGCGAGCTACGTGTTGCGTTGAGTTTCGATAAGGGGATCCAAGGGCCAAGGTCGAATCGTTTTTCGCTCGGAAGCGCCGCTAGGAAAACAAATGGGCTCAGACACGATTATTTCGGTCACACACGCAAAGACTCAATGACAAAGACTCGGAGTCTTGCCTTTTGCGGCAAGAAGTAAGACCCCGCGTGCTTGATGAGGCAGAGCAAATGCTCTCCAAATAAGGGTACCCATGAAGACTTATTCAAGTTGTCTCGTTGCTGCCAGCATGATGTTGGCTTCAACCATCGCTTCGGCAGGCGCCGTCTATAAATGCGCTTCTGGAAGCGGAAGCTTTGTTTATCAGGACCAGCCGTGCCCGGGCGGAAGCGCACTAGTGGCACCAATAAGCACCGGGAGTACGACTGGCGCTGCCGCTAACAGGCAAGTCTCGCCACTATGCTTGAAGCAGGTTGCCACAAAGCCGGCACAGAGCATGGCTCTTCAACTTGAGCGGGTGAGGGTGCATTCGCGAATGAAGGTATTTTCGATGAGCATGGCGGCTCCGGCGCCTGACGATGATGCCGTCAAGCGGGGTAAATGCGAGGACATCGTGACGAGATATGACAGTCTGCTCACGGAGCTTAACCATTCGGATTTGGATGACCTCAAAAAACTGGGCCAGTGCTTTATCAGCCAATCGTATTTGCTTCACGCCGAGCAAGCGAAACTGAGCTGTGGTCTTGGTGGATGAGAGCCGACAGCTGACCCCAGGGGCCGCCGGGGCAGGTCACAAACTCGCATAGAGCTAAAGGGGTCGGTTCAGGGTCGAATTGATTTGCGCTCCGAAGTGCCGCTAGAAATTTTCGATCTTGGCCCCTTTGCTCACGCGACCAGAACAGATGCCGTTTTCTGTGAAATAAATGGGGTCAGACACGATTAATTCCTGGCGCAGTCGGGAATGGAGTCTGACCCCGTTTGTGATAACCAAAGGAACCGGGTTCGAATTAACCCACTATGAAACGCGTCCCAACCCCTCTTCTCTGGCTCGCCGTTGCACTGATCGGCATGGCACTCGTCGCCGGCAGCTTCATCATGGTGGCGTGGCTGAAGCTGCAACCCTGCCCGCTCTGCATCGCCCAGCGAACGCTTTTCATGCTGATGGGCGTGGTGGCTCTGGTGGCCTTCTTCACCCATCGAAATCTTGTCGGACGCATGGCCGGCGGGTTGACTGTATTGACGGCGCTGTCGGGCGCGGCCGTAGCGGGCTATCAGGTATGGATGCAGCACCAGCCTGCGAACATGTTCTCCTGTGGTGCTGATACTAATTTTGTCGAGGACATCGTTTACTGGCTGGGTCAGCAAGTGCCTGTTCTGTTCGATGCGCCCGGCGTGTGCCAGGATACGGCGCTGCTGATCTTCGGCTACTCGCTTGCGGTATGGGCGCTGGTCGCCTTTGTGGCGTCTGCGGTGCTGGGGTTGTGGGCACTAGGACCACGGGGGCAGGTCTTGCATTAAGAATAAATGGGCAGACACGATTAATTTCTGGCGAGAAATGGAGTCTGACCCCATTTGTCCCATTCCATTTGTCACGGTTCTAATGGTAGATCGCGGGCGGCTCTGAATATCAAAAAGGAATCAAAGGGGTCATCTTGGACTGCCCCTTATTGTTCTGTTATTTTTTTAAAAAAATGGGAGGTTGTTATGAAAGCTATACATGGATTGTTTGTGGTGGCCTTGGCCTGTCTCGCGCCAGTATCTGCTCGAGCCGAGGACGTTGTGCAAGTGTCTTCACTCATTCCTTATCAAAGTGACGATGTCACGGATGAAACCGTCCGGAAGGAGTGCAACTGGAATACCACCATGCCGCGCTATTTGGCTGGGGAGTCCGATGGGCGTGTGATCGTAGCGGAGAATAAATCCAACACGAATACCGGCAAAAGGCTGGTGCTGGTTGCTACTAATCTCCACACACTTGGCGGTGGAGCCTGGACGGGACCTAAGTGGTTGGTGCTGGAAGGGAATCTAATGCATGGTGACAAACTGCTGGGGAATTTCGAAGTCAGGCGCCAAACGATTGGTGGTTCATTTCGAGCTTGCTCGACATTGGAGTCGCTCAGCGAAGAAATTTCGGATGACATTCTGGAATGGTTGAAAGAGCCAGGTTTGAATGCCAAATTGGGCGACGCAGGCTAGCAGGGCACACTTTTGTGAAGCCCTTTGCTCACGCGACCAGAACAGATGCCGTTTTCTGGGCGGCCACAATTTGGTCGCGTCCGTAGCGTTTGGCTTCATAGAGCGCGATGTCTGATGTGCGGATCAGCTCGGCAGGCGAGGAGACGGAACCGAGTTCGGACGAAGACACGCCGAAACTCAGGGTGACATGGCTAGCCACGGGCGATGCTTCGTGGGGAAGATTCAAGGCCAGGATCCGCTCGCGTATCTGCTCGGCCACGGCTATCGCGCCGCTCAAATCAGTCTGCGGCAACAGGAACGCAAACTCTTCGCCACCGATTCGGGCCACCACATCGCCAGGGCGGGACAGCCCGTGGTGCATGGCCTGCGCAACTTCCACCAGGCACAGGTCGCCGGCCGGGTGCCCATAGTGGTCGTTGTATTCCTTGAAGTGATCGATATCGGCCATGATGAGTGAAAACGGCGCATGGTCTCGTTTCGCTCTTGCCCACTCCTTGCTGAGTTCTTCCTCGAACAGCCGTCTGTTCGGGATGCCGGTGAGACTGTCCAGGCGGACCAGATATTCCAGCGCCTGCTCCACCTCGATTGCTGAGTACAGCTCGCGGCGCAGTTTTTCAGCGTCGCGAAACAGGCGCTGGACCCGGGCGGACGTGGCGAGCATGGTGAGACCGAAGATGACCATCAGCAGGCCCATGACGAGATGGATGCGATCGCCCACCCACATCAGTCGGATGCTGATGGGTACCACGACCGGAATGGCGAAGCACCAATAGGCGTGGCGCACGGACGACAGCAGCGGAACGGCTCCGGCCACCATTCCCCCCAGTACAAAAGCGAGAACGACCTGGTGCGGGAAGGAACTGGGATGAAACAGAAGAATGCCGGACAGCCCCCACACCACGCCGGCAGCGCATGTGCCTGCCAGGAAATACTTGGTCCAGTAAGCATGGTCGGACTCGCTGCTGGGGGCGGTGTTTCTGAATGCCCGCAAGGTGAGGAATCGAGCCCCTGTGACGGCGATGAGCAAGCCTGACCAGATGAGCAGGGCGGGCGTGGGCACGGCGCTCCACAGAACCGCGGCAAGAATGAATCCGTTTGCCAGGTTGACGATCAGCGAGATGGGGAGCTGACGAAAGCTCTGCACAATCTGCGGCACAAGGATGCCCGGATCCCGGGAGTCTGAAGGGGGTCGGGCAGGGTTATCCAAGGGCGAACTCCCGTGACGAGGTTTCCTGACGCATTATTTCTCCGGTGCACAAGCGTCTGTCCAATATAGGCCAAGCTGCGTGGATCATGGTTCGGGCATACGCAGGGGGGCACTGTCACGCATCAATGCGAACTGAGCCAATAGCCCGAATAGCTCATTTTCATCGCCACCTTAATTCTTAACCGCGTCATTCTCGGTGTCTAACATGGCCCCCGTCGCATCCAGCCGTCGCGCCGGATCGATATGGCCCGGCTCCACGCCACCGTGCGCTGGCTCGCCGGGCTACACATCCAACCTACCTATCCATAGTGAGAAATATTCATGAAGTCGACCCTTCTTCGCAGCCTCGTTGTCCTGGCTGTCTCCACGATTGCCTTTGGCGCGCAGGCTGCCAGCTACAACACCAACCTGATCGTCAACGGTGACGCCGAGAGCGGTGTCACCGGCTGGACGCCCCTCGACGAGTTCAACCCCCTGTTCATGGCCGTCGAGTACGGCAACAACTGGGTGCAGCCTAGCGAACCCGGCCCGGCTGCGGCTGATCGCGGCGCGATGATGTTCGCCGGCACATCCGGCTTCGGCTATTCCGCGGGTTACCAGATCCTGGATCTGAGCGCCAATGCCGCCGCCATCGCTACCGGCAACCAGGGCTTCCAATTGGCCGGCTGGCTGGGTGGCTGGACGAACCAGGGCGACAACGCGATGCTGCTGGTCAGCTTCCTGGACACCAACGGCACCGAATTGGATGTTGCTCAGCTGGGCCCGGTACTGCCCGCCGACCGCAACGACAAGACCGGCCTGTACTACCGCGCAAGCAGCGGTTTCCTGCCCACCGCCACGACCCAGGTGATGTTCAAGCTGGACATGGAACGTCTGGTCAGCAACGACAACGACGGCTACGCCGACAACTTGTCCTTCGTGCTGACCCCGGTGCCGGAACCCGAGACTTACGCGCTGATGCTGGCCGGTCTGGGCCTGGTCGGTTTCGCCGCCCGCCGTTCCCGCGCCGCTCGCTAAGTCAGGACTGAGCACACAGGAGGCGAGCTCAGGCCGCCTCCCTGCTTGCACCCAGCGCGGTGCGACACGTGTCATCCCGCCGGAATGACGGAACCCGACATGCTCTGCATTTCCCGATTCCCATTCCGGCGTTCCATTCTTAAGGACAATTCATGAGCAATATAAACCGTCGCGAATTTCTGCGCGCCCTGGCCTCGAGCGCCGGCGCGGCAACTGCCCTTTCCATGCTTCCCCTGTCCATCCAGCGCGCCCTGGCCATCGAGCCCAACATGCGCACCGGCACGATCCAGGACGTGGAGCACATCGTCATCCTGACCCAGGAAAACCGTTCCTTCGACCACTATTTCGGCACGCTGCCCGGTGTGCGCGGATTCGCCGATCCGTTCCCGATCCCCGTGGCCAACTCGACCGGCATCACCGGCAAGAACGTCTGGGTGCAGCCCAACCAATCGGTCAGGACCGCGGGCCAGCCGGTGGCCCCGTTCCACCTCAACACGGTTCAGCATTTCGAATACATGCGCGTCGAAGGCACGCCTCATTCCTGGACCGATGCCCAGAACGCCTGGAACAACGGCCGCATGAACGCCTGGCCCAGGGCCAAGAACAACCACTCCATGGGCTATTTCACCGCCGAGGACATGCCCTTCCAGTTCGCGCTGGCCAACGCCTTCACGATCTGTGACGCCTACCATTGCTCGTTCCAGGGCGGCACCAACACCAACCGCCTGTTCCTGTGGACCGGCAGCAACGACCCGCTGGCTCTGGGCAACGGCCCGGCCACCTACAACGATTACGACTGGTTCGACGCCAACCCCGGCAACGACGGCGGCTACAGCTGGACGACCTACCCGGAGCGGCTCGAAGCCGCGGGCATCACCTGGCAGGTTTACGAAAACATGGAGGATAACTTCACCGACAACTCCCTGGCCGGTTTCCAGAATTTCCGCGACGCCTGGTTCCAGCGCCCCGGCTATTCCGAGGCCCTGCGCCAGCGCGGCATCAGCACGCGGGACCTGGACATGCTCAAGGCGGACGTGCTGGCCGGCACGTTGCCGCAGGTGTCCTGGATCGTCGCCACCGCCGAGGGTTCCGAGCATCCCGGACCGTCCAGCCCGGCCCAGGGCGCCGACTACACCTCGCGGGTGCTGGATGCCCTGACCGCCAACCCCGAGGTGTGGAGCAAGACTGTTCTGCTCATCAACTTCGACGAGAACGACGGTTTCTTCGACCACATGCCGCCGCCGGCCGCGCCGTCCTACACCAGCTGGAACGACGATCCGGCTCTGGCCGTCACGGCCGGGGCCTCCACCGTCGACACCAGCGGCGAGTATCACGAACACCTGGTCAGCTACCACAACACCGCCACCGAGCAGAGCCTGCTGCACCGCACCTATGGCCTGGGCCCGCGCGTGCCGATGTACGTGGTGTCGCCCTGGAGCAAGGGCGGCTGGGTCAACTCCGAGGTGTTCGACCACGTTTCGGTGATCCGCTTCATCGAGGCCCGATTCGGCGTCATGGAACCCAACATCAGCGCCTGGCGTCGCGCCGTGTGCGGTGATCTGACCTCCGCCTTCAACTTCTCCGACCCCAACGACACCGAGTTCTTCAGCAAGCTGCCCCCGACGCTCGCCCTGGCCAACCGGGTGCGCGACGAGCTGCCGGCACACACCACGCCGCCCACTCCGACGACCATCACCTTGCCGGAGCAGGCCGCCGGAATTCGCCCCGCGCGCGCGCTGCCCTACGCCTTGCATGTGGCCAGCCAAGTCAAGTCCGCCACCGAGGTGAACCTGGCGTTCGACAACACCGGGAATGCGACGGCGGTGTTCCATGTCTATGACCGTCTCAACCTGACGGCCATCCCGCGCCGCTACACGGTAGAGCCCGGCAAACAGCTCACCGACGCCTGGAATGCCGCCGCCACCGGCGCTTATGACCTGTGGGTACTGGGGCCGAACGGCTTCCACCGCCATTTCACCGGCAACGCCAAGCGCGCGAGCCTGGCGACCCAGCCCAATCCGGATGTCGAGGTGACTTACGATGCCGTCAATGGCATGTTGGATATCAAGCTGATCAACACCGGCAGCAGTGCGTGCGTGTTCAGCGTGACCGCCAACAAGTATTTCCCGGCGACACCGGCCTACCATACCGTCAAGGCACATGCTGAACACAGCCTGTCCCTGGCGCTGGAGGCGAGCGCGTATTGGTATGACTTCTCGGTCAAGGTGCGGGGGCAGGCCGATTTCAGCCGCCGCCTGGCCGGCCACCTGGAAACGGGCGAGCACTCCTTCAGCGACCCGGCGATGGCGGGCGTAGCGATCGCGGATCAATACCGCGTCGCCTGATCCATCGTCACCACTGCTGGTTTTAGGGCGCGGCGCGATAGCCGCGCCCTTTTTTTTTGGCCCCTCGGTTTCTGTTCTTCGCGGGATGCGCGGGTTAAACTTTCCGCTCTGCGGCCTGCTGGCCAATCTGGGGAACTAACCGACCATGTCCCAACAGCATCCCATCATTGCTGTCACCGGCTCGTCCGGTGCCGGCCTGTCCACGATACGCCACGCGTTCAAGTTCATTTTTGAGCGCCTGAACATCCAGCCCGCGATCGTTCATGGCGACGGTTTCCGGCGTTATAGCGATCGGCAGTTCGCCGCCTTGCTCGAGGAGTCGCGGGGCAGCGGCAGCAAGGTTTCCTGGTTCGGGCCCGAGTGCAATCATTTCCAGGAGCTGGAGTCGTTTTTCAGGACCTATGGCGAATGCGGCAGCGGGGTGGTTCGCCAGTATGCGCACACGGCCGACCACGGCGAGGAATTGGGGGTGCAACCGGGCGAGTTCACGCCTTGGGCGCCCCTGCAGCCGGGCAGCGATCTGTTGTTCTACGAGGGGCAGCATGGCGGCCTGGTGGCCAACACCTGGACGCGCCGCAAGGTCGACTCGCGCCAGTTTCCGCCGGAAATAGACCGTCGCGCGGGACGCCAGGGCTTCGATGTGGCCCAGCATGTGGACCTGCTGATCGGCGTGGCGCCTGCCATCAACCTGGAGTGGATACAGAAGATCCACCGCGACTGCAAAAATGGCACGTGCACGCCCGAAGAATCGGTGGAAACCATCCTGCGCCGCATGGATGACTACATCCATTACATCGTTCCCCAATTCGCCCTGACCGATATCAATATCCAGCGCATGCCGCTGGTGGATACCTCAGACCCGTTCATTGCGCGCGACGTGCCGCTGGCCGACGAATCGCTGTGCATCATCCATTTCCGCGACCGCGAGCGCCACGATTTTCCCGATTTGCTCAGGCGCATTCCCGGCGCCTACATGTCGCGCCCGACCACGATGGTGGTTCCCAACAATGACCTGCGGCTGGCCCTCGGCATGATTTGCGGTCCGATTCTGGCCCGGTTCATGGAGGCGCGCAGCGAAGCAACGGGCTAACCAAACAACAAGGGACAGACCACGGTTTTGCGTGATGGGATCTTTCGGTACCTCAAAAACCCGGGTTAGCTCAGGTCTTGTCATTTGCCGGGACCGATTAAAGGGGCCGGGCTCGAATTGATTGCGCTGTCCGGGAAACCCGGGAATCCAGGGGTCAGGGATGCGTGTACCCCAGCACCAGCAGGAGCAGCGCCGATAGGGCCATGACCGCGTGGAGGCTGACGCCGATCATCGGCGGTGGCGAGCGATGTTCGTGACTGCCCATGCGCAGGGCCAGAAGGACCAGGCCGCCGAACAGCGCCAGAACAAACAGCAGCGCCGCATTGTTGTACAGCATGTGAACGGGACTGCTGAAGATCTGCCTGCCCAACAGGATCAGGCCGAGCAGGGCGACGCCGGCGTGCCCCGCCGCCAGGGCCCGGGAGCCCCGTCGATAGCGCACGCCCAGCACCACGAGCCACAGCCCAAGCACTGCCGCCAGACAAAACAGAACGATTGCGGCAAGGATCATGCGTTTTTCCGTATCAAAACTATCGCTGCCTGAGTGGCGTGAGGATGTCCGCCAAGCCGTTGTGATCGATTTCCTGCATCAGGGCCAGCAAGCGGCCAATTTCACCGGCAGGGAATCCTGTGCGCGCGAACCAGTTGAGGTAATTGCCAGGCAGGTCCGCAATGATCCGGCCCTTGTGCATGCCGAATGGCATCTCCCGGGTGACGAGCAATTCCAGGTCTCTTGGGCTCATGTCATCCACTGCCTTGGCATCGAATGAATGGGCTCAGACCGGGCTGACCTCTTCATCCTCGTTTTGCTGATCGATGTGTAGCGCCCAGCACCGCGCCGAGCGTCACCAGCACGACGCCGGCAATGGTGACGGCGTCGAGGGATTCCCCCAACAAGGGCACGGCTGCCACTGCCGAGATGCCTGGAACCATGGCCAGCATGAGGGTTGCGCGCTGCGGCCCGATGTTGTGGATGGCGTAGGCGAAGAGCAGGCCGGCAATTGAGGCAGCCAGGATGCCTTGATAAACGCCTTGCAACAGGATGAAGGACAGCGGAACGGTGGCGATGGCCTTGGGCAGGAACAGGAGATAAACGGGCATGTAGCAAGCCATTGAAATCACGGCGATACCGACCGTTGCTTCGAGGGGCGAGACATGCCAATGCTTGAGCAGCAAGCCAAAGCATGCGTAGCTGACTGCGGCAAGGAGAAAGAATACATCCCCCACCCATTGATGGGCGGGTGCCCCGGAAATTTGACCAAAGCTGTGGAGGCCAATCAACACGATCCCCAGACCTGCGATCAACAGGGCGAATTCAGTCCGGATGCCGGGGCGATGCCCGAGCATGAACCAGGCGATCAATGCACTCGCAAAGGGAATGCCGCCATTGACCAGAATGCCCGCATGTGCGGCCGGCGCAAGGGAAAAGCCCGAGTAAACCAATAACGCGTAACCCATTCCGCCAAACGCGGCCAGCACTGCAAGTCGCTGCCACTTGAGGCGGTGCCATCTGATCAACACAAATGGAAGGCACACGATTCCCGAGACGACAAAACGGATGGCTGCCATGTCATACGGTGTAAGTGGACTGCGTCCGCCCAGCCGGGAGACGATGTTGAACCCTGACCAGACCACGATGACTGCAGCCGCAGCCGCAAAGCCTTTAAGCAGGTGGAGACGGTGGTCCGGGGCAGGGGTGCCTGCATCTGTCATGCGATGAGGGTCTGGGATAAGCGGTACTGCTCACATTACCACTGTCTGTCGCTGCGGCAGTGGCCTTGCTATGTTCGCTGTCGAACAGAAGAGCCGGTTGCAATTTCCTACTATATTAAGGGTATTCAGGGGGATCAGCATGCTCGACTATCGGAGTCGGCCGCTGCCCTTGATGATTGATAACCCCACCGGAGAATCCGTATGCCCCTGATTAACTTGGTCGTCGTCTTGATTGTGGTTGGCGTGCTGCTTTGGCTCGTTAACACCTATATCCCCATGGACTCAAAGATCAAACAGATCCTGAATATCGTCGTCGTCATTGTTGTCGTTATATGGTTGTTACAGGTATTCGGCGTGATCGGATCGCTGGGCAATATTCGTGTTGGCGGCTGACGCGATGACCCTGGGTTAAGTAAAGAGCAGAAAGAACAGAAAGAACAGAAAATGAAAAAACGCTACCTGATCATTGCGATATCGATGACCCTTGTCCAGGGTTGCTATACCGCTCCCCCCTACCAACCATCCAGCCATGTCTCGGTCGGTATCCATTATTCGACGTACCCGGATCTTGTCCAGATACCGGGCTATCCCGTCTACTACGCCCCCCGGGTGGATTCGAATTACTTTTTTTACGACGGCCTCTACTGGGTGTTCCAGGGCGATAACTGGTATGCGAGCAGCTGGTACGACGGGCCGTGGGACAGGGTGGGTTATTACGACGTGCCGGTTTATGTGCTGCGCGTACCGGTTCGCTACTACCGCCAGCCTCCGCCGTATTTCCGGGACTGGCGTGCCGACGCGCCGCCACGCTGGGGGGATCACTGGGGTCGCGACTGGGAACAGCGTAGAAGCGGGTGGGACCGTTGGGATCGCGGCTCCGCCCCGGCTCCCGCACCGTTGCCGACTTACCAGCGGAATTATCCCGGCGACCGCTATCCTCGCGCAGTAGAACAGCAGCATACGATCCGGTCCGAGCATTACCGCTACCAGCCGCGTGAGGCTGTCACGCAGCAGTATTTCAAACCGCGTGGACAGCAAGAGCAGCAGCGCCAGCAAGACCAGCAGCGTCAGCAAGAGCAGCAGCGTCAGCAAGAGCAGCAGCGTCAGCACGAGCAACGTCAGCAAGACCAGCAGCGCCAGCAAGAGCAGCAACGTCAGCAAGACCAGCAGCGTCAGCAAGAGCAGCGTCAGCAAGACCAGCAGCGCCAGCAAGACCAGCAGCGCCAGCAAGACCAGCAGCGTCAGCAAGAGCTGCAGCGTCAGAAAGACCGGCAGCGTCAGCAAGAGCTGCAACGCCAGAAAGAACAGAAGCCGCAACTAGATCGGGAGCGGCAACGCTCCCAACCTGAACCGCAGGGCAAGGCTAAGGACCACAAGGCTGCGCCACAAGACCAGGTTCAAAAGGATAGGGATGCCCGGCAAGCGTATGAGCGGAAGAAAAAAGAGAACGAGGAGCGCTATCAGAATCGCTAGGGCGCAAGCGTCGGGAAAATGAACGCTTCAAGGCGCCCGGGAGGATTTCCTGACCGGTGCGATGAATCTGCGCCAATTCGTCCAGGTCAGGGTCGGTCTGCGCGACTGTTTTTGCCCGCACGGGGAGCGATGAATTCAGGCTGCTGCTGCCGGCACGCCCCCGTCCGGGGCAATCGTGCTGGCCGAGAAAAATCGCAACGTGTGCTGGAGCAATCTACTTTGATGTGGGAGAAAAAATCCCGCTCCAGCTGCTTGTCGCTATCCGCAACTGGTCTGACCCGAGCTTCGTCAGTTTGAATCTGCCGCCGTTTTTTAATGCATGGCGCAAAATCCAGCCGGCCGCCGGCCCCAGGCGAATCTGCTCTCCGGTAAACCGGGCTTCGAAATCCGTACCTGTTTTGCAAATGACGCCACGGCTCTCTGCCCAAAGGCCCTCTCCGGTTTTGGTGAATTCCATAAACAGCGAACCGTTGTTTTCAACAATTGACATCACCAGCGGTTTCCCGTCATCCATCGTCGTCTCTTCCCATTTCAGCGGGAAGATCTGGTTGCCGAGCATGAGGCCCAATTCGCCGACCGTTGCCGCACAGGTTGGCGAAGCATGCGCCTCGCCATTCAAAGACAGCAGCAATGACAGGTACAACAGAATGTGTTTTCGGCGCATGGCGAGATTCCGTTTCTCTAGATGAGAGCGACTGGAAAAAACAGTCTAACCACACAAGCTGGTCTATTTCATGACGGCTTCAGTGCAGGCGGCTCACATTCAGAATCAGTTTGCTTGCGCTTCCCGGCCTGGGCTGAAGGACAATAGGCGGCAGACACGATACCCACTCCCCTCGATCCATCATGCGACTCTCTCAACTCCGGCAACATCTACGCGATCTGGGCGCTGCGCCTTGTCATGAGGGGCGCGTGCTGCGGGCGTGGGTTCAGGGGCGCTCGCTTGACACCAAGCGGCGGCGTGCCGAAGATTTTTTGCCCCTGCGCTTGCGCGATCAACTGCCTGGCCTGTTCGGCGAACTGAACGCGCTGGCGCGGGTGCATTCCGAGCACCCCGGCGAGGATGGCTCGGCCCGATTGCTGGTGGCGCTGGCGGACGGCCAGACGGTGGAGACCGTGTTGTTGCCGCGCGACGGCGTGTGCGCGTCCACCCAGGTCGGCTGTGCGGTGGGCTGCGTGTTCTGCATGACCGGCCGCGCCGGTTTGCTGCGCCAGGTAAGCAGTGTGGAGATCGTGGCGCAGGTGGTGCTGGCGCGCAGCCGTCGTCCGGTGAAAAAGGTGGTGTTCATGGGCATGGGCGAGCCGGCCCACAATCTGGACAACGTGCTGGAGGCCATCGAGCTGCTGGGTGTGGAGGGCGGCATCGGCCACAAGAACCTGGTGTTCTCGACGGTGGGCGACCGGCGCGTGTTCGAGCGCCTGCCGCAATGCGCGGTGAAACCCGCGCTGGCGCTTTCCCTCCACACCACGGATCACGATTTGCGCCGCCGCCTGCTGCCCAAGGCGCCGGACATCGCGCCGGTCGAACTGGTCGAGCTGGGCGAGGCCTATGCCCGCCGCACCGGCTACCCGATCCAGTACCAGTGGACGCTGCTCGAAGGGATCAACGACAGCGAGGCCGAACTGGAAGGCATCGCCCGCCTGCTGGCCGGCAAGTACGCGGTGATGAATTTGATTCCCTACAACAGCGTCGAGGGCGTCGACGGTTTGGACTTCCGCCGCCCAAGCTGGGAGCGCGCGGCCGAGATGGCGCGCAGCCTGCACCGGCGCGGCGTGCTCACCAAGCTGCGCCACTCGGCGGGGCAGGATGTGGAGGGCGGTTGCGGACAGCTGCGGGCGCGGACTCTGGGCGGGGCGGTCGGTTTCCATGAAGGATTCAAAGCGGATGGCCCACGTTGTTAAAGAGGCCTGTCTGAACGGCCCAGGCATTTCGGCCATTTTGAGTGGAATCACAATTCACTTGGCTTGACCGCCCACTCGCCGAACGTCGCCACCTTTCTCTCCGATTCCTCCAGCTCCGCTGACGCTGTTGCGGGCTCAGCTTTCCTGCGCCTTGAGCGCCTTCTCGATGCGCCGGTCGGGTACCAGCCACATCACGGCCACCAGCACATACAGGGCGACCGACAGCCATTGCGACCAGAACGCCAGCGGGATGGCGGTCGCATACAGCAGCGGCGACACTTTGCCTTTCCAGTCGCGCCCCACGGCTTTTTGCAGGATCGAATCGCGGCCCTGGGCTGCGATGATCAGCCGCTGCAAGATTCCATAAGCGACGGCCGCCATCAGCAAGACCAGGCCATATAGCGCAGCCGGGGCGGGGGCAAAATGGTTCTCGCCCATCCAGCCGGTGGCGAACGGAATCAGCGAAAGCCAGAACAGCAAATGCAGGTTGGCCCACAGGATGGCTCCGGTCACCTGGTGGCTCGCATGCAGCATGTGATGGTGGTTGTTCCAGTAGATGCCGAGATAGACGAAGCTCAGCACATAGCTGAGGAACACTGGATAGAGCGGTGCGAGGGTCGCGAGATCGTCGCCATGCGGTACCTTCAATTCCAGCACCATGATGGTGATCAGAATGGCGATCACGCCATCGCTGAAGGCTTCCAGCCGGTTCTTGCCCATATGCCGCTCCCGTTCGCGTTTAGAGAAACTTCCATTTCGTGAAGACCGCCGCGCTGGCCGGCAGCAGAAAGATCAGCAGGAAAATCGGCCATTCCTCTTGTACCGAAGAGCCGGCCTGCGATACGCCCACCCACATAACACCACGAATTATCGCGAGAAAATGCAAGCGACAAAACCATGGAGGGAATAGGTGAGGAGGCGAAGAAAAAGATTTTTGAGGCAGTCAGCTGGAAGACGCCAGTTGAAAAGCCGTTGAACGGCCACGTACTGCCCGGCAATTTTTTGGTGGCTTACCAGTGCTGGATCCTGATCTTTTTATCGGACTGCACAGGTGCGTGTGGGTGAATGAATCCCCGTTCAGCCATGCTGGGCAGCGAATCAAAGTGCTCCGGTCTGCCTGGCTTTTCCTTGCCATGGGAAGTGGCAGCGGGATCGCAAAATGGCCGGGTCAGAACCAGAACGACGTGTCCTTCGCCAGGAGTTCGTCGTGCGGCATGTAGTGCGAGCCATCGCAGGAAAAGGTCAGGCTCACCATGCCGTTGAAAATGTTGATCGAAGCCATGCGCAGGTAGATCGTTGGATCGGTGAGACGCAAGACCTGAAGGGTATTCAGGATGCGGCTGATTTCGCTCGGTGCGATCGCGGCATCGGGCGGGTAGGGGTGGGACGGATAAATCAGGCAGATGTCCGGATCGCTCAGGGTCTCGTGATCCAGGATGCGGTAACGCAAGGGATCGTCCAGTGTCCAGATGGTGGCCAGGCTGCTGGAAAAATGGATCTGGCATTGAAATACGCCGCGCTCGGTCAGTAGTTCCTCCAGGATGGACAGTCCCTTTTCCAGATTGCCATCCAGCGGACTTTCCACCCGGCTTTGCTGAAACACGGTGCGGCGGATTGCCGGATCGCCTTTCACCTGGCGCCAGTCGCCTGGCTCTTCGTAGAGCTCGGACGTCACCGGCAGATCCCGCAGGTCGAAGGCGGCCCCAAGATAGCCCAGGGTCTGGGTATCGCGGTACACCACCTGAAGCGCGGTGAGGGAAGGCCGGTGTCCGTTCTGTCCGATGTAGGCATCCGAGAGCAGAAACCCCCAGATCGGCACCGCTTCCTGCATATAGGGGCGTTGTGAGCGATCATTCCCGAAATGATCCGGGATGACCCCGCTGGGGCCGACGTTGTTACAGATCTGTCTGCCGTTAATGTCCACGCAGTACAGGGTCGAGCAATGCGGAATGCTGGAGAAGTTTTCCGTGAGCACCCCATCCAGCGCATCGCAATCACCCCATACGGGTGCGCAATGCGTGGCCAGCTGGCCGAGCGGCTCCCGCAGCATGCGCGCCAGTTCCGTGCGCTGCTGGTGGATGCTGTCTTTCCATGAACGCTTCATGACGCTCCCCTCATTCCTCCAGGAACCCACCGATGCATTTTCGATGCGCATAGCGTTGTTGCCTTTCATCTGATATTTCTCCCCATAAACGGACAGCCAGTTGAAAGGGCCGTTCCAAAAAAGTTCAAGGCACGCTTCGGATGGACGGATTGCGTTTCGACAAGCCACCCTTCTTCAACACCTTGCTTCAGCACATGCCGTGCCAGAAAGTTTTTTCCATTGTTTTCATGGCTTGAGAGAAATTCCGGGTAGGGAGCAGCCTTCGTTTCGTCGCAGCTGGACGACAGGAAACAGGGCTTCACGTGCAACGCATTGCATGGATTGAATATTTTTTGTCTTGTAAAGGAGACAGGTGGCCCGGGTCGATCAGGGGTTCCTCATGCGCCGATTTTGGGTTTCCACATGGCGATCACCGTCCCGGTGCGGTCGCTGATCATGGTGTAGGGCCCAGCGTCGCTCTGTTCTGTCTTCTGGTGGTCACCTGAAGTTGTTAAGCTTTTCTACCGATAGGAAAATGGCTGCGTGCTGCCCTGTGTCTGGTGCGAATGTACGCTTGGTTCTTTGTGGGTGACGCGCAGGATGCATCGAAAGCGTGGGTCCGCAAGCGCCACAATAAAGCCCCATAAATCATAAATAATATTGCCAATCCAAACACCATGAGCCATGCGGCGAGCGAAGACCTGAAGACCGTCAACCCGCATTATCTTGGGCGCGCCATCGATTTGGGCAAGTCCTACCAGGTTTGCGCCAGCGAAGACATCTATGACGCCAAAGGCGTGAAGCTACTGGCGAAGGGAGCCGTGCTCGCACCCGGCATGCAGGAAAGGCTCATCCGCCACAAACTGCACAAGCCACTGGAAACCAGCCTGAGCGTGGCCGATGGCGTGACCATCGATACGGTGGTGGTCGTTGCCAGGCAGCTGTTCGACGAATTGCCGCCGTTGCAAGCTTTCGCGGGCACGGCATCGGCAAAGGATGCGACGCTTGAGGTGCTGGCCCGGATTAGCCTCAACAACAGCATGACGACGCTGTTGACCATGTCTTACAAGGCGGAGGGCCAGCGCCATTTCAAGCACACGGTCCTGGTCGGCCTGATTGCCACCTTGATGGCCATGCGTGCCAAGCTCTCGCACGATGAAGTGCTTACCGTCGCGCATGCCGGCCTGCTGCACGATATCGGCGAAATGTATCTTGATCCGGCCTATCTGAAATTCGGTTTGCATTTGAAGCTGGAGGAATGGAAGCATGTCGTGGTGCATCCGAAGGTGGGGCAGATGGTGCTCACGGAACTGACCTCCTATCCGGTCAAGGTGGCCCGGGCGGTGGGAGAGCATCATGAACGGCTGGATGGCAGTGGCTATCCTCATCGCTTTGCAAGCAAGCAGATCAGCCGCGAAGGCGGCATCGTCGCCATCGCCGAAACGCTGGGCGGGATCTTCATGCGGCCCGACAATCCGCTGCAGTGTGCGTTCCTCGCGCTGAAAATCATTCCCGGCGAGTTCGCTCCGGAGTTCGTCTCCGTCGTCAGCACCATCGCAAAGTCCGCATCCAGTTGCCTGGCCGCGGATAGCGTCAAGCCTTTGGCCGATCAAACGCAGTGCCTGAAGACCCTGCATCAGAAACTGGAGCGCGCGCTCATCCAGTGCGACGCCATTGCCCTGTCTCCCCAGGCGCACAAGAAATTCGTGCTGGATGCCCAGCAGCGCGTGTCAGACCGCATCGCAGTGATCAAGCGTTCGCTCGCATCGAGCGGCGTAGGCGCTTGCCTGCTGGAAGCGGATCAGGATCAGATGAATAACGAAATGCAGCCTGAAATCCTGCTGGAGATGGAAGTCGTTTCCCGGGAACTGGAATGGCGTCTGCGCGATATCAGCCGTGATCTGTTTTTGCACCTTCCCAAACAGGATGAGGAAGTCGGCACCTTGTTTGCGGGTCTGGTCGAAACGCTGGACAAGCTCGACAGGAGCTAAAGGGGTCACCCGATAGCCGATCAGCCAAGTCAAAGAGGCTGGCGCTTGTCAGGGGCCGGTTTCGGGACTGGCAATTCTTCTCGGTAACCCGGCCTCAGCCCTTCAACTTCGAAAACGCTGCCGCCATCGCGCCGAACGCGGCGACGTGGGTGACGACGCCTTCGAGGATCATGTCGGACTTCAAATCGGCGAGCTTTTCCACGCCTTGCCTGAAGGTGGCTGTGGTGAATTCGGGGCGCGGGCCGCGGCCGGGTTTTTCGCTCGTTGCCAGTTGGCCTCAAGAAAGCGTCGCGAGCTGACGTATAGGGGGGAGCCTTCTTGGTCCAGAAATAGCCCACCCACAATGGATTGAGCGCAATCCATCTCTCCAATAAAGGCATCATGCATAAACTCAAACCCCTCGCCGCTGCCCTGTTCATCGCGCTGGCATCCACGGCACACGCTGCAACCGTCACGATTGCCGGGGGTGGGGTTGAGATTACGACCGACCCCAACGCAAGCCCCGCCATCAATATCACCAGTTATGTCGGCGTGGCAATTTCCACTGCCTTGATCACCGGCGACGTGACCGGCTCGGGTGAGTTGCATCTCAATGGCACCGTCACCTTCAACGGCAACATCGGCACAGCCGGGACGCCGATGGGCTACCTGAGCACAGGGAGTAATTTGGGGGCAGCAACGTCAAGGCTGCAAGACGGGAATGTCTATACCTTCAACGGTGACGTCTACACGCAGAATTTTATTATTAACAATGGAGGCAACGGGCTCCCCTATAGCGCCACGATCGTGTTGGGGGGGGATATGTCGGCCGCCAACAACTTGGATTGGAAGGCTCCGAACGCAGGAAAAACGTCCACCCTCGACCTGCAGGGCAATGTGTTGACGACGAATAGTGCGCGCTTCAATACCGGCGCAGGCGGAACCCTGCGCCTGGTCAGCACCATCACCGCCGCGGGCGGGCAGACCAGTTGCACAGCAGGCAGCAACACGGCCGGCTGTATTCGTGCGTCATCCAACGGGATGATGGGTATGTCTCGGTTGCCTGCTGCGCTGCAGGTCCAGATGCGCGTCGCCAACGGCGTGACGCTCAGCAATGGCACACAATATACGATCGTTGATTTCAACAACGGCCAGCCTGTTGTTCCTGCCTTGTCGAGCAGCATCGCCTCGCTCACCAGCGGTTTCACCTTCGAGCAGGACATCACCAATACGCAAGATCTGGTCATCACCGTGACGGGCAGTGTCACGACGCCGCTGTTCAGCGTCAATGCCGGTTCGGTCGCCGGCAACGCGGCGAGCGAGCTGGATGTGCTGTCGGGCACCGCGACGGACCCCGGCATGATCGCCGCCATCGACGCGCTCAACGCCATGGGCGCGGACGAGCAGGCCATCGCGCTGCGCCGTATCGCGCCGGAAACCGGCCGTGCAGCGAGAGTGGCGGCGAACCAGACGGTGAACGGTGCGCTCGACAGCGTGGCGGCGCGCCTTGAAGGTGTACGTACGCACGGCTTTGTGGTGGGGCTGGTGGATGAACTGAACAAGGGCAAGCTCAAGGTGGCATCCAGCGGCGACCTGGCGGGGCTGCTGGACGCTGACGGTAGCAGGAAGCGCAGCGTATGGATGAAGGGCTTTGGCGCGCACGACAATCAGGATCGGCAGGCGGGTGCTGCGGGCTACGACAGCACCACCTGGGGCATGACGTTCGGCACCGACACCTTGCTGGACAACGATTGGGTGGTGGGTGCCGCGCTGACCTACGCCCAGACCGATGTCAGCATGAACGACTTTCGCAGCGGCGACAGCACCGACATCAACGTGTACCAGGCCACCGCTTACGCCAGCCGCAACTTTGGCAAATGGTACCTGGACGGCATGACCGCCTATGCCCGGCAACAATACGACAGTAGCCGCAACACCACGGTTTCCGGCGTGGCCAACGCAGATTTCGACGGCGATCAACTGGCGGCGCGCGTCAATGCGGGCTGGCCGTTTGCCTTGAACGACAGCACGACGCTGACGCCGATGGCCGGACTGGAATGGAACCGTCTCAAGCAGGACGGCTACACGGAAACCGGTGCCGGCGCACTGTCCCTGACGGTGCAGAATGAATCCGCTTCGCGGGTGCGGAGCGTGCTGGGCGTCAGGGTATCAACCCAAGCCGAGCTGTCCAATGGCGTCGAAGTGACGCCTTCGGCCCATCTGAACTGGCGGCATGATTTCAACAACGACGGGCTGAGCTCGACCGCAAGCTTTACCGGCGGCGGTGCAGCGTTTGTCACGCCGGGCCAGGATCTGGCAAGCAACACCTACAACCTGGGTGCGGCGCTGGTTTTCCGGAAATCCAGCGATTTCACCTTCACGCTGCAACTGGATGGCGAAGTGGCCTCCGGCTATCGCTCCGTCGCTGGCCAGGCTGTGGGACAGTGGCTGTTCTGATTCGAAGGCCGCTACGGGGTTGAAGCGCGACTGCCAGGCACCGTTCGCGTAAGGCCTGGTCGTCCCAAGGTCTTGTCGTAAATCAGTTCAGACACGATTTAATTGGCTTCAATATCGTGTCTGAACTGATTTCGTGTCTGTCAAAACAGCTCATCCCATCTCTCGGTAAGGTCTGACTGTCCGATCAGAGCTGAACCTCTACAGTTCAGGCCACGGTTTTTTCTGTACGTCGAGGCCAGCTCTTGCCCTTTGCCACTCGGAAAACTGGCCTCAACTTTTCAATTTCGAAAACGCTGCCGCCATGGCGCCGCCCATTGGCGCTGAAGCAGGTGCACGGTTCGGTTTGCCGCCCGCCGGTTTGGCCTGACCGCGATTGTCGCGCTGGGCCGCTTGCGGCTTCTCAGCCGCCAGCCCCGGCGCATCGCTCATCCGCATCGTCAGCGCGATGCGTTTGCGCTTCTCGTCCACTTCCAGCACTTTGACCTTCACGATCTGCCCGGCCTTGACCACGCTGTGCGGGTCTTTGACGAAGGTGTTGGACAGCGCGGAGATGTGGACCAGGCCGTCCTGGTGCACGCCGATGTCGACGAACGCGCCGAACGCGGCGACGTTGGTGACGACGCCTTCGAGGATCATGTCGGGCTTCAAGTCGGACAGTTTTTCCACGCCTTCCCTGAAGCTCGCGGTGGTGAACTCGGGGCGCGGGTCGCGGCCGGGTTTTTCGAGTTCCTTGAGGATGTCGGTGATGGTGGGGATGCCGAATTGCTCGCTGGCGTAGCTCGACGGATTGAGCGATTTCAGCAGGCTGCCGTTGCCGATCACGGCCTTGAGGTCCTGCTTGATGTCGGCGAGGATCGCTTGCACCAGCGGATACGATTCGGGGTGGACGGCGGAGGCGTCGAGCGGGTCGTTGCCGTCCATGATGCGCAAAAAGCCGGCCGCCTGCTCGAAGGTCTTTGCGCCCAGACGCGGCACGTCGAGCAGTTGCGCCCGGCTGGCGAAGCGGCCCTGGGTCTCGCGGTGGGTGACGATGGCCTGCGCCACGCTGTTGGAGAGGCCGGAGACGCGCGCCAGCAGGGGAACCGACGCCGTGTTGACGTCGACGCCGACGGCGTTGACGCAGTCTTCCACCACCGCATCGAGCGAGCGTGCCAGATCGAACTGACTGACATCGTGCTGGTACTGGCCGACGCCGATCGACTTGGGGTCGATCTTCACCAGCTCGGCCAGCGGGTCTTGCAGGCGGCGCGCGATCGAGACCGCGCCGCGCAGCGAGACGTCCAGCTCGGGCAGTTCGCGCGAGGCGAATTCGGACGCGGAATACACCGACGCGCCCGCCTCGGACACCACCACGCTGGTCAGCTTGAGTTCGGGACGCAGCTTGATCAGGTCGCGCGCCAGCTTGTCGGTCTCGCGCGAAGCGGTGCCGTTGCCGATCGAGATCACCGAGACTTTGTGCATCTCGGCCAGTTTGGCCAGCGTGTGCAGCGAGCCATCCCAGTCGTTGCGCGGCTGGTGCGGGTAGATGGTGGCGGTGTCCAGCACCTTGCCGGTCTCGTCGGTGACCGCCACTTTCACCCCGGTGCGGATGCCGGGGTCGAGCCCCATGGTGACGCGCGGCCCGGCCGGCGCGGCCAGCAGCAGCGCCTTGAGGTTGCGCGCGAACACGTTGATGGCTTCGGTCTCGGCCTTGCTGCGCAGCGTGCCCATCAGCTCCAGCTCCAGATGCATGAAGCTCTTCACGCGCCAGGTAAAGCGCACCGTGTCCATCAGCCAGCGGTCGGCGGGGCGGCTCTGGTCCTGGATGCCGAAGCGGGCCGCGATGCGCGCCTCGCAGGGGTTGTGCGGCGCGCTCCAGGCCGGCCGTTCCTCCTCGCTGTCGAGGCGCAGCCGCACGTCGAGCAGGTCCTCGCGGCGGCCGCGAAAAAGCGCCAGCGCGCGGTGCGAGGGGATGGTGTGGATCGATTCGGAATAGTCGAAGTAGTCGGCGTACTTTTCCGCCGCGGTTTCCTTGCCTTCGCGCACCTTGGATTCGACGATGCCGTGTTCCTGCACGTATTCGCGCAGGGCTTGCAGCAGGGGCGCGTCTTCAGAAAAGCGTTCCATCAGGATCTGCCGCGCGCCGTCGAGCGCGGCCTTGGCGTCCGCCACGCCGGGGTTGTCGCCCTGCTCGGTGGTGAAGGGCTCGCGCAGATATGCCGCCGCTTCTTCGTCTGGATTGAGCATCGGATTGGCCAGCAGGGCGTTGGCCAGCGGCTCCAGCCCGGCCTCCTGAGCGATCTGCACCTTGGTGCGCCGCTTCTGCTTGTAGGGCAGGTAGAGGTCTTCCAGATGCGTCTTGTCTGCCGCCAGCGAGATCGCCAGCAGCAGCTCGGGCGTCATCTTGTTCTGCTCGGTGATCGACTGGATGATGGACGCGCGGCGGTCTTCCAGTTCGCGCAGATAGCGCAGGCGGTCTTCCAGCAGGCGCAGCTGGGTGTCGTCCAGGCCGCCCGTCGCCTCCTTGCGATAGCGCGAGATGAACGGCACCGTCGCCCCTTCGTCGAGCAAGGCGATGGCCGCAGCAACCTGCGCAGGTTTGGCCGCGATCTCGGCGGCGAGGCGGTGTTCGATGGAAGGCAGCATGGTTCGATTGACTGAATGGCTCGGCCTGCGCGTCGCGGGGCCGATGGGTGAAGGGTAGGGGGTTGCCCATTATGCCGAATCCTCAAGCCAGCGCACCACCCGTTCCAACGCCAGTCGTGTTTTTACCGGGGGTCTTCGGCCCGTTCTCATCCGCTTTTCTGCTCATTCACGGTGCTCCGCCCTGTATTGTTTCTCCGGTTTTCTATACTTGGGTTTGATCAGGGAGCACGGGATAGGGGAGGGACTGGAAATGACCAAATGGATATTCGAGCCAGGGCACTCCGCCGCAGCGTTTGCCGTGCGGCACATGATGGTTTCGCACATGCGCGGCCTGTTCAAGAACGTGCATGGCCGCATCGCCTTCGACCCCGACAATCCGGCGGACGCTGCCGAGGTCGAGGCGACGATCCATGCGGCGGGCATCTGGACTGGGGACGATGCGCGCGATGCGCACCTGCGCGGTGCGGACTTTCTGAATGTGGAGAAGTATCCGGACATCGCCTTCCGCAGCGCCGAGGTCAGCTGTGTGGGCGGAGCCGATTTCACGGTCGCGGGCGATCTCACCCTTTGCGGCGTGACCCGTCCGGCCGTGCTGGCCACCCATTATCTGGGGCGCTGGCAGTGTCCCTACTGGGAAGGCGGCAAGGATCTGGGGCCGGTGAGCCGGATCGGCTTCGTCGCCACCACGGCGATCAACCGCCATGACTTCGGCGTGAGCTGGAATGCGCCGATGGACCGGGGCGGCAGGGTCGTCGGCGATGAGGTTGCGATCACCCTGGACGTCGAGGCCATTGCCGAATCCGACATGCTGCGGATAGCCGGGATTCTGCTGGGGCAACAGTGAACGCCGGATCGCTGCGCCGGATGGGCGGGCGAACCCGCAAACCAGGGCCCAGCCTGCGCGTAATTATTCGCCGGATTTCGCGCTGCGTGTCATCAGGTTCATCAGATCGCCCGGCAGCGGAAAGATGATGGTATTGGTCCGGTCGCCGGCGATGTTGGCGAGCGTCTGCAGATAGCGCAACTGCATCGCCTGCGGTTTGCCGGCGAGGATTTCGGCGGCGGCCAGCAGCTTTTCCGAGGCCTGCAGTTCGCCCTCCGCATGGATCACCTTGGCGCGCCGCTCGCGCTCGGCCTCGGCCTGCTTGGCGATCGCGCGCACCATGGTTTCGTCGATGTCGACATGCTTGATTTCGACGTTGGACACCTTGATGCCCCAGGCGTCGGTCTGCGTGTCCAGCAATTGCTGGATGTCCTGGTTGAGGCGCTCGCGTTCGGCCAGCATGTCGTCGAGTTCATGCTTGCCCAGCACTGCGCGCAGCGTGGTTTGCGCCAGCTGGCTGGTGGCGTTGAGGTAGTCCTCCACCTGCAGGATGGACTTGGCCGGGTCGATGACGCGGAAATACACCACCGCGTTGACCTTGACCGAGACGTTGTCGCGCGAGATCACGTCCTGGCTCGGCACGTCGAACACCACGGTGCGCAGGTCCACCCGTACCATCTGCTGGATGCCGGGCAGGATGACCACCAGCCCCGGTCCCTTCACCTTCCAGAAGCGCCCGAGCATGAACACCACGCCGCGCTCGTATTCGCGCAGGATGCGCAGGCTGGCCGCCAGCAGTCCGACGACCAGCAACACGATAGTCAATCCACCGAATTCAAACATGATCAATCTCCTTGTCCGGTTCCACATCGAGTATCAGGTCATGCCGTGCGCGCACCCGCACCCGTCTGCCGCGTGCGAGCGGCGCCTTGCTGCGCACCCGCCACTGTTCACCGTGCACGCGCGCCCAGCCTTCGTGTTCCATGTCTTCGAGGATTTCACCCGGGGCACCGATCATTTCCTCGGCGCCGGTCATCACCGGCCGTGCACGCGCCTTGATCGCCATGCCGGCGACAAAGAAGCTGAACAGCGCACTCGCCGCCGCCACCGGGACGATCAGCATCCAGGGGAGGCCGTAGCCGGGAAGGTCGGTGTCGATCAGCATCACCGAGCCGATGATGAAGGCAGCCACGCCGCCCAGTCCGAGTGCGCCAAAGCTGGGCACAAACGCCTCTGAAATCATCAGCGCGATGCCCAGCAGCATCAGTGCCAGCCCGGCGTAGCTGATCGGCATCACCTGCAGCGCGAACAGCCCGAGCAGCAGGCAGATGCCGCCGACCACGCCGGGGAACAGCATGCCGGGGTTGGAAAACTCGTAGATCAGCCCGTAGATGCCGAGCAGCATCAGGATGTAGGCAATGCTGGGGTCGCCGATCACCGCCAGCAAACGGCTGCGCCAGTCGGGCTCGACGCGCTCGATCTCAAGCTGGGCGGTATTGAGCGTGACCGTCTGGCCATCCATCTTGATGACGCGGCCGTTGAGCTGCTTTAACAGGTCGTCGAGGTCGGTCGCGACGAGGTCGATCACCTTCAGCTCCAGTGCCTCGGATGCGGACAGGCTGACCGCCTCGCGCACCGCCCGCTCGGCCCATTCGGCATTGCGCCCACGCAGTTCGGCCAGCCCGCGGATGTAGGCGGCGGCATCGTGCACTGCCTTGCGCATTTTGGGGTCGCCCGCCGGGGTGTCGGCAGGCCTGTCGGCGTCGGGCTTGCCGCTTTGCGTGGGCTTGTCCGGCGCGGTGGGCTTGTCGCCGCCTGTGGGCGCCAGTTCGACCGGCGTCGCCGCGCCCAGGTTGGTGGCCGGCGCCATTGCCGCGATATGGCTGGCATACAGGATATAGGTGCCGGCGCTGGCGGCGCGAGCGCCCTGGGGCGAAACGTAGGCGGCAACGGGAACCCTGGATGCGAGGATGGCCTTGATGATGTCGCGCATCGAGGTATCGAGTCCGCCCGGCGTATCCATCTCGATCACGATCAGATGCGTCTGGTCGTCGATTGCCTTGGTGAGGCCGCGCAGCAGGTAGTCGGCGCTGGCCGGGCTGATTGGCCCCTGCACCGTCAGCACCCGCACGATTGCCGCGCTGGCCGGGGTAGCCAGCATCAGCGTCAGGCAGGCAAGCAGGACGAGGTGTGAGAGCATGCGAAGCGGATTGAGCATGGCTTCACTGTAGACGGAAAAAACCGACGTGACCGGGTTCGAGGAAGAAGGCGAATTCCGAAATAACTGACATTCTTTGATCGATCAACATGAACAACAACACTGTCCGCGCCCGACTGGTCCTCTCCTTCAAGGGTGAGACTTACGCACTCGATTCCGTCATTGACCTGGATCAATGTCGCGGCGAGTCTGGAACGGCGCCCAATTTCCATCAACTGCTGGCGAAGACGGCCGGGATCGATCCCTATTCCTATCTGTATGAAGTGTTGGAGGCGCACGAGATCGAGTTCTCGGATGCCACGGGTGTCGCGGTGCGAAGCTGCCGTGAGGGCCGGTTCGACTGGGCTCAATTCGAGCAGGAGCGGCACGAGGAACGGGATTGGCCGCTTGTCAGGGCCATCGCGCAGCGGACGCTGGGTGGGCGCGACCTGGACGCCGACCCGGAACTGAAGGCGGCCCTGCTGGCGGTATATCGGGCCGGAAAATCGGCGAATTAAGGCGGGAGCATTGGGCTTCGAACTGCCCCGGGTTGGGGTTTTTGCCCGTTGCAGTCCTGGCTGATTGTTTGTCGGCTGAATCGGAAAGTGCGAAGCCGTCGACAACTCCGCCAACACCATCAGTCGCGGTGCCGTCATGGGTGGCCGCTTGAATTCAAAGGATGGAATCTGCAGCGGGTGGCTTTTGAGCGCCAGGCTTGTGTGCCGCAAGCAAGGCATGTCAAGTCAAACGATGCGCCTTGCTCTGGACCGATCTATACAGAAAAGTGGGTGTGGTTGTGAACAGCCGTGCGATGAAGACTGGAGCTTGCATGACGCGAAATGAAGGATGCGCTGGCCGACCAGGGCAAAGACTGGTCCGGCTCTGCCTGCTTGGGGTGTTTCTCCTTCTGGGAGGCTGTGCGAGCGGTCCGAAAGTGGACGATGTTGGCTTGACCCCACCGCCGGGTGTTCAACTCGGAAACGAAATCGTGCTGCTGGATTCGGCCACCGAGAAAGTGGCCGCGCACATGACCCGGGATGGCCGGGTGCATCTGATCGCCATTACGGCTGGAGACGATGCCTATCATGTCGTGGTGTCGGCGCTTGGCGTCGAACAGAAGGAAAAGATCGGCACCAAGCGATACGGCTATTACCAGAACCTGGCGATCACCGACGATGCCCTGGGCAGGTTGCATGTGGCGCTCAAGGACGAGCACTGGATTCTGGAGCAGGGGGTGTGGCGACTTGCCGGAAGCAACGCCTGCGCTCGACTGGCGCGCGCAGGGGATTCGGTGGTGTGCGTGGTGTGGGCCAGCGGCAGCGAGCTGGGAACCGAGGCCCAGTGGGGTGCATTTATCGTGGGTGGCCCTGCTGCCGCGATTCTTGTTCCTTACCGAAGCCGTCCGTCAAAACTGGTGCTGGCGCAGGCGGTCGGCGAAGGCTGGTCTTACCGTACCGTCCTGGATCATCACCTGACGTATGGCGTCAATATGGAGACCCACCGTAGCGGCATTCTGGCGGGTGATGCCACAGGCACGTTCCACCTGCTATTCAGGGTGCATGAGGGCAATACCTCGCACGTTCGCTATGACACGCAGACGCCCGATGAGGAAAGGCTGGCCGACATCGAGTGGCGTCGGCCAGACGAACAGGCGATCAAACTGAGGAACGAGATGAGCGCCCCGGTGAGGCCAGGCCCCAACTGGTTCATCCCATTTGACGATCTGGCGCTCGCGGTGGATCCGCAAACAGGCAAGGCCCTGTTTTTCGCCCGCCGCATGGAAAGTGGATTCGGCAACTGGACCACGGCTGCGGTGGAGATACGGAAACGCGGCGGCGTGTATGGCCAGCCGGTGCCCATTCCCTTCAAGAACGGCCAGCCGAAGCAGCTCGCGCCTGCCGGAAATGAGCGCTTCCATGCACTTGTTGCGAACCGTTCGGACCTGATTTATCTGAACTATTCAGCGGGCGGCTGGACAGCACCCGCCAGAATCGGCGAATACGGCACGCCCAGCCTGTTCCTGATCGACGATGATTCGATTCAACTTGCCTCGGACGGAAGAAGCGAAGCCCTGGCGATATGGCCCAAGCGGGCGGGTGCTCTGGTGGGGCGCTGGATCAAGCTGGATGAAACCTCCAGATGAACGGCGCAAAGGAGGTGGGCTCAAGAAATTGAAGCGCCAGGCTCGAGTCTGGTTGTTGCTTCAAAAAAAAGCGTGTGGGTGAACTTCGCCCCGTTCACGATTTGCCGGCTCCCGCCAGCCGGCGCCAGACCAGGCCGCCCGGCGCCTGGTTGCCGGTGAGCAGATAGTTCAGCGTGTTGTAGTCGTGCAGCCCCAGCGCCTGCTGGCGGCGCGTATGCGCTTCGCCGCAGAACAGGATGCGGTCGCCGTCGAGCAGCGGCGTATCGCTGTCCGGCACCAGGATTTCTTCGTCGCCGCGCTTGAGCAGCAGGGGGATGCAGGCCAGGTTCTCTTCGCGGTTGGACGGGCTGCGCAGCAGGTCGCCGAGGCGGAGGGTCTGGCCTTCGCTGAGCGCTTGCCAGATCGCCAGGGTCTCGGTTTTCGACAGTTCCCTGTCCCATACCTCGGGCACGGTGTCGCCCACCACGGCAGCAATGCGGCTCAGCGTGACGTCGGCCCAGGCATCGCCCTCCTGCAGCGCCAAGTTGAAAAAACGCGGCAGCAGCGGCGTGGTGAGGAGCGAAAGGAATTCGTGGGCCACGATGCTGGACGGCTGCATGGTGGCCTGGGCGGCAAAGCGCTGGAACAGGGCGGCGTTGGCGTGGCGGTTCTGCCGCAGCACGACGAACAGCCCGGGCTTGAGCTGGCGTGCCGTCATGGCGATGGACAGGTTGTTGATGTCGTCGTGAGTGCCGGCGACGATGCCGACGGCCTGTTCGATCCCTGCCTCCAGCAGGGTGTGCGCTTCGGTGCCGCGGCCCACGACAGTCCTTGCGTGGCCGGCGGGCGGGTGTTCGTCCACCACCACCAGCTGGATGCCTTGCTTGTCGAGGTGGCGCGCGACCGCTTTGCCGAAACGGCCGTAGCCGCACACCAGCCACGTCCCGCGCGGCGGTTCCATGGGCATCGCCAGCGGTTCGCCGGGCACGCCGGTGAGCCACTGGTAGAGCAGGTGATGGCCCGGATTGTTGATCGCGATGCCGAGGTGCTCGCCGAATGTTTCGAAGGCGTTGACCACGTCCTCGACCCCGAACGAGGCCATGTTGGCCGCTGTCTCCAGCAGGTCGGCGCGACACAGGATCGGCAGCTCGGGACGCAGCAGCTTGGTCGTCACCGCCACGCTGAGGTTGACCGGGTCGTCGTTGGTGAGGGCGATCACGCCGGCGCAAAGCGGATGGTGCAGGCCGGCGGCGATCAGGTTTTCCGGCAGGCGGGCGTCCGCCGTGAGCGCCGGGACGTCCTGCTGGTACTGGCCCAGTTCCAGTTCCCCGACCTGCTCCGGATCGATATCCAGCACCACCGCCTGCTGGTTGCGGCTGTCCAGCGCATGCAGCAACAGGACGCCGGTCTCGCCGCAGCCGGCGATCAGGTAGAACGGCTGGCGCAGGCGCCTGACCTCGGCTGCGAAACGGTTGGCGCGGATCGCCCGCTGCATGGCGGGGTCCTGCAGCAGGCCGAAGATGGTGCCGATACTGTAGAGCCAGACGATGACGGTGAGGTAGATGGTGACGATGGTCCACGCTCGCTGGGCGTCGCTGAACGCCACGGGGATTTCGCCGAAACCGATGGTGGTGGCGGTGTAGCTGACGAAATAGAAGGCGTGGAAGAAATCCAGCGGCGGTGCCGGCCGGCCATTGGCGTCCACGCCCGGGATCAGCGTCATGGCGAGGATGGAGACGGCATAACTGAGGATCAGCAGGATCAGCGGCGCACGCATGCGCCGCAGGATCAGGAACAGGGTGCTGTGCATGTCAGCGGCGGAACATCACCGTTTCCACCAGCAGCATGATGACCGAGAGGACGTTGGCCGCCAGGGCCCCGGCGGCCAGCGAGACGATGCTGGCGGTCACGCCCGGGGTGAGGCCGGTGCCGGTCAGGTAAACAGCGGTGGCCCAGACCCCGGCGGCGGCGATGAGCTGCAGGTCGGCGACCAGGCTGCTGGCCAGGTGGATGGCGCCGATCTGGGTGCGCTCGCCGAACTTGAGCACGGTGGCGATGAGGTTGACCACGATGGCGAAGAACAACTCATACACGTCGTGGTGGACGGGGTTGTCGAGTTCGCCGATCACGAAGCCGAAGTTGAGCGTCATCGCCAGGATGATGAAAAAACCGAAGATGACTTTTTCGAGGTTCATGTCTGTGCCCGGTCGGGTTGAGTTGCGCGAATCATAATGCGCTTCGGCAGATGCGGGTTGTCCGGCCCGGGATCCGGCACAATGTGCTTTCCAGCCTCGCCCACTTTCTTCGCCATGATCGATCCTTCGGTTCAGATGCTGCTCTGGCTGCTGGCCGCCCTGCTGATTGCGGCCGGCTTCGCCGGGCTGATCCTGCCGGCTGTGCCGGGGATTCCACTGGTGTTTGCCGGGCTGGTGCTGCTGGCGTGGGCGGAGAACTTTGCCTATGTGGGCTGGCTGACACTGACGGTGCTGGGGGGGCTGGCGCTGGTGAGTGTTGGCGTGGACTTTTTGGCGGCGGCGCTGGGCGCGAAGAAGTTCGGCGCATCGTCGCGAGCGATCTGGGGCGCGGCCATCGGCGCGCTGGCCGGACTGTTTTTCGGCCTGCCGGGTTTGCTGCTGGGGCCTTTTCTCGGCGCGGTGATCGGCGAGTTCAGCCGCAAGACTTCGCTGCGGGCGGCGGCGCATGCCGGGATGGGGGCGACGCTGGGCCTGTTGTTCGGCACCTTGCTGAAGATTGCGCTGGCTTTTGCCATGGTGGGCGTGTTCGTGCTGGATCGCCTGCTTTAGGGTGTGCGCCGGGTTTGAGCTATAACTTGGGGCGTATCACGACTATTCGACGACTGGGGGGAGGGATGCGGATACAGGTCAGGATTTTCACCGCGCTGCTGGTGCTGGCGGGCATTTTCCCGGCTTGGGGCAGTCCCCATGCCGGACGGGTGCCGCCTGCGGAGGTGCTTGAAACCCCCTCCACGAATGACCGCGGACAGAATTCGGTCACGCCTGCCGTGCCGTCACGCGGCCAGTTGCTATACGAAAACCACTGCATGGCCTGTCACGAAAGTGTCGTCCATATCCGCACCCGAAAGCAGGTCGAATCGCTGTCGGCATTGCGGATTGAGGTGCTGCGGTGGTCTGCGCAACTGCAGTTGCACTGGGGCAGGGAAGAGGTCGAGGAGGTGGTCAGCCACCTCAACCGTCAGTATTACAAGTTTGAATCCCGCTAACGCATCCATGGCGACAGGTCGCGGTTCGTGTTTCGATTGAGGCGGACGGAGCGATGAGCGGGATCGTTCGGCCGAAGTGAAAAAAGGCGCAGAGATTGCGACTTTTTTCATCAGGAGCCAGGTTGGCCTGGCGGCAAGCGCCGCCAGCCTTGCATCCGGTTCAGCAGCTGCTTATTCAGACAGCCGAGCCGGCGAGGAGCGCTTGCCGCTGGACGGTTAGCGGCAGGGGTGGCTTGCGGCTGTCGTGCCGGGCGGCTTGCCCCGCATGCCCGCTTGGCACCAGCCTGAAGGCGCCCACCAGCTCTGCCAGTTTCTGCGCCTGCTCCTGCATGCTCTCGGAGGCGGCCGCAGCCTGTTCCACCAGCGCGGCGTTCTGCTGGGTAATTTCGTCCATCTGCCCCACGGCCTGGTTGACCTGCTCGATTCCGGAACTTTGTTCCTGGCTCGCTGCGGCGATCTCGCTCATGATGGCGGTGACGCGCTTGACCGAACTGACGATCTCGTTCATGGCGATGCCGGCCTCATCGACCAGTTTTCCGCCGGTGTCGACCTTGCCGACGGAATCGTCGATCAGCATCTTGATCTCCTTGGCGGCACCCGCCGAGCGCTGGGCGAGATTGCGCACTTCGGAGGCGACGACGGCAAAGCCGCGTCCCTGTTCGCCCGCACGTGCGGCCTCCACCGCGGCATTGAGCGCCAGGATGTTGGTCTGGAAGGCGATGCCGTCGATGACGCTGATGATGTCGGCAATCTTGCGCGAGCTTTCCTTGATCGAGGCCATGGTGTCGACCACCTGACCGACGACCTGGCCACCCTTGACCGCGATGTCGGCAGTGGAAACGACGAGCTGGTTGGCCTGATGGGCATTTTCGGCATTCTGCTTGACTGTGCTGGTCAGCTCTTCCATTGAGCTCGCTGTCTCTTCCAGGCTCGACGCCTGCGATTCGGTACGCGAGGACAGGTCGGCGTTGCCCACGGCAATCTCGCTGGCGGCCACGTGCACCTGTTCGGTGCTCTGCTTGATCTGTCCTACCAGCAGTTTGATGTTGATCTGCAGGGTCCGCAGTGCCTGCATCATCCGGGTCACTTCGTCGGCGCCGCTGGCGTTGATCTTCCCGGTCAGGTCGCCCGAGCTCATGCGTTCAATATCTTCCCGTGTGCGCTCGAGCGGTACGACCGCAATGCGGTAGCACATCCAGGCGAACACGGCCGCCAGCGGCATGCCCAATGTGGCGAGGGCGATCAGCCAGCCGGTCAACGCCTGATTGGCTTCGGTTGTCACGCTCCAGGCCAGGATGGCCATTACCCCGAACAGGATGGCAGTCGAGACCGAGGCCAGCAGCAGAACCGCCTTGAGGGACAGGCCGCCCAGCCTGTCGAGGCAGCAACGCTGCAGGAGTGACGGCCTGACGGCATTGCCTTCCTCAACTTTCAGCGACGAGTCGCCGGCCTTGATGGCACGGTAGGCGCTCTCGGCGGCCTGCACCTGCTCGCGGCCGGGCTTGGTCCGGATCGAGGTATAGCCGACGATGTTGCCGTTTTCGATAAGGGGCGCGGCATTGGCCTCGACCCAGTAATGGTCGCCGTTCTTGCAGCGGTTCTTGACCAGGCCGGTCCATGCCTTGCCGCTTTTGACGGTGCGCCAGAAATCCTCAAAGGCTTCGACCGGCATGTCGGGATGGCGGACGATGTTTTGCGGCGCGCCGAGCAGTTCTTCCTCGCTGAATCCGCTGATGTTGATGAAGTCCTGATTGACGTAGGTGATGTTGCCGTGCAGGTCCGTTTTCGACACCACCGTTTCGGTGTCGTTCAGGACATACTCGACATGGGTAACCGGCAAATTGGATCGCATTGGATGTTGTCTCCCTGAATTTAAGTTATTGATTTGCTGGTTTGGATCGACGGCGTGCCGGGACGTCATGGGCAATCCGTGATCCAGACGAATAGTAAAACACTATAAAAATTAAGGGTATTAATGTGTGCGCGGGTGGTTGCAGGCATTTGCAGCGGATTGGGCACCGCACTTGACGGCAAGACAGAGCCTTTACTGGCAGTCAATTACACTTCGACTATTCTTGAGCGGGGAGAGTAGAGATGAATCCGATCCGTATTTTCTGCGCTGCATTGGGCGTGCTGGGTCTGCTGGCTTGGCCACTGGTGGGCGTCGCGGCACCGCTGGAAGCACGTCCTCTGGTGAAGGTCGATGCGCAGGCGCACTACAAGGCGGTGTACGACATCCATTCGGATGCGGTCGCAGCCGGTATCAGCAAGGGCTTGTACTATGCGCGCGGGCTGATTGAGGCGTTCGGCAAACAGGACGTACAACCCCGGCAACTCGATATTCACCTGGTGCTGCATGGCGATGCAGCACAATTTTTGTTGATCGACGACACGTACCAGCAGATGCTGGGTGATCCCTTTGCTGCCAACCTCAATGCCAAGATCGTGCAGGATTTGCTGGGGCTGGGGGTGCGGGTGGAGATTTGCCACAGCGTGATGAAAACCAAAGGCTGGACGGCCGGCGATGTGTTGCCGGGCGTGACCATCGTGCATGACGGTTATACCCGGTTGATCAAACTGCAGAACGATGGTTACGCGTATGTCGGTGGATTTTGAGCGGAAGCCCCAATGGCTGGGCTCGCTCAAGCCTGAATAATTTGGCTCCTTTAAGCCGCATTTAGATAAGCGGCGAGGCGCCCAATGTCAGTCGAACCCCCCGTGTTGCTTCAGGCCGGCCGGCAGGACATCCGGTTTGCGTTGCGCCGCTGAAATGAATGAAGGCGCGGGAAACCGCGCCTTCATTCATGCGGGCAAAAGTGGCAGTTCAATAACGATAGTCGCGATCGCGATCGCGATCCCGGTCGTGACTCCCGTCCCGGCCATCACGATTCTGGTGCCGGACTTCTCTGGGGTAGCGATCCCTGGGAAGTTCTTTCCAGGGGCCGGCCTTGTCGTGTGAATAGCTCCAGCGACTATTGTTGTAGTAGTAGTAAAAACCACTGTGATAGTAGTAGGGCTCTGCGCCCAGTTCCACAACCACTGGCAACGCCGGGGCAACAACATAACCCGGCCCGCGGTCTGCAGGCACCACGTAGCACGCGGTGGGCAACAGCGCTGCAAGCAGCGCGGCAACAAGTCTTTTTTGCATTTTTACTCCTGATTTAAACCCCTGTACTGCATGCTAGTTCATGTGCGTTGGGTTACAAGCCGGGGGCTGTGACCGAATAATCGCTGCTGATTTTTTTATGGCAGCATGCTGGTTTTCCCCCTTGATGGAGTCCTGACGATGCCCTTGCCTGCCTGCCGCCTGATCCTGTTGTCCGCATTCGCCGTTGCTGTGGCATTGCCGCCGGCTGTCCGTGCCGCCGACATGCCGTTGCGCAAGTCAGGGCTATGGGAAATCAAGACCGAAACCCGGGCAGGGGGACAGAAAATGCCTGGCCCGATGACGATGCAGATGTGCATCGAGCAGGGCAAGGACGACCTGACGGCCGACCCCAAGGACGGGCGCGAGATGAAGAAGCGCTGTTCAAAAATGGACGTCCAGAGAAGCGGCAACACCTTCATTATCGATTCGGTGTGTGCCCACGAAGGCCGCACGGTGACCAGTCACATGACGATCAGCGGCAACATGAGCACCGCCTACCGGATGGAAAGCACGTCACGCTTCACGCCGCCGATGGAGGGGATGTCGACGATGGACTCGACCATGACCGGCAAGTGGCTGGGCGCATGCAAGCCGGGACAGACGCATGGTTCGGTGATCCTGTCAGGCATGCCGGGCATGGGGGCGGACGGGGCGTTCAAGATGGACCCCGAGATGATGAAGCGCATGCAGCAGATGCAGCAGCAGCACAGCCGCTGAAAGTCGACGCCCTATCCCTGACTTTGAACACGAGGCACGATTCCCCATGACGATGAAAACTGCACGTTCCGTTTTGGCGTTGCTGGCAGTAGCGCTGCTGTCCGCCTGCGCAACTTCCCAGCCGCCCTTGCCGACGGTACAAGGTGTCGATCTGGGCCGCTATTCCGGCATCTGGTATGAGATCGCCATGCTGCCGAACCGGTTTCAGTCGATGTGCGTAGCCGATACCCGGGCGCTGTATCGCCCGGAGGGCGACGCTGTCTCGGTGATTAACCAGTGCCGCACGGCCAACGGCAAAATCGAGCAGGCCAACGGCATCGCCAAAGTGGTGGAAGGCAGCCAGGGCGCAAAGCTGCGGGTGAGTTTTTTCCGCCCGTTTTATGGCGACTACTGGATTCTTGAACTTGACCCGGACTACCGCTGGGCGCTGGTCGGTGAGCCGGGTCGCAAGTATGCGTGGATTCTGGCGCGTGACACGTCGCTCGACGCAGCCACGCTCGAGCGCTTGCTGGCGCGCGCCGAAACGCTGGGGTTCGATCGTCAGGCATTCGTGCGCACGCCGCACACCGCGCCAAAGAACTGAACACGGCAAGTCGGTCAACCCAGCGGATGTGGGGTGATACATCCTGTAACAATTCAGTGCGGACCAGACACGCTGCAGATACATGGCAAGCCCACACTGCTTGCCATGCCTGACCCATTTCGGGTGGGCTGTTCGATCCGTCTCAAAAGGAGAATGCAATGAAATCGATATTGACCAAACGTGCCTTGCTGGTAGTCCTGATCGCCGGTAGCGGGGTGCTCGGTGCATCCGCTTTTGCAATGAACGGCGCCACCGCCGATGGCAAACCCGGTTGCGACGCGCGTCACGGCCAGGCGATGCATGCCAAGATGGGAGAGCGCCGGGACGCGCGCATGGCTGCCCTGAAAGAAAAACTGAAGCTCGCGCCGGCTCAGGCCGCTGCATGGCAGACGTTTACCGATGCCGAAAAAACCAAGCCGTATCCGCAAGCGGGAAACCGTCAGGCGATGCGTGAGGCTTACGCCAAAATGAACACCCCCCAGCGTCTGGATGCGATGCTGGAAAAAGCCGACGTGCGCCGCGCGCACCAGGTCGCGCGCGCCGAAGCGGTGAAGACGTTCTACGCGCAGTTGACGACTGGGCAGCAGGCCGTTTTTGACAGTGAGGCGATGGCGCTGTTGCGTCACGGTCGTGGTGGTCACGGCCATCATGGTCAGCTGGGCCAGCAGTCGTAATGCGAGGCAAGTGAGTCAGGAACGGGGGCGGGCGACCGCCCCCGTTTTTTTGTGGCAGCATTCGCATGTTTAAACCCGCAATGCATGACGGTTTCCTTAAAAGCAAACCGCTTGGCACACGCTAAAGTAAAAACCAGGGAGAAATAACCATGGCTGCACCCGATACTCACCACATTGCCGTGTTTTGCGATTTTGAAAACGTGGCCATCGGCTTGAAGGAAGGTAATTACCCGGATTTCAAGATTCGTCCCGTGCTTGAACGGATGCTGCTCAAGGGCAGCATCGTGGTGAAGAAGGCCTATTGCGACTGGGATCGTTACAAGGAATACAAGCGCGACATGCATGAGGCTGCATTCGAGCTGATCGAGATTCCCCATTTGCGGCAATCCGGCAAGAATTCGGCAGATATCCGCATGGTGGTCGATGCGCTCGATCTCTGCTACACCAAGACGCACATCGATACCTTCGTCATCATCAGCGGGGATTCGGATTTTTCGCCGCTGATCTCCAAGCTCAAGGAAAACGGCAAGAGCGTGATCGGCATCGGTGTCCGTGGATCGGCGTCGTCGCTGCTGATCGGCAATTGCGACGAATTCATTTTTTACGAAGACCTGGTGCCGATCAAGGCCGTGCAGCCGAAGCCCGCGCCGGTCAAAGCCCCGCAAAAGGCGCCAGCCAAACCCCGCGCAACGATTGCACCGCCGGTGCAAGAGGCAGTCGGCGAGACGGTAAAGACCGCGAGCCCAACCCGACGCAGAGCCCGCCCAGTGATTGAAAAGGCAGCCGGTGGCGATAGCGTCCCGCCCGCAGTCAAGGCTGAACCCAGCGCTGAGGAGAAGAAATCGCTTGCGATCGAAATTGTGGTGGGCACCGTGGATCAGCTGGTGGCGGAGCGGGGTGGCGACGGCGCCATTTCGGCATCCCTGATCAAGAGCACCATCAAGCGAATCCGTCCGGGTTTCAGCGAGTCGGAATATGGCTATAGCGCATTTGGCAAGATTCTCGACGACGCGCAGAAAAAAGGCGCACTGGTGGTGGAGAAGAAAGAAGGCGGTGCTGTCTTAGTCAGCCTGCCACCTTCCAGGAGCTGAGCGGAGCAGGCGCTGACCGCCTGTTTGGGTTTTTTTGGGTTGGCGTTGTGCACAGTCAGTCGGGAGGTCGATATGGGCAAGAAATCCTGTCCCCTGTCCAGGGTCTATGGGCTGCTGGAGCCGGGTCCGGTGGTCTTGATTACGACCGCGAGCAAGGGGCGAACGAACATTATGACGCAGTCATGGCACATGATGATGGAGTTCGAGCCGCCGCTGCTGGCTGCGATTGTCAGCGGCCGCAATTATTCGTTCGACCTGCTGAAAGCCAGCCGGGAGTGCGTGATCAATATTCCGACGCTGGAACTGGCGCAAGCCGTGGTCGACTGCGGCAATACGTCGGGGCGCACCGTCGATAAATTCGAAGTCCTGGGACTGACGCCGGTTGCGGCCGAATGCGTTGCAGCACCGCTGATCAAGGAATGCTATGCCAGCATCGAGTGCCGGGTAACGGACACCCGGATGGTGAATCAATACAACCTGTTCATTCTGGAGGCGGTCAAGGCGTGGCGCGATCCGGCGCAGAAGAACCCGCGCACCCTGCATCACCGGGGCAACGGCGCGTTCATGATTGCTGGCGAAACCGTGAAGCTGCCGTCGAAAATGAAATAAGGGATGGTTACGCTTGACCGCTTTCCGGCTCTGGTGGCACATCCGCTTCGGGGGCCGGCGGCGCTTCATTTTGTGCGGTTTTTTTATGCTCTTTTTCCGCTTTCTTTTTCTTCTTTTCCAACTCTCTCTGGCGCTTCTCGTACGAGTAGTTCGGTTTCAATTGCCGGCTCCTTTCAGTGGTGGGTTTCAGACAATACCTCACATGGGCGACTCGCAGCGATCGTTCTGGTTCTGCACGACCTGGCTTGATGGCTTCTCCGTTATGCTGTCAAACCACATTGCCCCCGCCATTCCTGGAAAACCCATGAAAAGAACCGACTTGTACAAAAACGAAGGCCTGAAAATCAAAGGTCAAATGAGGCGGGCGGGCACACCTGATCGTTTTGGCGGTGCCGCTGCTGCGGCCTTGTCGCGCCGCGATCAGCGCAAACTGGAGCAGGCGCAGGGCCTGGTTGCGTTCGCCGTCAAACTCGACGGCGAACTGGTGAAGCAGATTCATGCGCTGGCCGAGGCGCGCCAGACCGGAGTCAACGAAACGGTTGCCGATTTGCTTGCCAAGGGTCTGGCTGCCTGAGCCGCCTGCGAGGTCCAGCCGCGGAGGACGGGTTGATAAGACATGAATAAACTCCTGTTGATTGCAGCGCTTGCCGTTGCCGCGTATTTTTCTGTCGTGTCCGCCCCGGACACGAACGACCGACCCAAGGCTGCCACGGGTTCGGGCCTGTCGGCACCGGTTGCGGGCAGCAGCCATGCCGCCATCGACGAGGCCTTTGCCGGGCGACAGGGAAACCTGCAGGTCGAAGGGCGGGGCGCGGTGGTGAAACTGCTGGCGGATGACAACAACGGCAGTCGCCATCAGCGTTTTATCGTGCGGCTGGATTCCGGGTTGACGGTGCTGGTCGCGCACAACATCGACCTTGCGCCGCGTGTCGATGCGCTGCGTGTGGGCGACGTCATCGGCTTTTCGGGTGAGTATGAGTGGACCTCAAAAGGGGGCGTGATCCACTGGACGCACCACGATCCGCAAGCCCGCCATCCCGGCGGCTGGCTCAGGCACGACGGACGGATCTATCAGTAATGGGTTTCAACCTGCCCGAATCAGCCCCATGCTTTAGCCTGCCGCATGCGCTCGCAGCCTGGGGTACACCCGGTTTTGGCGAGGTTTTCAAGCTTGAGGTCGAGCAACTCGACGCCAGCCTGCTGCCCTTGCAGCAGGGGCTGAGCGGGACGAGTGCCGTAGCCGATGAGCCGCACAGTGTGATGCTGCTTGAGGCAACGGTGGCGGGCGATTGCCTGCGGGTAAGAGCCGGAATTTTCTACGCCGGACTGCTCGGCGGCTGCAGCTGTGCCGATGACCCGACGCCGCTGGAGTCGCAACCGGAGTATTGCGAGCTCTGGTTCGATATCGACCGGCACAACGGCGCGACGCGCGTCGGCCTGGTGCCGCAGGCATGAACCCCTAACCGGTTTTATGTGGCATGCGTCTGCCACGCATTTTTACAGGTGGAGAGCGGATCGCCGAGCGTTCAGGCGACGCTGCCAAACCCCCGATCGCTGGCCATGAACGGGGCTTTCAGACCCGCCAGCCGGCAACTTTGCGCGATGGGGCCACCCGGGAACAGGGTGTAGAGGTATTTCAGGCCGCCTTGCAGATGGAAATGCTCTTCCAGTGCATCGTGCAGTTCGCGCAGATTAATGACGCTGGTTTCGTCGTGGTGCGCGTAAAAATTCTGCAAGGCACGAACGACCTCCCAGTGTGCTTCGGTCAGGTCCAGCTTCTCTTCACGCGCCGTTTTCATGGCATCTTCACGCGTCCATTCCAGCGGTGCATAGGGGAAATCCGGGTCGCTTGCCGGGGCGCCAACCAGTTTGTTGATGTCGGCTGAGGTATGCAACATGATGGTCTCCTTCCAGAGTGGTGCCTATTCAAGATAGGCCAGGTACGCCGTGATTCAAGGTCCAACCGAGGTGTCAGGATCCCCCTGAGTTTCGCTCAACATGGCTGCATCGCTTATGCTGGCGGATGTTTTTTGCCTGATAGCGCGGCTTGCCATTAAAACCCGTGCCCAACTTGAATCGTACTTACCCAGGATAGACAGTGCCTTATGAAAAAATCCGATCTCGACAGAAACGAAGAATTAAAAATCAGCGGCCAGATGAAGCAAGCCGGCACACCGGACCGTTTTGGCAGCGCGGCGGGTCCCAAGAGCTCGCGGCGTGAGCTGCGCAAGCTCGAGCAGGCGCAGGGTCTGGTTGCGTTTGCCACCAAACTCGACGGCCAACTGGTCAAACAGCTCCAGGACCTGGCCGCCGCGCGCCAGATCGGCATGAACGAACTGGTGACGGAATTGCTGACCAAGGGATTGGCTGCTGCCTGATACGGCCGTACTCAGCATGCAAGCCAGCAATTAAAAATAAAAGAAAGCATTTGATCGATGAGCGGATTGGAACAACGCATCCAGGTTGAGCAGGCGAGGGTCGGGCTGTATATCCATCTGGAAGGCTGGGCGGATCATCCTTTCCTGTTCAGCAGCTTCAAGATACGCAACGAAAAACAGCTGCAGGTGTTGCGCTCCCTGGGCATGTCGCATGTGCTTTACGATCCGGCCAGGAGCGATCAGCTGCCACTGCCCCCTCCGCTCTCCAGAGTCGATGCCCCGGCACCCGCCCCTCAACCGGTTGATCCCGAAGTGGAGGCGATGTGGGCGGCGAAGCAGGCGCGCCGCGAAAAACTTGCGGCGCAGCGTGAGGCCATGGGGCGCTGTGACAAGAAGTTCAGCGCCGGTGTGGCGACGGTTCATTCACTGTTGCGCAATCTGTTCTCACGTCCGGATGAGTCCCTCCAGCAGGCGCATGCGCTGGTGTCCGACATGGTCGACTCGATGCTGAACGACAAGGATGTGGTGTTGCATCTGATGAACGCCAAGTCGGGTGATGAAGGCACGTATTACCACGCGCTCAACGTCACTGTGCTGGCGCTGATCGTGGGCAAAGAGGCAAAACTGGATGCCGCAGCGATGCGGGCGCTGGGTTTGGGCACGCTGCTGCACGACCTGGGCAAGGAAAAAGTGCCGAGCCAGATCCGGCTGAAGAAAACGCCCTGGACTGCAGCCGAACGCAATTTTTACCAGATGCACGTGGCCTATGGCCTGGAAATGCTGCAGCAGTTGCCCGGCGTCAGTGCCGCTGCGCTGGAGGTGGTCGCGAAGCATCATGAGCTGCTCGATGGCAGCGGCTTCCCTGGCAAGCTCAGGGGCGAGCAGATTGGTCGCCTGGCGCGCATCGCCTGCATCACCAATAGCTTCGATAATTATTGCAATGCCATCAATCCGGCGGAGTCGATGACGCCGGCCGAAGCGCTGTCCTTCATGTTCAAGTATGACAAGGGCAAGTTCGACCCCGATCTGATGCAGCTGTTTGTCCGCTGCATGGGGGTGTATCCGCCGGGCAGCGTGGTGCAGTTGAGCAACGGCCAGACCGGCCTGGTGATGAGCGTGAATGCGCAGCGACTGTTGCAGCCCTCGCTACTGGTCTACGATCCGGACGTGCCCAAGGACGAAGCCCTGTGGCTGGATTTGAGCGTGGAAAACGATCTGACGGTGGTGAAAACCCTGCGCCCGCAGGAGCTGTGCAAGGCCGTGCTGGATTATCTCGATCCGCGCACGCGCATCAGTTATTACACCGAAAACGCTCGCACCCCATCCAGGACGGGCCGCGGCGCCTGATTACCCGAGGCCGGCCGCAAGCGCCAGCCGATAGGTGATGAACGACGCCACATAGGCCAGCGTAAACAGATACCCCGCCATGATCAGCGGCATGGTCCAGCCGCCGGTTTCGCGTTTGACGGTTGCCAGCGTCGCCAGGCACTGCGGCGCGAAGACGAACCATGCCAGCAGCGACAGGGCGGTGGCGAGGCTCCAGCTGTGGGCGATCAGCGGCATCAGTGCCAGCGCGGTGTCGTCGCCGGTCGCCGACAGCGAATACACCGTGCCCAGCGCGCTGACCGCCACTTCACGCGCGGCAAGGCCGGGAACCAGCGAAATGCTGATCTGCCAGTTGAAGCCGATGGGGGCGAACACCGCCGCCAGCGCATGCCCCAGTTGCCCCGCAAAACTGTATTCGATGGCTGCACCCGTGGCGTCAGCAGGCGGGGAGGGAAAGCTCGCCAGAAACCACAGCAGGATGGTGAGTACCAGGATGATGCCGCCGACCCGCTTGACGAAAATCGTCGCGCGCTGCCACAGGCCGATGGCGACGTTGCGCAGGCGCGGCCAGTGGTAGCTCGGCAGCTCCATCATCAGCGGGTGCATGAGCTGGCGTGCGGTGAAGCGCTTGAGCAGCCAGGCGACCGCCAGCGCGCCGACGATGCCCGCGACATACAGAAAGAACAGTACCAGCCCCTGCAATTCAAACACGCCCCCCACTTCGCGGCGCGGAATGAAGGCGCCGATCAGCAGCGCATACACCGGCAGCCGCGCCGAACAGGTCATCATGGGGGCGATCATGATGGTGACCAGTCGGTCGCGCGTATTGGTGATGGTGCGCGCAGCCATGATGCCGGGAATCGCACAGGCGAAGCTCGACAGCAGGGGAATAAAGGAGCGGCCGGAGAGGCCGACGCCGCCCATCAGGCGGTCGAGCAGAAAGGCCGCGCGCGGCAGGTAGCCGGATTCCTCCAGCACCAGAATGAAGAAATACAAAATCAGGATCTGCGGCAGGAACACCAGCACGCCGCCCGCGCCGGCGATTACGCCGTCGACCAGCAGGCTGCGCACCCAGCCGTTGGGCAGCAGTGCTGCAACCGTGTTGCCGAGCGCGGTGGTTGCCGTTTCGATCCAGCCCATCGGCGCTGCGGCCCAGGCGAACACCGCCTGAAAGATCAGGAACAGCACGATAGCCAGCAGCGGTGGCCCGATCAGCGGATGCAGCACGATGCGGTCGATGCGGTCGCTGGCCAGATGCGGCACCGCCCGGTCGAGTCCCAGGCCCTGCAGGATGCGGCGCACGGCGTCGTGATCGGCCTCGATGTTGGGATCGTTGCCGACGGGCGCGCTATGGGCTGCCGTCGTGCTTGCTGACTCGTGGCGCCAGCGTTCGGGCTGGTCGAGCAGCTCCAGCAGCGCATCGGCGCCTTCGGTGTTGACTGCCACCGTTTTCACCACCGGCAATCCGAGTGCTGCCGACAGCGCTGCCGCGTCGACCGTGATGCCACGCGCGGCGGCCAGATCGGTCATATTGAGCGCGACTACGCACGGCAGGCCGAGGCGTTTGACCGCCAGCACCAGCCGCAGATTGCGCCGCAAGTTGGTCGCATCGACCACGCACACCACCAGATCGGGGCGTTTCTCGCCCTTGGCATGACCACTCAATACATCGCAGGTCACCTTTTCGTCGGGCGAACGCGGATGCAGGCTGTAGGTGCCCGGCAGGTCGAGCACGCGCAGGTGCGTGCCGGCCGGTGTGGTGAGCTTGCCTTCCTTGCGCTCGACGGTGACGCCCGCGTAGTTGGCGACTTTCTGGTGGCTGCCGGTGAGGCGGTTGAACAGCGCGGTCTTGCCGCAGTTGGGGTTGCCGACCAGCGCGATCAGCGGCCCGGCAGGATGGACATAGACAATTGAGGTTTTCATCCGGCCGCCCCGTCCAGCGTGACCTGCACGCATGCCGCCTCAACTCGCCGCAAGGCAAAGGTGGAATTGCCGACGCGCACCACCAGTGGGTCGCCGCCCGGCAGGGCACGGTTCATCACCATCGCACGTTCGCCGGGCAGAAAGCCGATTTCTTCCAGCCAGTCATGCCATTCAGGTGCATCGGGCGGTGCCGCGATGCGGTCGACGGTGCAGGACTGGTAGTCGGCGAGCTGGGCCAGGGTGAGTGCAGCTGTGGTAGCCTGGGTCATGAGCAAGCTTGTTTTCGGGGGTGGGGTTGAGCAACGACATGCAGTTGCGACGGCTGGTGCGCCCGCTTGGCGGTGCGCGGCGCGCGGCGACGGCCGATGCGAATATGCATGACAAGGATAACAGGCAGCGCGAGTCCTGCAATCCAGTGCAGCAACGGCAACCAGGCAGCGTTGTCGTCGGTGGAAAAATAATACAGCGCGTAACCGCTGGCAGCGAGCCAGAGCGTGAGCGCGAGCATGGGCACGCCGCTGCGCATGTTTTTGCGGCGGTTCCACGCCAGCCGAATGTGGTTGGGCGCAAGCGAGCCCCCGAGCACCAGTGCGGCCATCGCCATCAGGCCGTGCAGGCGCAGCCACCAGGGTTCGAGCGGATGCGCCTCGGGGCCGAAATCGCCTTCGATGCGCAGGAAATAATGAAACACCAGCCAAAGCGCGCCGCTTGTCCACAACAGGAAAAAGCCTGCGTAGAGAAGCTTTCTGTGGCGCGGGCCGAGACGAATGATGGCCTGACTCATGCAGCCGCCTCGTTGAATATTTTGTGCCACCCGGAGCCGTCGCAGGCGGTTAATGTGAGCGTGTCATTCTCGACCGCCAGACGCAGTGCCTGCGCGTGGTGGGGCGCCAGCAGCGCAGGCGCCCGCGTGGGCTCGGCGGCGACGATTTTGGTCAGCGCATCGGCCGTCATGCAGTCGGGCGCGAACACGCTGATGCTGTCATGACGGCACAGTTCGGCACCGCTCCCGGGATGCCGCAGCGGGCTGGCGCCGTTCTGGTAATAGCCTGCCGATGTCGCGACTGCGCCGTTTTGCAACTCGGCCAGCTGCAGCATCTGGGTGGGATGGAGCGGGTGCCGCACCCGGACCGGCGCGGCGGTATCGCCAAAGCGCGCGAGGTCGCCGCCGGCATTGACGCGCGCGCGGGTGAGGCCGGCGTCATGCAGCACCGCAAGTGCTGCATCGACGGCGTAGCCCTTGGCGATGCCGCCCAGATCGAGCAGCAGCGGCTGGGTGAAGCGCACACGGTCACCGTCGAGTTCGATTGCGCGCCAGTCGGGGCTGGCGTAGTTGGCGCAGCCGTCGTGGCGGGGTAGCTGGCCGCTGGCCACCAGCCACGGTGCGATGCTGGGGTCGAACGCGCCGTTGCTGGCATGGGCGAATTCGCATGCGGCGGCGAGTACCCGCGCCAGATCAGCCGACAGTGGCACCCAGTCGTGGGTGGCATTGCGGTTGACCTGCGAGAGTTCCGACGCCGCGTCGTGAAAACCCATGACAGCATGGATCGCGGCCACGCGCGCGAAGGCGCGGTCGATTGCGGCAGAGAGCGCACCTTGATCGGGAGCGCTGGCGGCAATGTCGACCAGGGTGCCCAGCCAGGGCTGGGCGCGTTGCATCGTCATGGCTGCTTCAGGGCGACTTCGTGGATCGCCAGCACCCGTCGCACGCCTTCGCTGATGTGCTTGCAGGAGAGGGTGGCGCCGCTGATGTTCTGTATGTCGTCGCCCAGCTTGAGTGCCGCCCCGTATCGCGCGCCATTGAACTGCGCGCGCCATTTGGGGTTGCGGATTTCACCGCCGTGGGTTTCGCGGTAGTCGAGAATCTCCACCCCGCGCACCGCGCCCGCAGCGTCGAGCGCGACGGCGTAGGTGATGAACTCGTGCTTGCCGTAGACCTCGTCCAGCACAAACCAGCCTGCAGGTTTGCCGCCTGTCAGAACCTGCCACACAGGCTGTTCGGGAGAGCGCATCCGCACCTTTGCGGCTTTTTCGACGCGATCTTTTTGGGCGTCGGTCAGACGCAGCGGGTGCGCGACAAAGCTGCTTGCCTCGGGAAACAGCTGCTTCTGGGCTCCTTCCGTCGTCATGTATTGCACCGCATACGCGGGGCTCACCGCGACGGCGGGGGCGATCAGGGCGGGGACTATCAGCCAGGCAGGGGCGTGGGACATGGCGGTTTCCTCAGAAGTTGTAGCCGAGTTTCAGGCGGACTTCGTGCTCGGTTTTTTCGATCAGGTGCAGGCTGTCGTCGGCCTGGTTGATGTATTGCTCCCGACCACCAGCCAGTTGCTCGAACCAGGTCAGGGTGGCCCACCATTTTTCGCTGCCGTAGTGCAACGTCGGGCCGGCAAACCAGGTCCAGCGTTCCTGTCCGACTTCGGTTTCGAATTCGGTTTGGTACTGCGTTTCAGCGCCGATGGACCAGTTGGGCGCGAAGCGGTAGGACAGGCCGGCACCGAGGGTGACTTCCAGCTCCATTTCCGGTTCAGTCGGCCATTCAAAGCTGGCGCCGGGGTCGCCGGTCAGACCCTGCATGGCCAGGTCGGCGCTGGCCTGGGTGGTGGCATCAAGCGGGGCGCGCTTGGCATAGGTACCTTCGAGGCCGGCGTTGGCGACGGCAGTCAACTGGTCGTCGAGAAAGAGTTTCTGCAGCTGGAAGCTGACATCGAACGAGGTCGTGTCCTTGTCCTTGCCCGAATGCGGGTCGAGCCAGGACTGAACCAGTTCGAATTCGGCCGACAGCCCGACCGGGTCCATGGCGGCGGAGAGAAAGTTGTACTTGCCTTTGAGCTCGATGCCTGACAGCTTGAAGCCGTACGACTCGGAGCTTGGCAGGTAGCCGTCGATCACCAGTCCGCTGGTGTCGATGGACTGGCCCAGCAATGCGGCGGACGCAGTGAAGCGCGAGGTGACACCGTATTCATATTCGATCTGGGAATCGTAGGCGCTGTATTCGCCCTGGCCTTTGTCAAAGCGGTGGGTCAGCCAGAAATAGGTTTCGGAGGCGTTGGCAGGCAGAGTTTCGGAGCCTTTGACGTAGCCGAACAGATTCTCGTCAGCATGGGCAGCGGGGGCAGACATCGCCGCGACGGCGAACGGAATGACAACAGTAAGCAAGCGGGCTTTCATGACGGTGTCCCTGGTTGTGTGATGGATCAAATGATTTGGCTGGCTGATCCATCGGACTGGCTGGCTGCTGGGTGCCTCTGTGCAAACAGTCTTCGTACCCCGGTTGAACTCTTTGGCGGCACGAAAGCAATGTTGGTAATGATAATGATTCGTATTATTTAAGTCAATCGATAAGTGCTGGCTAATATTTTGATGTTGCAAAAACCCAATATTTCGAACGGGGACTTGAGGGGGAGGAGACAACATGCGCCGCAATGGCCGGTGTGTCTGGACGTGTAGCTGATGGGCGGTGGCAGATGGCGTCAAACCGTCGCCCACATCCGCATCAGGTTGTGATAACAGCTGGTCAATCGCACCGCAGTGTCGCTTTCGCCCTGCTCGTTGCGCAGGGCGACGATGCTCCTGTCCATCTCATGCAGCAATTCGCGCTGCTGCGGTTCGCGCACCATGCTCTCCAGCCAGCTAAAGCAGGCCAGCCGCGCGCCGCGGGTGACCGGTTCGACGCGGTGCACGCTATAGGACGGATAGAGAATCAGATCCCCTGCAGGCAGTTTGACCGCGCGGCCGCCCATGCCGTCCTCGATGATCAGTTCGCCGCCGTCGTAGTCACCCGGGTTGTTCAGGAACAGGGTGAACGACAGATCGGTGCGCACGTGTTGCGCGCTGGCCGGGTGGGTACGGATGGCGTTGTCGACGTGATTGCCGAACGAATTGGCCGCGTCGCCGTAGCGGTTGAACAGCGGCGGGTAGATGCGCCGGGGCAGCGCAGCGCTGAAAAAGCCGGCGTTCTTCGACAGCGCTTCCAGCACGGCGGCGCGCAGCTGCAGCGCCACCGGGCTGGCCTCCGGCAGTTGCAGGTTGTTTTTGACCGTTGCGGCCTGGCTGCCTGCGGTGACGCGGCCGTCGGCCCAGTCGGCCTGCCGCAGCAGAGCGCTGCAATCGGCGAGGGTGGCGGGGTCGAGAATCTGGGGGATATGTAAAAGCATGGGGTCTCCTGTCGGGGTGGCGGCACGGCCGGTTGCTGCCCGGCAATGCCGCCACCCCGCCAATGACGGTGGGGGAAGCGTCTTTAAAACTTCAGCTCGCTGGTGAGAATGAACTGGCGTCCGGTGCCCGGCACGGTGAACGGGCCGTTGTCGTAGATCGCGTCGTAGTAGACCTCGTCGAACACGTTCTTGACGTTCAGGCGCACCGACCAGGCCTTTTGCTCGTAGCTGACCATCGCATCCCAGCGGTCGTACGACGGAGCTGTGTTGGGATGAAACTCGCTGCTGCCGGGCAGGGTGGGGTACCGCGCCGGATCGCTGCTGCTCGGGTTGTAGCCGTAGCGCTCGCCCTTGACCTCGACCCCGCCGCCGAGCTTCCAGCCGCCGCCGAGCGCGTAGGTGGTCCACAGGTTGAAGGTGTAATTGGGCGTGTTGCGCGGCCGCTTGCCTGCGTAGCGCGGATCGGCGGCGGTGCCGTTGGACTGTTCGGCGACTTCGAGGATTTCGGCGTCCATCAGCGCGAGGCCGGAGAACACTTCCCAGTTCGGCGTGATGCGGCCTGCCGCCTCGAATTCGATGCCGTCGGTGCGGCGTTTCTTGGTCAGGATCGCGGCGGTCGATTCGAGGTCGGTGTTGCGCTCCCAATGCTTGATCGCACGGTAGAGCGCGGTGCGGAAGGTGAGGTCGCCCTCGAACAGCATCCATTTCGCGCCCACCTCGAGCACCTGGCTGGTTTCGGCCGGTTGCGGTTCGAGCGTCAGCTGATAGAGGTCGGCGGTGGGGCTGAACGAATCGCTGTAGCCGACATAGTAGTGCGCGGTTTCGGTGGGCTGGTACGACAGCGCGGCGCGGGTGCTCCATTCGCCGTAACTGAGTGTGGGCGAAGTGGCGCTGGAATACTCGGCATCCAACTGGTCGCGGCGGACGCCCAGCGTGGCTTTCCAGAACGGGATGAATTCGACCGTGTCCTGAACGTAGAGCGCGTAGGAATCGCCGGTGAAATTGTTCAGCTGGGTCGTGCCCTCGACATAGGGCTGGAAGGATGGCGGCGGGAAGCTGGCCACGGCGACGCCGCCGCTCAGATTGAGCAGTCCGGCGCGGTGGCTGTCTTCGTGCAGGTATTCCACGCCGCTGACTAGTTCGTGCTTCATGCCGAGCGCGCGGAACTCGGTGCTGAAGTCGGATTGCACGGTCAGTGTTTCGTAATCGAGCGAACGCGTGGGTCCGGCGTTGTAGTTGGCGCCGTTGACGATCGTTCCGTTGGCATTGGGCGCTTGTGTGGCGTTCGGGGTGCGCGCCCAGTAGCTGCGCTCGTAATCGCCATAGCGCACGGTGGTACGCAGTTCGCTGGTCGGTGAGAACGCGTGGGTCCAGGTGCCGGTCGTGATGCTGACGTCGCTGTCGTCGAAGTTGGCATCGATGCCCCAGAAGGTGTCGGGCGAGAACGCGGTGCTCGGGCTGCGTGTAGCGGCGTCGAACGGAAAACCATAGTCCGGAATATCGCGGTTGCGCATGTAAACGTGCGAGAAATTGAATTCGTCATCGGTCTGCATGCCGAGCGACAGGCTGATCTGTGCGCCGCTGCGATGGACTTCGGGTTCGGCGCCGCTCACCGGGTTGGAACGCCAGCTGCCTTCGTCGCGCTTCATGAGGTTGACGCGTAGGGCGCTGTTTTCACCCAGCCGCTTGTTGAGGTCTGCGGTGACTTCAGTGTAGTTGTCGGTGCCGACGCTGCCGGTGAGCGAATAGGCGTCGGCGCGCTTGGGGGTCTTGGAAACGAGGTTGATGACGCCGCCGGCCTGGCCGCGGCCGAACAGCATCGAGGCGGAGCCGCGCAGCACGTCGACCTGCTCGAGGAAGAAGGTTTCGCGGTTGTATTGCGCGGTATCACGGATGCCGTCGAGGTAGAGGTCGCCAAACGTGTAGAAGCCGCGCAGCATCATGTTGTCGCCGGCGCGGCCGCCTTCGGCTGCGTTGAAGGTGAGGCCGGACACGTTGCGCAACGCCTCGCGCAAGGAACCGACCTGCTGTTCTTCCATCAGCTGGTTGGTCACGGTGGTGATGGCTTGCGCAACATCGTGCGGATCCTGCTTGATCTTGCCGACACGGGTTTCAGTGGCCTGGTAGCCGTTGTTGACCGCCATCGGGTCGGCGGTGTCTTCGACCTTGACCGTGGGCAGCGTGGTTTCGCTTGCGGTGCTTTGTGCCGGATTCGCTGTGGGCGCGGTTTGCGCCAGCAGCGAGCCCGGGGCCAGCATCATGAACGCCAGCGAAGCCGCGGTGGGCGCGGTGGCGGGTTGAAGGCGCGCCAGCAACTGGCGCAGGATGCCCGATGGGCAGGTTAAACGGTGTGACATGGTTTGCTCCTGGTTTGAAATGGCGGGCTGGCGGAGCAAAACGCTTGGCTGGCTGGTGGTTGAAAAAAGGGGGGGGCTATGCGGCGGTGGGCTCAGCGTGCCGCCTTGGGGTCGGTGACAAACCCCAGTTTGGTCAGTCCGGCGCGCGCCGCATCGGCCATGATTTGCGCGACATGCTTGTAGGCAAGTTCGCCGTCGGCGCGCAGGTGGAGTTCCGGCTGCGGGATCTGCGACGCGGCCAGATCCATGCGTGTCTGCCAGGTGCCTGCGTCCACCGCTTCCGCGTTCCAGTACACCGTGCCGTCAGCCTTGATCGACAGATCGATCGTCTCGGGCTTCACCTCATTGGGCTGGCTGGTAGCCACCGGCAGGTCAACCTTGACTGCGTGCGTCATCAGCGGCGCGCTGATGATGAAAATGACCAGCAGCACCAGCATCACGTCGATCAGCGGAATCATGTTGATTTCCGCGTTGTCCCCGTCGCTACTCTCGTTTGTCAGTCCGCCGAATGCCATTACGCGCTCCTTGCGACGGGCGCCGGATTCATCGATGCGGTGTAAACCTGGGCGGCGTCTTTTTCGATGTGGGTGTTGTTGCGTACGCCGGTGGACATGAAGGCGAACAGGTCATGCGCAAAGCCATCGACCTCGGACAGCATCTGGCGCTTGGCGCGGTTGAAAAAGTTGTAGGCCAGCACGGCCGGGATGGCAACGGCCAGACCGAGCGCGGTCATGATCAGCGCTTCGCCCACCGGGCCAGCCACTTGATCCAGGCTGCCCGATCCGCTCATGCTGATGTTGACCAGCGCGTGGTAGATGCCCCACACCGTGCCGAACAGGCCAACGAAGGGGGCGCTGGAGGCGATCGACGCCAGCATGGTGTGGCCGTATTCCAGGCGCGCGGTGTCCTGGTTGATGGCGCGGCGCAGTGCGCGGGTCAGGAATTCGTCTTCCGAACCCGATTCGATCAGGCGCTGGCCGGTCTTGCTGCGGAATTGTTCGGCGGCCTTGAGGCCGTGGTGCGTCAGGTGCGAGAACGGATCGTGGATGCCGGTTGCCTGCAGGTAATCGGCTACCGACGCCAGCCCGGATGCATTCCAGAAGCGTTCGAGAAAAGCCTGCGCGTGCTGCTTCATGCGCCAGTTGGCGATGCATTTGGACACGATGAGGTACCAGGTGATCACCGACATCGCGAGCAGCACGAGGAGCAGGAAATGCGCGAGGCCGTCGGCCTGCGCGATGAAGTGCGTGAAGCCCAGTTGAGTGGGGTGGGAGGTTTCCATGATTTAACTCCTGAGGGTGAACTGAATCGGTACGGTGACCCAGCCGGCAATCGGCGTATCACCCTGGCGGGCAGGCTCGAATTTCCAGCTGGACTGAACGGTATTCATCGCCGACTGGTCGAGGCGCGGGTGACCGCTGCTCTTCACCAGTTCCAGCCGCGCAACGCTGCCGTCGGCATTGACCAGAATCGAGAGGCGGACGGTGCCCTCCTCGCCCAGACGCCTGGACAGCGCGGGGTAGGGTGGTTTGGGGTTGTTCAGATAATCCGCCGCGCGCGGGGGTGACGGCGCGGGCAGCGGTACAGGCGCAGCCGGGGGAGCTACTGCCACCTCCGGCGCCGGCTGCGGCGGCAGTTCGCGTACCGGCTCGGGTTGGGGCGCCGGTTCAGGGGCTTCTTCAACGGCATGCGTCGTCGGCAGCGGGCGCCGGATGGCCAGCACGGGCGGCGGCGGCGTCAAGGGCTTGACCACGATCCTGGCTGGCGTGGGAGCCGGCTTGACCTGGGGCGTTTCGATTTCCGGAACGATCAGGCTGACTGTCAGCGGGCGCAGCGGCGTAACCGGTTTTGGCTCGGCGGTGGCGGTGAGCAACAGTGCCGCGAGCACAGCGGCGTGCGCCAGCGCGACGCCGGCGAGCGAGGCGCGCGACAGGCGCGGCGAATACGGCAGGGTGGCGGCGCATAGGCCCGCAGGCGGTGCGCTGCTGGTTTCAAGATTGGAGAGAGCGCTCAACGAGGACGTCATCCAGTGCAATTCCGGTTGGGTTCAAGAATGCGGGCTGGGAATTCATGCCCGCTGAGTGCGGGCGTCCGTGGCTGGCGGTGCTGCGTGTCCGGCATCCCCGCAGAGGGTACGGGTGGCAATGTTCAAACAGGTATAAAAATGATAATGATTCGCATTAATAATGTCAAGAAAATGATGCACGATGCTTTGTTCGTGGTGGAGGCGTAAAAACGCCCTGAAACAAGCCGGCGAAAACGGCCGGCTTGTTTCAGGGCGCGGGCTGCCTGCCTAAGGCATCAGCCAGGTCGAGACGCTCAGGCCGCGACTGGACTGCGGATCAGGTAGTCGAAAGCGGCCAGGCTGGCTTTCGCGCCTTCGCTCATCGCAATGACGATCTGCTTGTACGGCACTGTGGTGCAGTCGCCTGCGCCGAACACGCCGGGCACGTCGGTCTGGCCCTTGGCGTCAACCACGATTTCGCCGAAGCGCGACAGCTCGATCGTGCCCTTCAGCCAGTCGGTATTCGGCAGCAGTCCGATCTGGATGAACACGCCTTCAAGCGCGACATGCTGGGTCTGGCCGGTGGTGCGGTCGGTGTATTCGAGGCCGTTGACCTTGCCGCCGGCGCCGGTGATCTGCGTGGTTTGCGCGCTCTTGATGACGGTGGCGTTGGGCAGGCTGTAGAGCTTTTTCTGCAGCACGGCGTCGGCGCGGAGGGTGTCGCCGAATTCGAGCAGGGTGACGTGGCCGACGATGCCGGCAAGGTCGATCGCCGCTTCGACGCCGGAGTTGCCGCCGCCGACCACCGCAACGTGCTTGCCCTTGAACAGCGGACCGTCGCAGTGCGGGCAGTAGGCCACGCCTTTGCCGCGGTATTCGAGTTCGCCCGGCACGTTCAGCTCGCGCCAGCGCGCGCCGGTGGCGACGATGATGCTTTTCGATTTGAGCACCGCGCCGTTGGCGAGGCGCAGTTCGTGGTAGTCGCCTGCGCTGCCGGGAATGAGCTTCTCGGCGCGCTGCAGGTTCATGATGTCGACCTCGTATTCGCGCACGTGTTCTTCCAGCGCGCGGGCCAGCTTGGGGCCGTCGGTGTGCGGCACCGAGATCAGGTTTTCGATCGCCAGGGTGTCGAGCACCTGGCCGCCGAAGCGCTCGGCCAGCACGCCGGTGCGGATGCCCTTGCGCGCGGCGTAGATCGCGGCGGCCGCTGCGGCCGGGCCGCCGCCCACCACCAGCACGTCATAGGGCGCCTTCTGCGAGAGCTTGGCGGCGTCGCGCGCGCCGGCGCCGGTGTCAAGCTTGGCCAGGATGTCCTCGATCGCCATGCGGCCGTTGCCGAACACCTCGCCGTTCAGGTACACGGTCGGCACCGCCATCACCTGGCGTGTCTCGACCTCGTTCTGGAACAGCGCGCCGTCGATCATCACGTGCTGGATGTTGGGGTTCAACGCCGCCATCGTGTTAAGCGCCTGCACCACGTCCGGGCAGTTGTGGCAGGACAGCGAGATGTAGGTCTCGAAACGGGCTGGACCTTCAATGCCGCGAATCTGCTCGATCTGGTCGTCGGTGATCTTGGGCGCGTAGCCGCTGGCCTGCAGCAGCGCCAGAATCAGCGAGGTGAACTCGTGCCCCATCGGCAGCCCGGCGAAGCGGATGCGCGCGGGTTGATTCACCAGGCCGATGCTGAACGAAGGCCGACGGCTGTCGACGCCGTTTTCCAGCAGACTGATCCTGTCGGAGACGCTGGCGATTTCTTCCAGCAGCCCGCGCATTTCCTGCGACTTGGCGCTGTCGTCGAGCGAGGCCACCAGTTCGATGGGGGCGACCAGGCGCTCCATGTAGGTTTTGAGTTGCGCTTTGATGTTGGCGTCGAGCATGAAAGTCTCCGTTTGTTACAAAGTGAATGGCAATAAAAAAGCGTCGGCAGCCGAAAGCGGCCGACGCCTTTGTGTTGCGATCCTGCACAGGCCTCCCCGGCAGGGGAGGCCGGGCAATCAGATCTTGCCGACCAGGTCGAGCGACGGTGCCAGCGTGGCTTCGCCTTCCTTCCATTTGGCCGGGCAGACTTCGCCGGGGTGGGCGGCGACGTATTGCGCAGCCTTGACCTTGCGCAGCAGCTCCAGCGCATCGCGGCCGATGCCGCCGGCGTTGATCTCGATGATCTGGATCTTGCCCTGCGGGTCGATCACGAAGGTGCCGCGCTCGGCCAGACCGGCTTCTTCGATCATCACGCCGAAGTTGCGGGTGATGGTGCCGGTGGGGTCGCCGATCATCGGGTACTGAATCTTGCCGATGGTGTCGGAGGTGTCGTGCCAGGCCTTGTGGGTGAAGTGGGTGTCGGTGGACACCGCGTAGATTTCCACGCCCAGCTTCTTGAAGGTCTCGTAATTGTCGGCCAGGTCGCCCAGCTCGGTCGGGCAGACGAAGGTGAAGTCGGCAGGGTAGAAGAACACCACGGACCATTTGCCTTTGAGGTCTTCGTCGGTGATGTGCTCGAACTTGCCGTTCATGAAGGCTTCGGCTTTGAAGGGTTTGATTTCGGTGTTGATGAGGCTTTGCATGGTGTATCGCTCCGGTTGAAAAAGTGGGTTAAAGATTCGACGGGGCGAACTTTACTTAAGTAAAACCGAATATTCCAATTCAATTTTTGAAGCAGGACGATTGATGCCCTCAATCGGTTTTTAGCAGGGATAAGGCGTTGCGTGCGGCGAGGTTTGGAGCGGGGTTGCAGCAGTGCATTTCCAGGTTGTCGCCCAGCATCCTGCAGCCGGGAGGCGGGGGTTGGACCGGGCGAGATGGGTGGGCCGTCGTGAAGTCAGCCGGGTCGTTATCCAGTTCGTCAGCAAGCGAGCGGCAGGCATCGCGCTCTGCCGGTGTGAGTTCGCTATGTTCGGCTGCGCGTTCGAGCAGGAATCGAGCAGTGGCCTTGTTGCGGCTACAGGGGTGGCGCAGCATGACCAGGGCAGCAACCAGAATCGAAGCGGAGTGGGCGGTTCGCATGGTGTGGCCTCAATGCAGGGTGGCGGGGCAGGTGGAAGGCGCAGCGCCTGACAGGGCGTGCCATTCGACGGTCAGGCGCTGGCATGCTTGGGCGAGCGCCGGGTTGCTGGCGCGGGTCTGCATCCAGCGCAAGTGCTGTTCGACCATGCGAGCGAGTGTGCTGCAGCCGGTCTGCTGATAACGGTGCATCAGCCACAGCGTGGCGGCAATGACGATTTCGTGGGGCTGTTGGTAGTACGGTGCGGACATGCCAGTCTCCTTGGGGTGGGGCTGGCTGGCGCGGAGGCGCTGGCGGGCGGTGGGTGGAATCCCATTTCAGCTACTGGAAAGGGGTGCGGTCTTACTTGGTGAGGATCAATTTGCCGCTTTTGGTGATGCGCAGGCGGTAGGGCTCGCCGTTGTGGTTGATCAGGATTTCCTGGCTTCCCTGGAATAAAAGCGCAGTCGTTATGGCGCCAGGGGGAAGCGACCGCGATTCGGCCTCGGCTGATACGTGGCTATCTGTGCCTGGCGTGCGCGGCATGTTCTGGTTTTCGGGTTGAACGGGGAACATTTGTTGAGACCGTGATTTCGTATAATATGATACGAATAATAACGATTCTCATTTAACTGTCAAGCAGGCTTTTAACCAAGGTGAAAAGCTCAGGGCATGACAGGCGGCCAGGGGGCACGCACCAGCGGAGCTGCGACGAGGGATTCCGGCTGCAGGGTGACGTGGCGGATGCCGTGTCGGGATTCGAGGGTTTGCCGTGCGCAAGCAAGCAGGGCAGGCCAGTCAGCCAGGTTTTGCACTTCGAGATGAGCGGACAGAGCCAGGGTGCCGGACGACAGCGTCCACACATGCAGGTCGTGTACGCGCAGCACGCCGGGGAGCATGGCAAGATCATGGCCGACCGTATCGAGCTTGATGGTGAGCGGTACGCCTTCCATCAGTACATGAACGGCTTCGCGCAGCAGCCGGATCGCCGATACGCTGATCAGCAAGGCAACGAACAGCGATAACAAGGGGTCAATTGGCGTCCAGCCGGTGACGAGAATAACGGCGCCAGCGGTGATTGCCGCCACCGATCCGAGCGCGTCGCCCAGCACATGCAGCAGCGCGGCGCGGCTGTTCAGGGTTTGTTCACCGCGATGCAGGATCCAGGCAACGACGAGATTGACGACGAGACCGATCACCGCGACAACGACCACCGTGCCCCCCGCGATGGGCTGCGGCGCGCTGAAGCGCTGGATGGCTTCAAACACGATGAAACCGATCAGCACCAGCATGGCGAGGCTGTTGATCAGCGCCGCCAGTATTTCGGCACGCACCAAACCATAGGAATGCAGGAGCGAGGGCGGACGGCGCGCCAGCCATGCGGCGCCTGCAGCAAGCCCGAGCGATGAAGCGTCGGTGACCATGTGGGCTGCGTCGGACATCAGCGCGAGCGAACCTGACCACCAGCCGGCAATGACTTCGACGAAGGCGAAGCTCAGGGTCAGCAGCAGCGCGATCAGCAGCCCGCTGTTGCTGCCGGCATGGCCCAAATGATGATGGGTGTGATCTTCGCCGTTTTCGAGCGAGAGGTCGTGGTCGTGTTTATGCGCGGGCACAGTAATCCGTCGGGTCGATTGCCAGGTTGAGATTGCCCGAATCCAGCCCGAGCCCGGCGATGTGATGCAGGGCACCGACATAGCGTGGGGACTCGCGCAGGGCGGTCATGGACATTGGGTGAGGATGGCCGTGCATGCGTGCCAGACGCGCGCGGGCTTGGGCAGGCCAGTCGATTTTCAGCTTGGCCAGCACTTCGTCGGCCAGATCCGGGCGGTTGCACACCAGCGCCATGTCGCAGCCGGCGTTAAGCGCGGCAGTGACACGTTCGACTACGCCGCCGACCACGCCCGCCGCTTCCATGCACAAGTCGTCGCTGAAAATCGTGCCGTCGAAGCCGAGCTGCTTGCGCAGCAGTTTCTGCAGCCAGATGCGCGAGAAGCCGGCAGGTAGCGAATCCACCTGCGGGTAGATCACATGTGCGGGCATGATCGCGGCCAGCCCGGCTTCGATCATCAGGCGGAACGGCACCAGGTCGGCAATCGCGATATCGGCCAGGGTGCGCTCGTCGACCGGTATCGCCACATGCGAATCCGCCACCACGAAACCGTGGCCGGGAAAGTGCTTGCCGCAGGCGGCCATGCCGGCGTCTTTCATTCCCAGCATCACCGACTGGCCCAGCTCGAATACGGTGTGCGGCGTGCCGTGAAAGGCGCGGTCGCCAATCACCGAAGACGCACCGTAATCAAGGTCGAGCACCGGGGCGAAGCTGAAGTCCACGCCGTGCGCGCGCAGTTCCGCACCCAGCACGTAGCCGGTTTCGCGTGCCAGGTGCCTGGCCTGTTTCGGATGCTCATTCCAGATTTCGCCGAAGGTGCGCATCGGTGGCAGCCGCGTAAAGCCTTCGCGGAAGCGCTGCACCCGGCCGCCTTCGTGATCGACGCCGATCAACAATGGCGCGGGCTTCAGGGCGTGGATATCGGCGGTTAACGCTTCAAGCTGCGCCGGATCGCGGTAGTTGCGGGTGAACAGAATCACTCCGCCTACCAGCGGATGCGACAGCCGGCGGCGGTCGTCATCAGTCAGTTCGGTACCTGCCACGTCGAGCATCAAGGGGCCGAGCGTCATGTCTGTTCCTTAGTCATTGCGTCATGTTGACTTCAATTATTCCTGCTGCGGACTGGATTGTTCCAGCACGACAAAGGCCAGCACCAGATCGCCCTCGTCCGACAGCGAGACATGATGCCCTGCCACGCCGCGCGCCGCCAGCCAGCTGGCGAGTTCGGGCGCGCATTCGAAATGGGGTTTACCGAGCGCGTCGCGCAGCACGGCCAGGTTTTGCAACGACACCGGCGCGCGCAGCCCGGTTCCTGCCGCCTTGGCAAAGGCTTCCTTGGCGGCAAAGCTTTTTGCCAGAAAGCGCCCGGGGTCGCGGCTGGATTGATAGCCCGCCTGTTCCGCCGGGGCGAGGATGCGTTCGGCATAGGCTGCCCCAAAGCGCGCGAGGCCGCTGCGGATGCGCCCGGCGTCGAGCAGATCGGTTCCGATGCCATGAATCATTGTGTTGGCCTCACAGCGAAACCTTCACTGGCAACCCGGCTGCGCGAATGCGCTCGGCAAAGGCATTGAGCCATTCGGCGGGCAACGCGGACAGGCGACTGGCCTGCGGCTGCAGCGACGGTCGCGCCAGCCCATAGAGCAGTACGCCCTGAACGGGGAGGGCTTGTTCACGGATGCGAGTGACGGCGGCCAGGTAGGCGGCTTGTTCGGTCTCGCTGGGTGGGGTGTCATCCAGCGCAAAGACGCAGGTTTGCAGCCAGGTCGGGCACAGCGATGCAGCCATTTTCAGGCGCTCGAACTGCTTGTCGGGGGAGATACGCGTCTGGTTGGTGGCACGCATGCCACTGGCCGTCGCGCTGTCGAACTTGAACCACACTTCGCCATTCAAGGCTGCCATTTTTGCCAGGCCGTCCCGCACGCGTGGGCGGTCGATCAGGCTGCCGTTGGTGATCAGCACCAGCTTGATCTTTCCATTCAAATCGAACTCGGCCATGACCCGGCCGATCAGTTCGATCACCTGCGGGAAGGCCCTGGCGCTGGTCGGCTCGCCATTGCCCGACAGGGCAATGTCGTTCAATCGTCTTGCTTCTTCGGGAACCCGGGTTTGCATGAAATCGCCGTGCAGAATGTCGCCCAGCAGCGCGCGCAGTTCGGCTTCCAGCTGCGCCAGATCGATCTCCGGCGCAGTGCCGCGCACCAGGTCCGGCACCTGGCAATACACGCATGCCCAGTTGCAGGCGTTGTTGGGATTGAGATTGATGCCGACCGATACCCCGCCCGCGCGGCGTGATACGACCGGATAGACATAGGTCATCCCCGCGCTGTCGCGGTCGTGATTGATGGGTGTCAGAGGCGTGGTTGCAGTCATGGGGCAAGCCGTTCGATGGAGACGACAGGATTCAATAAGGGTGCGGCGGGGCTTCAATGAAACAGGCCGCTGTTGTAGCGGCCTGTTTCATTTATACATCCGATTTATACACCAGAAGACCGTCACGCCAGGCGGCGGTTCGGGTTTATAACACTTCAGCCGCGAAATCGGCCAGCCGTGAACGCTCGCCGCGTTGCAGGGTGACATGACCATTATGCGGCCAGCCCTTGAAGTGGTCGACCACGTAGGTGAGGCCGGAACTGCCTTCGGTGAGGTAGGGCGTGTCGATCTGCGAGATGTTGCCCAGACACACCACTTTGGTGCCGGGGCCGGCGCGGGTGATCAGGGTTTTCATCTGCTTGGAGGTGAGGTTCTGCGCCTCGTCGATGATCAGGAACTTGTTGAGGAAGGTGCGCCCGCGCATGAAGTTGAGCGACTTGACCTTGATGCGCGAACGGATCAGGTCCTGCGTCGCCGCACGGCCCCAGTCGCCGGCTTCGTCGTCGGTCTTGTTCAGCACGTCGAGGTTGTCTTCCAGCGCGCCCATCCACGGCGTCATCTTTTCCTCTTCGGTGCCCGGCAGAAAACCGATGTCTTCGCCCACCGGTACGGTGACGCGGGTCATGATGATCTCGGTGTAGGTTTTTTTGTCGAGCACTTGGGCCAGTGCGGCAGCCAGGGTCAGCAGGGTTTTTCCGGTACCGGCCTGGCCGAGCAGGGAGACGAAATCGATCTCGGGATCCATCAACACGTTGAGCGCAAAATTCTGCTCGCGGTTGCGTGCGGTGATGCCCCATACGTTGTTCTTTTGGTGGCTGTAGTCCTTGATCGTGACCAGTTCGGCCTGCTTGCCTTCGACCTTGAGCACCTTGGCGTAAAGCGGATTGGGGCCTTCCTGATAGACGAATTCGTTGGGCAGAAAATCTGCCGCCAGCGGCCCTTTGAGGCGGTAGTAGGTGTGGCCGGCCGCCTGCCAGGATTCCATGCCCTTGCCGTGGGTATCCCAGAAACTGGCGGGCAGTTCGAGCACGCCGGGATACAGCAGGTCGGTGTCTTCCAGCACCTTGTCGTTGGAGTAGTCCTCGGCGGGCAATCCCAGGGTGCGCGCCTTGATCCGCATGTTGATGTCTTTCGACACCAGGATGACCTGCCGCTTGGGGAAATGCCGCGACAGGAACAGCACCACGCCGAGAATCTGGTTGTCGACCTTGCTGGTGGGCAGGGACAGCGGGATGTCGCCAGTGATCGCCTGGGTCTGCAAGAACAGCTTGCCGGTGGCGGCGCCATGGCTGTGCGGCGCAATCGGCACGCCTTCCTCGATGGTGTCGATCTTGCTCACCATTTCGTCGAGGAAACGGCTGGCCTGGCGCGCGTTGCGCGAAACCTCGGTCATGCCTTTCTTGTGCTGGTCGAGTTCCTCCAGCGTGGCGATCGGCACGTAGATGTCGTGCTCTTCAAAGCGGAACAGGCTGGTCGGGTCGTGCATCAGCACGTTGGTGTCCAACACGAACAGCTTGGTCTTGGCGGGGGCTTTTCTCGGCATGGTTTTAGCGGGCTGTCCTCGGGTGGGTGGGGGGTGGGTTCATCCTACATCAGGCGAAAGGCGACTTGGTGACACGGCGCTGCGCCCGTCCTGCGGCTAATGGGGCAAGGTAGCGGGGAAGGCATCATTCGGCCGCATCGGCGGGTGCGACCCCTGTTTCAGCCGGGATGCGACGTGCGCCGTCGAAGCGGTCGCGCCAATAATGGTCGTTCAGGCTGGAGACCATGACCTTGCCGGTCCGGCTGCTTGCAGCATGGACAAATCGGTTGTCGCCCAGATAAATGCCGACATGGGAAAAGGCGCTGCGCATGGTGTTGAAGAACACCAGGTCGCCCGGCTGGAGCTCGGGCTGGGTGAGGATTTGGGTGGCCTTGCTGATCGCCACGCTGGTGCGCGGCAGCAGTACGCCGAGCGTCTGCTTGAATACATGGCCAACGAAGCCGCTGCAGTCGAGCCCGGTTTCCGGCGAGGTGCCCCCCATGCGATACGGGCTGCCTACCAGGCTGACGGCGTACATGGGAATGTCTTCGGGTGGTGCGCCGGCCTGGGCAGCAGACGTCAGCAACAGTGCCAATAACAAGGTGACGGGCTTCATCGAATACCAATCTGCTCTATATTGATGAGGGGCAACGGACAAATGGGATGAATCTTGAATCCCGGCTGGCCAGACTGCCAAACCGATTAACCCTTGAGGATCGCATCATGAATAACCCATCGACACCAGACGAAAGCAGTATCCCGGATAACACCCAGCTTGCGCAATGGCATGACGAAGCGGAGGCGGCCGCTGCCACGCCCGATTTGCACGAACGGGTACGGGAGCTGACGGCGCGCGCGCTGCGCGACCGGCGCTTGACGCTGAGTGAGCTGCGCGCCATTGTCGGTGCGATCAGTTCGGGCGTGGGCAGCGGGCTTTCTGCGCGCGGGGGTGAAATGAAGGAAGGCCTCAAACAGGCTGTGTCCGGGCTGGACGAGGCGGTTGGCAGCGCGGCACAAAACGTTTCCTACACCTTGCGTGAGGCCGTCAGCCAGGGAAAGACTTTTAAGGACGAGGAGCTCAAGGCCAGGCTGGAACAGCTGCGTGACCTGGAAGAACAGTTTGTCGACGCGTTGAAGCAGACCGCCAAACAGTCGGGTGGAAAACTCAAGGAAGAACTGGAGTACTTGAGCGATCACCTGAAGCATAGCGGCACCCGCACCGGCGAACAGGTGCGCGAAGCCATGCAGCAGATGGTGAACGGCCTGAAAAGCAGTGGTGAGGCAGGGCGTGCAGGGCTGAGCGAGACAGCCAGTACGGCAACAGACCGTTTGTCCAAGGTGGCCAGCGGCGTGCTGGAAGCCGTGTCGGATTCGCTCAAGCGGCAAAGCGATCGTCTGCGTTCCTGATTCAACTGTTGCCGATTCAAACCGGTCGCTGCCTGGCCGACAGCCGAAACGCTGTCGGCTACACTCCGGGTCATGACCGACTCCACTAATTAATTCCAATGCTCTGGGAAACCATTTCGGTCGTGCGCGACCTGCCGCGATTGCATGAAATCGCCTCGGTGATGATTCGTTATGGCTGGGGCGATTTGGTGCGCGTGCTGGGTATCAGCGGCGTGCTGGAGCGTGCTGGACGGATCCTGCATTGGCACAGCAGCAATGAAATCAGCCAGCTTGACGCGCCGGTGCGCATTCGCCGAGCGCTGGAAGAGCTAGGCCCGACTTTTGTCAAACTGGGACAGTTGCTGGCCACGCGGGTTGACATGTTTCCGCCGCACTGGATCGCTGAATTCGAAAAACTGCACAGCCAGGTACCGGCCGTTCCCTACGAAGCGCTGCATGCGGATCTGGTCGTGGCGATCAAGGGTGAGCCTGGCGAAGTGTTTGCCTCGTTTGATCCGATCCCGCTGGCTGCCGCCTCCATTGCGCAGGTATATCGTGCCACCCTCAAGGATGGCACGCCGGTTGTCGTCAAAATCCGCCGTCCCGGCATCGAGAATGTGATCAAGGCGGATCTGCGCATTCTCGAACATGTCGCCCGGTTGCTGGACAGCGAAATGCCGGATTCCCGGCGTTACGATCCGATTCATATCGTCGCGCAGTTTGGCCGCTCGTTGAATCGCGAGCTCGACCTGGCGAAAGAGGCGCGCAATATCGACCAGTTCGCGCGCCATTTCGCCGATGAGCCGCTGGTCAAAATCCCCAGGGTTTTCTGGGCGTTCAGCAACAGCCGGGTCAATGTGCAGGAAGAAATCATCGGCATATCGGGCGTGGCGCCGGACACCCTGCGCGCAGCGGGTTTGGATCCCAAGCTGCTGGCCGCACGCGGTGCCGACCTGGTGTTGCGGATGGTGCTTGAGCATGGTTATTTTCATGCCGATCCGCATCCCGGCAACATGCTGTTCCTGCCCGACAACCGAATCGGCATGATCGATTTCGGCATGGTGGGCATGCTGACCCATGTCCGTCGCAACCAGATTGTCGATCTGCTGCACGCCCTGACAGCCAAGGACGAGCAGGCGCTGCTACAGGTGCTGGTCGACTGGAGCGGTGATTCGATTCTGGATGAAGACCGCCTGGCTTACGACGTTGCCGAACTGATGCAAAGCTATGACGACCTCCAGCTCAAGGATGTGCAAGTCGGCGCGTTGCTGAATGACATCACCGCGCTGATGCGTGAAAACAATCTGGCGCTACCGTCCGACCTGACCCTGCTGTTCAAGACCCTGATCACGCTCGAAGGACTGGGGCAGCAACTCGATCCCGAGTTCCACATGATCGATCATGTGACGCCGTTTGTGGAACGCATCATCCATCAGCGCTTCACCCCGCAGGCGTTGCTGGCACGCGGGCGTAAAAGCCTGCGTGAGACGCTCGAAGTGCTGGCCGATGTGCCGCGCGATCTGCGCACACTACTGCGGGACATGCGGCGGGGACGGGTCAAGATTGATCTTGACCTGAAACGGCTGGACAGCTTTGGGCAGCAGCTTGACCGCGCCAGCAACCGGTTGACCATGGGCATTCTGACCGCCTCTCTGGTGGTGGGCTCGAGCATCATCATGACCGTGCAGGGCGGCCCTCAGCTATTGGGTCTGCCGTTTTTCGGCCTGTTGGGATTTCTGATCGCGTTTTTCAATAGCCTGTGGATTCTGTTTTCCATCTGGCGTTCGGGCAAGCACTGAAGACCTGAGCTCAGGTGCCGTGCTTGTCGTCGTTAGCCAGGATGACCAGCTGGTCGAGGGGCAGGGGGCGTTCCAGCAGGAATCCCTGAACGTGAGCGAAGCCCAGGCTTTCAACCTTGCGCAGTGCCGTCTCGGTTTCAACGCCTTCTGCGGTCAACGAATATCCCGCGCTGATCATCATGCTTGCAAAGTCCGTCACGACTTGTGAGGCACGGTTGTTCTCTTCCAGCTTGCGTATCAGTGAAATATCAAACTTGATCACATCTACCGGCAAGTCTGCCAGGTAACGCAACGGCGAATGGCCTGTTCCGAAGTCGTCCATCGCGATGCGGTATTGCGCGGTACGCAGCAAGTCCAGATAAGTGGTGGCTTCGGCCACCTGGGTGATCAGCGAGGTTTCTGCAATCTCGATCATCAGGGGATGGCGGGTGTTGTGGCGTGACAGTTCCAGCAGATACGACACGATTTCTGGCTGCGAAATGCTTTGTGCGGTCAGATTGATGGCCACGCCTATCCCGGGCTGCAGCTTTTTGGACGACAGGTCGAGATCGACCTGTTGCAGCACGGCAAGATCAAAGCCCGTTTCCAGGCGACGGCTACTGACGACCGGCAGAAACTCATTTGGCATGATGAGGGTGTCGTGGTGGCGAATGCGCGCCAGGGCTTCGTAGTATTTGATCTCGAGGCCGGGCAGGCCGTGGATGGGCTGGTAATGCATTTCGATCATGCCGGGCGTGGCCAGAGCCCGGAACACGGCACTGGTTTCGCGGCTGGCCACCAGGGTTTGCGAGGCGCGTTCCACATCGTCGCCAAACAAGGCCACCCGATTGCGCCCGGGTTGCTTGGCGGTATACATGGCGATATCGGCCTGTTTGGGCAGCTCGTCGATGTGTTCAGTCTGGTCGGCCCCGCAAAAGGCAATACCGATGCTGATGCTGATGGGCTCGTTGATCCCCAGATCGCTGAATTTCTTGGCGTCGAGCAGGCTCTGGCAGCGTTGTGCAATCTGTCGGGCCTGGGCCGGCGTGGTGCGCAACAGAATGGCGGCAAACTCATCCCCGCCAAGGCGGTACAGCCGGTCGTTGGCACGCAGCGCCGTGACCAGCGCATCGGCTATGAGCGTCAGCACACGGTCGCCTTTTTCGTGACCGTAGGTGTCGTTGATGCTCTTGAAGCGGTCGCAGTCAAACAGCAAAAATGCCACGCCCTGCGGCACGGTCTTGATTTCCTCGCGAAAACGCGACCAGTCCTCTTCGTAGGCGCGCCGGTTATAACAGTCCGTCAGCACATCGTGGCGCGCCTGCGAGCGAAATTCACGGTTCTGGTGTTCCATCGAGCCATGCAGTTCGCGTAACTGCAGTTGGTAGTCAAACAGGGAACGACGGATGTTTTCCAGCTCACTGACTTGGATCTGGCTGGTCTGGTCGGGCGTGGGGTCGAACCGGCCCTGACGCATGGCGTCAATGTCCTCCGACAGTTTTCGCAGCGGACGCACCAGAAGCCGGTTGTGCGCGACAAAACCCAGCAACGCCGTCACGACCAGCAAAACCAGCAGCGCGAGCAGCGCGCGTGAGAACACGTTCTGGAAGCGGATTTGTTCGGGGTTGGGGCGAGCATCCAGGCTGATGTTTTCGACGAGATCGTCTGTGGGCAAGCTTGCCCCGGGTTTTAGCGCCAGCTTGATGCTGGCCGGGTCGGTGAAGCGGAAACTGTTCTGGTTCAAGAGCTCCGCCATGTAATTCAGGCGAATCAATCCGTGGCCGATCAGCGCCAGCCTCCTGCCATCGCTATAAACGGGGAATGCGTAATATAAAACAATGACGCCGGCCTCGTTGCGCAGCCAGCTGGTGGGGAAATGGGGTGAGACACCGGCTGGCAGTTTGACGGGCAAGCCACTTTTCGTCGTGCGGGAGGACAGGATGGTGTCCGATTGATCGTATAGGGCGATATGCGCATTACGGCTGAGCATGCCGCTTTCATACACCCGCTGGTCTCGCCAATAGACGTAGTACTCGGGCACGACCAGCTGTTGCCGGGTTTCATCCCAGCGTGCCAGGAGATCAGCCTGGTTTTTGATTCGGCTCGACTGTTTTTCGACGGCAGTGGTGAGTTCAGCCTTGGCCGCAGCCTCGCTGGATTGCGTCAGGTTGCTTGAAATGTCCCGCATTTCATGGAGCGCAAATCCGCCAATCAGGCTCATCAGCACCAGCACGCTACTGATGAAAATTAGCGCGACTTGCCGGATCGGAACCGAGGTGGGCCACTTCATGGCGAGGAGGGAAGCGTCTTCAGGAAACCGAGGGTGTGATCGATCAGGTCGAACTCATGTTCGGCATCCATGAAATGGTTGGCACCTTTCACGTTGATCATGGGTGCCCGGACCTGCTGCAATGCCTTGACCCAGGTGCGGCCGATCATCTGGTCGGCATCGCCCATGATGAGCTGCATGCGGACGGGGACGGCTTTCACGGCGTTTAGGGTGCGCGTCTGGTCCCACACGACATACGACAGCAGATCTTCAGGAGGGGCGGTGTACCTGCTGCAGAGCGAAACGTTTTGGGTGACCAGGGTGGTTTGCTTGCGTTGTATCCGGTCTTTCAACTGGGCGATGAGGGCGTGGCGCGAGGTGGAGGCAATTCGGGTTTCGATCAGCGAGGTTCCGACATAGGCCTTGACTGCTGGATCGGGGTGGGCGTTCAGGTAAGCCAGCAGTTGCAGGCTGCCAAAGCTGTGACCAAACAACACGATACGCTGATGACCCCGCGATTTGAGCCAGGCTACCCAACGTCTGATTTCAGCGATGTCCTCTTCCATGCTGTGATGGTGGATGGCTTCGCAGGCCAGGCTTTGCCTTCGGTTGGGGATGTTCAGGCTGAGCGTGGGCAATAAAACCGTATAGCCTGCATCGTGCAGGCTGTTCCCCATCGTTGCCACGGTGCGGAACTCGCGGGTTTGCAAAAAGCCATGCAACAGGAGCACCGCTGGTTTGCTGCGGTCACCGACCAGGTATTCGGCGCTGGCGCGGATTCCAGGCCGCATGTCGAGATCGATGATTGACGCTTGAGCCATAACTGGAAAAAGCCATAACAGCAAGGAAATCCACGTGATGCGCATGTTTGGATGAGTCTGAATTAAAAGCCTACTCCGCAGATTACGGTAAAAATCCCTAATTTCTATAGGCATGTTTCATCGCTGCCAAGCCCGTTTGGGCGGGTGTTACACTCCAGCCCGAAATTTGGCGTAGAAATGTCTGGCCCGGATGTCTGATCTCAATCGTATTTTTTCCCCTGATGGCGCGTGCGCCACGGTTCTGCCCGGCTGGCGTTCGCGTCCGCAGCAATTGGCCATGGCTGAGGCGGTCGAACAGGCGATTGCGAACCGTGGCGTTTTGCTGGCCGAAGCCGGCACCGGCACCGGAAAAACCCTGGCGTACCTGATTCCCGCCTTGCTGTCGGGCGGCAAAGTGGTGATTTCCACCGGCACCAAGGCCTTGCAGGACCAGCTGTTCCATCGCGATTTGCCTGCGGCACGCCGCGCCCTGAAGTCGCCGGTCAAGGTCGCGCTACTCAAAGGCCGCGCCAACTACGTCTGCCACCATCATCTGCAACGCAATTTGAGCGACGGCCGCTTTGCCAACCGCGACGATGCAGCGTGGCTGCAAAAAATCGCCCGCTTTGCCGAGACCAGCAGCAGCGGCGATCGCGCCGAAGCCGAAGGCATCCCGGAAGACGCCACCGCCTGGTTTTATGCCATTTCCAGCCGCGACACCTGCCTCGGCAGCGAATGCGACCATTACAAGGATTGCTTTGTGATGGCCGCGCGCAAGGCCGCGATGGAGGCTGAGGTGGTGGTGGTCAATCACCATCTGTTTTTTGCCGACCTGTGGCTGAAAGATGAAGGGGTGGCAGAGCTTCTGCCCGCCTGCAACACCGTGATCCTCGACGAAGCGCATCAGCTGGCCGAAACCGCTGCGCAGTTTTTTGGCGAAACCCTGTCGGTGGCGCAATTGCTTGATCTGGCGGGTGATACCAAGCGCCTGGCGGCAGTCAAGGCGGGCGATTTTCCGGCACTGCGCCGCGCCGCAGAAGATCTGGGCAAGGCAGCGCGCGACCTGCGGCTGGCGTTTCCGCAAAACCCGGTCAAGGCCACGGTGGCCGAACTGACGCGCTACGACAAATGGCCGGATACATTGAAAGCGCTGACGGCCTCCCTGGATGAAATGGCCAAGCTGCTGGAAACCCAGGCCGAACGCGATGCCGATCTGAAAAACTGCTTCGAGCGCGCGCAGGGCGTGCAGGCCACCCTGGCCAGCTGGCAGCGTGATGATGACCCCGCCAATCCCCGCGTGCGCTGGCTCGAAACCACACTGGGTTCGCTGCTGCTGCACGCCACGCCCTTGTCCGTTGGGGCCATGTTCGGCGCCAAGCTCACCGAGCGCGCGCAGGCGTGGATCTTGACCTCCGCCACGCTTGCCGTCGGCGGCGATTTCACCCACCTCAAAACCCGGCTTGGCATCGAGCAGGCCGAAACCCTGTGCGTCGACAGCCCCTTCGACTACCCGCGCCAAGGCGTGCTGTATGTGCCGCAAGGCTTGCCCGCACCTAACACCCCCGAGTTCACCGATGCCGTGGTCGCGGCCGCCTTGCCGGTGCTGGAAATCAGTCGCGGGCGCGCCTTTATCCTGTTCACCAGCCTGCGCGCGTTGGAAAAGGCACGCGGCTTGTTGACCGAAGCGTTCAAGCAACGCGGCTGGGACTATCCCTTGCTGGTACAGGGCGACGCACCGAAGAACGAGCTCCTCGCGCGGTTTCAGAAGGCTGGCAACGCCGTGCTGCTGGGTAGCCAGAGCTTTTGGGAAGGCGTCGACATGCCGGGAGAGGTGCTGTCGGTCGTCATCATCGACAAGCTGCCGTTTCAGCCGCCCGACGACCCCGTCGTCGCCGCACGCATTGCCCAGGCTGAAAAGAACGGCGGCAAACCCTTCATGGATTACCAGTTGCCGCACGCCGCGATCAGCTTGAAGCAAGGCGCAGGGCGTTTGATTCGCACCGAGACCGACCGCGGCGTGCTGATGATTTGCGATACCCGGCTGGCGGATAAGCCCTATGGCAAGTTGCTGCTGAACGCGCTGCCGGCGATGACGCGGACGCGCAAGCTGGAGGTGGTGGCGCGTTTTTTTGCGGCGGGGAGTTTGAATACCCCCTCCCTTGAGGTTGCAGGGGGAGAGTGAACGCGAAGTGGTGCCGCGTGGTTAGCTGAGTGTGGTTGGCCGGGGGTAGCCCGGCGGCTAGTCACTTTTCTTGTCTCGCCAAGAAAAGTAACCAAAAGAAGGCGACCCCGACATCCCCGAATTCCCGGAAATCGAGCCTGCCGGGTAGGCGTCAAAGAACTTGCCCCGCTTTTGTAATGCTGATTAATTTTTGTGAGCGGGGCTTCAGACACCTTTGCCGCTGATCCACCCGGCAGACTCAATTTCCGGCGGGGCTGAAAGGGGATAAAGTCAAAACCAGGGCGGTGGTGACGGATTGACTTGCGTGCTTTGGTGACATTCGCAATGCCCTTCAGTTATTGCGCCTGTGCCAACTGGTTACTGATGGTTTACGTCAAAGCCAAGCTCGCGTAGGTTGGGCTGACAAGCCCAACAAATAGAGACACGTTAGGGGTTCATTTCATTCAGCCCAACCTACTCGCTTACTGGTGAGGTTGGCATCTTTGATACAGTCCGTCACTCCGCTCGCAACGCCTCCACCGGATTCAACCGCGCCGCGCGCAACGCCGGCACGACGCCCGCCGCCAATCCAATCAGCACCGATGCCACCAGCGCGCCAATCGCATATTCCCAGGGAATGTTCACCGGCAGACCGCTGACGGCGGTTTTCAGCAGCCAGGCGAGACCTGCGCCGAGCGCCAGTCCGCCGAGCCCGCCGAGGGTGGACAGCAGGGTGGATTCCATCAGGAACAGGGTGCGGATCTGCGCTCGCGTGGTGCCGAGTGCGGTGAGCAGGCCGATCTCGGTGACGCGCTCAGCCACCGCGATGTGCATCAGCGTGACCATGCCGACCGCGCCGACCAGCAAGGAGATGCCGCCGAGCGCGGCGACGGCGAAGGTGAGCACATCGAGCACGGTGCCGAGGGTCTCGAGCATTTGCTGCTGCGGCGTTACGGTGAAGTCCTCGCGGCCGTGGCGGGCGACCAGAATGCGTTTGGCGTCGGCGACCACGGCGTCGAGCGGTGCGCCGGGACGGTAGGCGATGTGGATTTCCATCACGCCTTCGCGGTTGAAGACTTCGAGCGCGCGCGCAGTGGGGATGTAGACGGTGTCGTCGAGGTCGAAGCCGAGCACCTGCCCCTTGGGTTCCATGACGCCGATCACCCTAAAGCGCGATGTGCCGACTTGCAGGGTGGCGCCGAGCGGGTTGGCGCTGCCGAACAGCTCCGTGCGCACTTTCGACCCCAGCACCGCATAGGCGCGCGGGTTGCGCGGATCGTCGGCCGGCAGGAACTGGCCGACCGCCACCCGCATGTTGAATGCGCGCGAAAAGTCCGGTCCTTCGCCGTAGACCGTGACGCGCCGGCTGCGGCCGTGGGCGCGGATTTCCGCGTTGCCCATTACCCCGGCGTTGGTGTACTGCGCATAGCGCGACGTTTTCAGCGCCAGTGCGTCTTCCACCGTGAGCAGTCGCGCACTGCCGATGGCGCCGACCGAGCCGCCGTGGGTGCTGGTCTTGCCTGGACTGATGTTGATGATGTTGGTGCCGAACTGGGTGAACTCGGCCAGTACGAAGCGATGAATGCCGTCGCCGATGGCGGTGAGCAGAATTACGGCGGTGATGCCGATTGCGATGCCCGACATCGACAGCAGCGTGCGCAGCGGGTGCGCGGTGAGCGCGGTGCGGGCGTAGCGGAGGGCGTCGAGGAGCGTCATTTTCCGCTCAACGCCCGCACCGGATCGAGCCTGGCCGCGCGCGCGGCAGGCAGCAGGCTGGCGACGATGCCGGTGATCAATGCGGTGGCGATGCCGGCGACGCTGGCCCAGGTCGGTGGCCAGGCGGGCAGGGTGGGGTAGGCGAGACGGATCGCCCAGCTGCCGAGATGGCCCAGCGCGAAACCCAGCGCGCCGCCTGCCAGCGACAGCCACAGTGCTTCGGCCAGGAACAGGCGGCGGATGTCGGCCGCGGGCGCGCCGATGGCTTTCAATAAACCGATTTCCGACGTGCGCTGCGTCACTGCCACCAGCATCACGTTCATCACCAGAATGCCCGCGACGGCCAGGCTGATCGCGGCGATGCCCGCGACCGCCAGCGTCAGCGCGGAAAGGATGCGGTCGAAGGTGGCGAGTACGGCATCCTGGGTGATGACCGTGACGTCCTCTTCGCCGTCATGGCGCTGTTTCAGCACCTGCGTCATCGCCTGCTTGAGTGGCTCGATGGCGGCGCGGCTGTTGGCCTCGACCAGGATGCGGAACAGGGTTTCGGTGTTGAACAGCGCCTGCGCGTCGTCCACCGGCACGATGACGATCTCGTCGGTGTTGAAGCCCATCGATTCGCCCTGCTTGGACAGCACGCCGGATATGCGGAAGCGGCGGTCGCCGAGGCGCACGCGCTGGCCGATGGCGTCGCCGTCGGGAAAGAAGTCACGTGCGATCACGCTGCCGACGACAATTTGCGCCGCGCCGCCGCTGAAACTGCCGTGCGACAGCGCCATGTGACGGATCGGAAGCAGGTCGGCGTTGCTGCCGAGGATAGTGACTTCGCGCAGACGTCCACCGGACGCGAGCTCGGCGGTGCCGACGTTGAGCGGCGCATAGCGGCGCACACCAGGCAGTTGGCCGACTGCCTGCGCATCGTCCAGTGTGAGGTCGCGCGGCGTTTGTCCGAGCGCCGCGCCGACGAAGCCGCCGCTGGTTTCGGCACGCCCCGGCAGCACGATGACGAGGTTGGTGCCGAGCGAGGCGAACTGGCCGACCACGTAGCGCCGCGCGCCATCGCCCAGTGCGGTCAGCACCACCACCGCGCCCACCCCCAGCGCCATCGCCAGCACGATCAGCAGCGAGCGCGTGCGCGTGCTGGCGATACTGTGCAGCGAGAGGCTGAGGGTGTCGCGCAGCTTCATTTTTCGTCGCCGACGATTTCACCGTCACGCATCGCAATGTGCCGATGCGCGCGCGCGCCGAGTTCGCGGTCGTGGGTGACGACGATCAGCGTGGTGCCGCTGTGGTGCAGCGCTTCCAGCAGCGCCATGACTTCGGCCCCGATGCGGTGGTCGAGGTTGCCGGTGGGTTCGTCGGCCAGCAGCGCAGTGGGGCGCAGGATGGTGGCGCGGGCGATGGCGACGCGCTGGCGCTGGCCGCCGGAGAGTTCGGCCGGGCGGTGTGTGGCGCGGTCGGTGAGGTCGAAGGCATCCAATACGGCGTCGACCCGTTGCTTGCGTTCGGCCGGCGCGAGGCCTTCCAGGATCAGCGGCAGCTCGATGTTCTGCGCCGCAGTCAGGCGTGGCACCAGATGAAACGACTGGAACACGAAGCCGATTTTTTCGCGCCGCACGCGCGCCTGTTCGGTTTCCGTGAGCGCGGTGACGTCGCTGCCGTCGAGTTCGTAGCGTCCGCTGTCGGGGCGGTCGAGCAGGCCGATGACGTTGAGCAGGGTGGATTTTCCGGAACCCGATGGCCCCATGATGGAAACGTATTCGCCGGAGGCGATGTCGAGGCTGACGTCGTTGAGCGCGCGCACTTCCTGGTCGCCCATGTGGAACACGCGGGTGATCGAGGTGAGGCGGATCATGGCGCAGTTTTGGGTTTGACTTTGACGCCGGCTTTCACGTTTTCGTCATCGAACGACAGCAGCACCCGGTCGCCTGCTTTCAGGCCACTGAGAATTTCGGTGAACGCCCAGTTGGCGAGCCCGGTTTTCAGTGTGCGCGACTCCAGTTTTTCATCTGCACCCAGCACCAGCACGCTGCCGTCCTGGCGGATTGCCTGGGTCGGCAGGCGCAGCACGTCGGCGCGGCTCTCGATGATGGCTTCCACATCGGCGCTGTAGCCGACCAGCAAAATCTGCTTGGGCGGCGTGTTGAAATCGACTTCGACATCGACCGTGCGCGCCTGTTTTTCCACTTCAGTGACATACGGTGCAATGCGCCGCACGCGGCCGCCGAACGACTGGCCGGGCAGGGCGTCGAGGGTGATGCGCGCGGGCTGGCCAGGCTTGAGCCGGGGCGCATCGACTTCGTCCATGGGCGCGCTCACATACAGGCAGCTGTCGTCGATCAGGTCGACCGCGGGCGGGGTCGGAATGCCGGGCGGCGAGGGCGTGGTGTATTCGCCGACTTCGCCGGTGACTTTTGCCACGATGCCGGCGAACGGCGCAGTCAGCGTGGTGCGTTCGAGCCCTGCTGCGGTGACGCGAATCTGCGCCTGTGCACGCTTGACGTCGGCGGCCAGGGCATCGCAACTGGCCTGGCGCGAACGGGCTTCGGCGCGCGCGTTCTCGCTGTTTTGCGGGCTGACAAAACCGCGCTCGGCAAGTTTCTGCGTGCGATCGGCATCGCGTTTGGCATTGTCAGCCAGGATGCAGGCTTCGCGGTGGCGCGCTTCACTGGTGCTCAATTGGCGGGTCGCCAGTTCGCGCTGCGCGGTCAAATCGCGGTTCCACAATTCGAGCAACGGCTGCCCGGCCGCCACGCGCTCACCTTCCTTCGCCCACAGCTTGACGATCTGCCCGCCTGACGCCGGAGCCAGTTTGGCGCGGCGGCAGGCCTTGATCGTGCCGGCGCGGGTGTTGACCACGGTGGCCTCCACCGTGCCGCGCGCGAGGGTGGCGAGTTCGACCTCGGGGGGCTGCGGCCGGGTGAAATGCCAGCCTGCGTAGCCGAGTGCGGCAACGATCAGCAGGGTCAAGGCCAGACGCAACAGGGTTTTGGGTTTGAGCATGGCGGGGAAGCAGGACGGAATCAGGCCAATGTACCATCCGCCCATGCTGAAAACTATCGTTCCCGCCGCACTCGAATTCAAGGATGGCGTGGCGTATTCCGTCGCGTTCGGCGATGTTTACCATTCAGCCGACGGTGGCGCAGGCCAGGCGCGCCATGTGTTTTTGCAGGGGTGCGGTTTGCCCCGAAGGTGGCAGGGGCACGCAAGTTTCGTCGTGCTGGAAACCGGTTTTGGCACTGGACTCAATTTTTTGACGACGTGGGCGGCGTGGCGCAACGATCCGGCGCGCTCCGCGCGGCTGCATTTTCTGTCCATCGAGAAGCATCCGTTTCGGGCAGCAGATCTGGCGATCCTGCATGCGCAATGGCCCGAGTTCGCCGCGCTGTCCAGCGAGCTGATTGCCAACTGGCCGCTGCTGATGCCGGGGTTTCATCGCATTGCACTCGACGGCGGGCGGGTGCAGTTGACGCTGATGCTGGGCGACGTGCGTGATTGCCTGCCGCAGGTGCGGGCTGGGGTGGATGCGTTTTATCTGGATGGGTTCAATCCCGACAGCAATGCCGACATGTGGCAGCCAAAAGGGTTTTACACCCTGGCGCGGTTGGCCAAACCCGGTGCGCGAGTGGCAACCTATACGGTGGCGGTGGCAGTGCGCCAGGGGCTGGAGCGTGCGGGCTTCGTGTGCGACAAGCGCATGGGCTATGGCAGCAAGCGCTACAGCCTCACCGCGCGTTTTTCCGGCAGCTCGCAGCAATTGATGTTATCCGCTCCGCGACATGTCGCGGTCATCGGCGCCGGAGTGGCGGGGTCCGCCGTGGCGCATGCGCTGGCGCAGCGCGGCATTGCCGTCACCGTGCTGGAGTGCGCCGATGCGCCGGCGCAGGCGGCTTCGGGTAATCCGATAGCGGTGTTCCGTCCGGTGGTTTCGCGGGATGACAACCGCTCGACGCGTTTCACGCGGGCGGCATTTTTGCATGCGATGCGCGCGTGGCCTGCGCTTGGCGGGAAGCTCGAATGGTCGTCCTGCGGTGTCTTGCATCTGGCCCGCGATGCGGAGGTCGCGCTCAAGCAGCAGCAGGCGCTGGCCGACACGCAACCGCCCGCCGAATACGCGCGCTGGGTAGAGCAGGATGAGGCGCGTGAACTGGCGAACTGGCCGGTGGATGCGCCCGGCATGTTTTATCCGGCGGCAGGCTGGGTGGAGCCCAGCAGCTTGTGCCGGGCCTGGCTGGATCAACCCGCCATTACCCTGAGAACCGGCTGCACCGTTGCGCGCGTGCAGGCGGGGGTAAATGGCTGGCAACTGCTGGGCGATGACGGCGGGGTCGTGCTCGAAGCCGATGCGGTGGTATTGGCGAATGCGTTTGACGCGCTGAATCTGGTTGCGAATGCGGCCTGGCCAATGGAAATCGTGCGCGGGCAAATCACGCGCTTGCCGCCGGGCAGTCTGCCGCAGATTCGCCGGGTGATTGCGCGAGAAGGCTATATCGCACCGGGCATGGGGCAGCCGGTTATTGGCGCCACCTATGAAAACAATGACGATGACATCACGCCGCGCAGGGCGAGCGACTTGCTGAATCTGGAACGGCTGGAAGCGATTCTGCCGGGCGCGAATGCGTGTCTTGCCTTGAATGGACTGGACACAGAAGCCGCATTAAGCGGACGGGCCTCGCTGCGCGCCACCCTGCCGGACCGCTTGCCGATTGTGGGTGCAGTTGACGGCCATGCCGGGCTGTATGTTGCGGCGGGCTATGCCTCGCGTGGCATGGTATGGGCGGGCTTGCTGGGTGAGGCGCTGGCGGATCAGATCACGGGCCAGCCGTGTCCGCTGGAGGCTGAACTGATGCGGGCGATCGCGCCGGATCGTTACAGCGGAGGTTGAATCAAGCGGCGGTGAGCGGTTTGCCGGTGTGCGCGGCGACGGATTGCCCCGCCTGGTCGTACAGTCCGCCCTGCGTGGTGGTGGCGTGAATCAGGACATTCAGTGCCTGGCGGGTGGTAGCCAGGCGCATTTCAATCAGTTTTCCGATACGCAGGTTCATCTCCTGCGCCTGCTGCTCCATCTGGCACAGTTGCTGCCATTGGCTGCGGTGTTCAGGCAGGCCATGCTGCGTCAGCCAGGCATTCATGCCGACGAGATCGGCGCTGAGTCCGGCTTGCAGCAAGGCTTGATGGCGCGTGTCCGCCAGATTGTTCAGGGTCTGCAGTTGCGCCAGCTTGGACGCAGTCAGGCGCATCACATGGTCGGCTTCGCCGTTGATCAACGCCTGTTCTTCCTCGCCCATCACGTTCAGCATGGCCTGCCAGGCTGCGCATTCTGTCGCCAGCTGGACGGGGCGGCTTGAGCCGGGCATGGCCTCACTTGGCGGCATTGAGCATGTCTTTCACTGAATCGAGCAGGCCGCTGGCGATGTTGCCGCTATTGATCGCATATTGCCCGCTGGCGATGGTTTCCTTGATGCTTTCCACCCGCGCGCGATCCACCATCGGGATGGACGCCAGCTGCGATTCCATTTGCGCCAGCTCGGACGCACGGGCGCTCAAACGCACATCGGTCTGGTCGGTCTGGGCGCGTTGATTGACCTGGGTTTGCGCGGGTCGGGCATCGCTCGACGCGGGCGGGGTGATCTTCAGACTGGGGTCGATTTTCATGGCGATTTCCTGTGACGACGCGGGCGGGAAGGGACAACTCTTCCTAAAGCTACATCACTAACGACAGTTTGCAAACCTTCCTTGAGCGGCGCGCATGATTCAGTAAGCGACAACGATTTGCTGGCCATCCTGGGCGATGCCGCTGACCACCTGCCCGGAAGCGGTCTTGACCCGTACCCGATCGCCCACGCTGCCATTGGCCAGCGCCTGTCCTTCGCTCTGGACGGTAAACCCCGGGCCATTTAACACGATGCGGGTGGGCTGCCCCTGTTGCACCACCAGGGGCGAACGCAACAAGCGCGAGCGCAACGGCGCATTCGCCGCCAGCCCCGACACCGTGCGGTAACCCACGATGGCATCGATATCGCTGGCAACGTCGGGCGTCAGCAGGCCGAGGTCGCCCTCGCGCAGCATGAGGTCGGATGCGGTCAGGACATGGTTGGCAGGCAGCGGCTGGCGGGTTGCCACATAACGGCCGATCAGCTTGACTTGCGCCGGCAGGTAGACCGTCCACTGCGACGGTGCCAGACAGCGCACACCCACCGTGGTTTTTCCGATGGTACGGCTGCCCGGGGGCTGAAACGCTTCCAGCGCATCGCAGGCATTCAATGCACTGCGCGGCGGCTTGACGCTGACGCTGAGCTTGCCCGGCAAGCCGTTGGCCTGCATTTTCAGGAAACGCTCGGCGTGCGCCTGCAGGGCGGCCGGGTTCTGGTCGGCGGCATGCGCCGCGCCAGCAAGGCACAGGCACACCAGCGCCGCTCGCCCGAATGCAGCCCGCATTGCCTGGATGGATGGGTGTGACATTTCAACTCCCGGAGTCAGACTTTTACACCGTGCCAGTGTAGGAAGGCGCGCTTCAACTTAAGACGCGAATAGCACGGCCTTTCTGCCGCTTATCCGGGGATTGGATGGACAAGTGCACGCCTAGGATGCAGTCATCGCAAAAAGGCTTTGCGGCTGCAGCGGCAAAGTGATGAGGTCAAGACCATGTCGAATCGTTTAGATGAAATGTTGAGCTTTCACCAGCAGGCGTTGCGCGTGCGCGACCAGCGCCAGCAGGTGCTGGCATCCAATATCGCCAACGCCGATACGCCGCATTACAAGGCACGCGACATCGATTTCAAGGCCAGCCTGCAAGCGGCAATGAGTGGATCGGGCGCACCTGGCGGCGTGGCAATGGCCGCCACTGCGCCGGGTCATCTGGCCGGCAAGGCCGGCCAGTCGGGTCAGGCAGGCTTGCTGTACCGCACACCGGCGCAGGGCAGCGTGGACGGCAACACGGTGGACATGGATGCCGAGCGTGCCGCCTTCACCGAAAACGCCGTGCAGTATGAATTCAATCTGACCCGGATCAATCAGCAGATCAAAGGCATGTTGACTGCTATCCAGGGGTAAAGGGAGGTACAGATGTCTTTATTCAATATTTTCAACGTCGCCGGTTCGGCCATGAATGCGCAGTCGCAGCGTCTTAACGTCGTCGCCAGCAATCTGGCCAACGCGGATAGCGCAGTGAGCGCCAACGGCGAACCCTATAAAGCCAAGCAGGTGGTGTTTGCCGCCACCCCGATGGGGAACGACGGTGCAACCGGGGTGAATGTGGCGGCGGTGATCGAAGATCCCTCGCCGATGAAACTGCTGTACGACCCAAAAAACCCGCTCGCCGACGACAAGGGCTACGTCAGCATGCCCAACGTCAACGTGGTGGAAGAGATGGTCAACATGATTTCTGCCTCGCGCTCATACCAGTCCAACGCGGACATGATGAGCACCACTAAATCCCTGTTGCTCAAGACCTTGAACATCGGACAGTAATTAAGGAGACGTAATGAGTACCGTACAAGATGCAAGCAGTGTCAGCAGCCTGTTTGGCGCAAGCGCGGCCACCCAGGCCAAGAGCAACTCCGAAGCAACGACAGACCGATTTCTGAGCCTGCTGGTGGCGCAGATGAAAAATCAGGACCCGTTGAACCCGATGGATAACGCCCAGGTGACCAGCCAGATGGCCCAGCTTTCCACTGTGGAGGGCATCGAGAGCATGAATGCCACGCTGGAAGCGCTTGCGTCGAGCATGGGCGCCAGCCAGATGTCTGAGGCAGCCAGTCTGATTGGGCACGGCGTCCTGGTTCCCGGCAATACGCTCAACCCATCCATTCAACAGGATGTCATGGGGTTTGATCTGTCACGTCCGGCCGAGCAGGTCAGCGTCAGCATTCTCGATGCGGCAGGCAATGAGGTTCGCAAGCTGGATCTGGGGTCGCGCGGCGAGGGCATCAATATGCTGGCGTGGGATGGCCTCACCAGCAACGGTTCTCCTGCAGCAGCCGGTCAATACAGCTTCCAGGTCGATGCGGTCCAGGGCGGCGAAAAAGTGAGCAACATCGCGCTGTTTCTGGGTTCGGTGGACAGCGTGTCGCAGGGCAGCCAGGGCGTGAAGCTGAACCTGGCAGGCAATCAAAGCGTGAGTTTTTCCGACATCCGGCAGATTTTTTGAGCGCGTGATCCAGCGATTCATCCCGAACGTTTCATCCATTCGCGGCAATTAATAAGGAGCAGGACATGAGTTTTCAACAGGGTTTGAGCGGATTGAATGCCGCATCCAAGAATCTGGACGTGATTGGCAACAACGTCGCAAACGCCAGTACGGTCGGTTTCAAGCAGGGGCAGGCGCAGTTTTCCGACCTTTATGCCAATTCGCTGTCCGGTTCGGGCGGTTCGCAGGTGGGAATCGGCGTGAAGGTGGCACAGGTGACCCAGCAATTCACCCAAGGCAACATCTCGACCACCAATAACCCGCTCGATATCGCGATTAACGGCGGCGGGTTTTTCCGCATGGACAACGGTGGCGAAGTCACCTATCAGCGCAACGGCCAGTTTCAGCTCGACAAGTTCGGTTTCATCGTCAACCCGACAGGCGGCAAGCTCACCGGCTACACGGCCAATGCCAGCGGCGTGTTGTCGACCGGGGCGGCAGCGCCTTTGAGCATCAATACCGCCGATCTGCCGCCCCAGATCACCAGCGAAGTGAACGCGCTGCTCAATCTGGACTCGGGCAGCCCGGATATCCCGGCACTCCCCGTATTCAACGTGGCTGACCCGACCACGTACACCAATTCCACAGCGGTAACGGTCTACGACAGTCTGGGCAATGACCAGACCCTACAGATGTTTTACGTTAAACAGCCAGGCAGCAACTGGAATGTCTATGCCGCAAATGATGGCAACGTGATCAACGCAGGCGCACCGATCACGACATTGAGCTTCAATAGCAGTGGCGTGTTGTCGACCGCCATGCCGGTAACGGCCAGCGTGCCTGCTACGGCGGTGGGCGCCACCACGCCCTTCCCGGTTGATATTGATTTCACCGGCACCACCCAGTTTGGCGCCAACTTCAGCGTCAACACGCTGAGCCAGGATGGCTACACGTCGGGCCGGCTGGCGGGCTTTGACATGTCTGCGGACGGCATCGTTCTGGGACGCTACACCAATGGCCAGACCGCTGTGCTGGGGCAGGTGGTACTGGCAGGCTTTGCCAACCCGAACGGCCTGCAGCCCATAGGCAACAACCAGTGGGTCGAGACCTCGACGTCCGGCGTGCCGCTGGTAGGCGCGCCCGATTCGGGCAGCCTGGGCGTGCTGCAGTCGCGCGCGGTGGAAGACTCCAACGTCGACCTCACCGCCGAGCTGGTCAACATGATTACCGCCCAGCGCATGTATCAGGCCAATGCGCAGACCATCAAGGCACAGGACGAAGTGCTGCAGACCCTGGTCAATCTCTAAATCCGGTTGAACTGAGCCGTTGAGGCACTGAGGAGGCAGCATGGATCGTCTTATCTACACCGCGATGACGGGCGCGAAACATACGCTCGAACAGCAGGCGACGACATCGCACAACCTGGCGAACGCGACCACCACCGGTTTTCGCGAGCAGATCAACCAGTTTCGTGCGGTGCCGGTGCAGGGGGCGATCCTGCCTACGCGTACCTTTGTGGTGGACGCCACCACCGGCAGCAATCATGCGTCGGGGGCGATCCAGCACACCGGACGCGAACTGGATGTGGCGATACAGGGCGAAGGCTGGCTGGCGGTGCAGGCGGCCGACGGCAGCGAGGCCTACACCCGCAACGGCAGCCTGAAGATGGATGAGAACGGCCTGCTGCTGACGCGTGACGGGTTCGCGGTGCAAAGCGATAGCGGCCCGCTGTCGATTCCGCCCGGCAGCAGTCTGGCCGTGGCGGCCGATGGCACGATTTCCCAGTTGCCAGAAGGGTCGCAACCCACCGGCCTGACCACGATCGGGCGGCTCAAATTGGTGAATCCGCCCGCAGCCGATCTGGTGCGGGGGGACGATGGCCTGTTTCGCCTGAAAAGTGGCGAACCGGCTGTGGCTGATCCGGCGGTCTCGCTCATCAGCGGGGCGCTGGAAACCAGCAACGTCAATGTCGTTGATGCCATGGTCAACATGATTTCACTGGCGCGCCAGTTCGACATGCAGATCAAGCTGCTGGAACGTGCCGAAAGCAATGACAGCAAGGCCAGCCAGCTGCTGTCGAGCAATTGAATACTTTGACTGATTGAAGGAGACGACATGATTCGCTCGCTATGGATTGCCAAGACCGGTCTGGAAGCCCAGCAGACCCAGATGGACGTGATTTCCAACAACCTCGCCAACGTCTCGACGACGGGTTTCAAGCGCGCCCGTGCGGTGTTCGAGGACCTGCTCTATCAGACCATCCGCCAGCCCGGTGCGCAGTCGTCCGAACAGACCCAACTGCCGTCCGGCCTGCAACTCGGCACCGGGGTGAAGCCGGTGGCGACCGAGCGCATTTTCACCCAGGGCAATCTGCAGCAAACCGGTAATTCCAAGGATGTGGCGATTCAGGGGCAGGGCTTTTTCCAGGTCCTGATGCCGGATGGCACCACCTCCTACACGCGCGATGGTTCGTTTCAGATCGATGCCAACGGCCAGCTGGTGACTTCCAGCGGCTATGCGGTGCAGCCCGCCATCACGCTGCCGGCCGACACCCAGAGCCTGACCATCGCGATGGATGGCACCGTGTCGGTGACGCAGGCGGGGTCGGCCACGCCGGTGACGGTCGGCACTCTGCAACTGGCCACCTTCATCAATCCGGCCGGCCTGCAAAGCCTGGGCCAGAACCTGTATGCCGAAACCGGCGCATCGGGCACGCCGGGCACCAACGCGCCGGGCAGTAACGGCGCCGGCACGCTGAATCAGAACTACATCGAAACCTCGAACGTCAACGTGGTGGAAGAGCTGGTCAACATGATCCAGACCCAGCGCGCCTACGAAATCAACAGCAAGGCGATCTCGACCTCCGACGAGATGTTGCAGCGACTGACCCAGTTGTGAGGCTTGCCATGAACGCACTGCACGTGATCCGTTTGGCGACTGGCGTGATGGGCGTCCTGCTCGGGCTGGCAGGATGCGGCACCACGCCGTCGACGATCGTGCAGCAACCGACCACCACGCGCCCGCAGCCGGTCGTCACCCAGGCGCCCGCCAACGGCGCGATTCTCCAAACATCGGCTTTTCGCCCGCTGTTCGAGGACCGCAGTGCGCGTCTGGTCGGCGACACGCTGACGATCGTGATCAACGAAAAAACCCAGGCCGGCAAGAAGGGCTCGTCCAGCGGCTCGAAAACCGGTGCGCTGCAGTCCTCGATCAGCAGCGTCGTCGGCTTGCCGCTCAAGATGTTTCAGGGACTGGGCGTGACGGCCGATTCGTCGAGCGAGTACGACGACGATTCCGCGATCAACTCCAGCAATACCTTTAATGGCAGCGTCACCGTGACCGTGGTCGAGGTGTTGCCCAACGGCAACCTGGTGGTGGCGGGCGAAAAGCAGATCGCGCTCGACAAGGGCACGGAATACATCCGCCTGTCGGGCGTGGTGCAGCCCGACACGATTCAGGCGGGCAATACGGTGTCGTCGACCAAGGTGGCCGACGCGCGCATCGAATACCGCACCAGCGCAAACTTCGACAAGGCCGAAGTGATGGGCTGGATGGCGCGCTTCTTCCTCAGTTTCATCCCGCTATAAAGGGTGGTCCACATGAAATTCCCGCACCTTATTCTGCTTGCCGCGCTCGCCCTGAGCGGCCCCGCGCAGGCCGAACGCATCAAGGATATTGCCTCCATGCAGGGTGTGCGCAACAACCAGCTGGTGGGCTATGGGCTGGTGGTGGGGCTCGACGGCACGGGCGACCAGACCACGCAAACGCCGTTCACCACCCAAAGCATCATGAACATGCTGACCAATCTGGGCGTCAATCTGCCCGCCGGCACCAACATGCAGCTTAAAAACGTGGCGGCGGTGATGGTGACGGCGGACCTGCCGGCCTTTGCCCAGGCAGGGCAGGGCATCGACATCACCGTGTCGTCGATCGGCAATGCCAAAAGCTTGCGTGGCGGCACTCTGGTGATGACGCCGCTCAAGGGCGCAGACGGAAAAATCTATGCCATGGCGCAGGGCAGCCTGGCCGTGAGTGGCGCCGGGGCGGCGGCGGGAGGCAGCAAGGCGCAGATCAATCATCTGAGCGTGGGGCGCATTCCGTCCGGCGCAACGGTCGAGCGCACTGTCGCAACCGCGCTGGGCGAATCCGGCAGCATCAATCTGGAACTGCGGCAGAGCGACTTCACCACGGCCAGCCGGGTGGTGGATGCCGTGAACACGCGCTTCGGCAAGGACGTCGCGCGTGCCATCAACGGTCGGGTGATTGCGGTGCGCACGCCGGTCGGCGAAAGCGAGCGGGTCGCCTTTCTCGGCGCGGTGGAAAGCCTCGACGTCAGCCCGGCGCAGGCCATGGCCAAGGTCATCATCAATGCACGTACCGGTTCGGTGGTGATGAACCAGGCGGTGACGCTCGATCGCAGTGCGGTCTCCCATGGCAATCTGTCGGTGGTGATCAGCACGACATCGAACGTGAGCCAGCCCGCACCCTTTTCCAGCGGGCAAACAGTGGTCACGCAGGATGCTCAAATCGAGATTACCGCCAAGGAAGGCGAGGTCATGCTGCTCAGGTCCAGTGCGTCGCTGGCTGATGTGGTGAAAGCGCTGAATTCCGTGGGCGCAACCCCGCAAGATTTGCTGGCGATTTTGCAGGCCCTGAAAGCTTCGGGTGCGCTGCACGCCGAGCTGGAAGTCATTTAAACAGGGGCGCGTCCAATGGCCATCAACACAGACATTTCTTCCGGACTGGCGATTGACGCCAACAGCCTCAATCAGCTCAAGCTCGGCGCGGCGCAATCCTCGCCCGAGGCGCTGAAAGCCGCCGCACAGCAGTTTGAGGCGGTGTTCATGAACATGCTGATGAAAAGCATGCGCGACGCCACCCCCAAAGAAGGCATGTTCGACAACGAGCAGACCCGCATGTACACCTCGATGCTCGACCAGCAGCTGACCCAGCGGCTCGCCAGCCGGGGCGTCGGTCTGGCCGATGTGATGATGCGCCAACTCTCGCGCAGCATGGAGCAGGCTGCAGGCGACGCGGCGAACCCGGGTGCCGTCAATGCGCCGGGCTTGCCGCTTGAGGTGAAACCCGCGCCTGGCGCGAAACCGTTGACGGCTGCAGATGGCCAGGGGAGTGCGGCGTTGCGGCTCAAGCCCGAAGCAGTACAGGCGGCGTATTCCCTGAATGTACCGGCCCAGCCAGCCGCAGCTTCTGTGCCGGCATCGCCCGCAGCATCCGCTCGCAAGGGCGATGTGCCTGCCCATGTTGAATCCTTTGTGCAGCGCTTGCTGCCTCACGCGCAGGCTGCCAGCGCCAGCAGCGGCATTCCTGCCCACTTCATGATGGGTCAGGCCGCGCTCGAAACAGGTTGGGGCAGGGCGGAAATTCGCGGTGCGGACGGCCAGAACAGCCATAACCTGTTCGGCATCAAGGCGGGCGGCAGCTGGACCGGGCGCACCGTCGACATCGTCACCACCGAATACGTCAACGGCAAGCCGCAAAAACAGGTGGATACGTTCCGTGCCTACGATTCCTATGCCGACTCTTTTCGTGACTACGGCAAGCTGCTGAGTGGCAACGCGCGCTACCAGAATGTGCTGGCAGCGGGACACAACGCGGCCGGGTTTGCCCAGGGACTGCAACAGGCAGGCTACGCCACCGACCCGAATTATGCCCAGAAGCTGATGAGCGTCATTCGCCTGGTCGAAACTGGCTGATTCAAAAATTCGACTTAAGCATTCAAGTTATGGCCTAGTCGGCCGATTCTTCAATTGAGCGGTCTTCCGTCTCCTCCGAAATCCTTCCGGGCCCAGTCAAATGGCATCCAGCATCCTCAGTATTGGTCAAAGTGCACTCGCCGCCGCGCAGGTCGGGATCAGCACGACTGGCCATAACATCGCGAATGCCGCCACCCCGGGCTATAACCGGCAGGTCATCGTTCAGGGCGCCGCGAAGGCGCAGAACTTTGGTTTTGGCTTCCTCGGGCAAGGGGTTGATGTTTCCACGATCAAGCGCGTCTACAACGAGTATCTGGGCAACCAGGTGCAGTCTGCGCAGACCACCAAGAGTGGCCTGGATAGCTACTACGCTCAGATGCGGCAGATCGACAACCTGCTGGCTGACCCCAACACCGGCCTGTCACCTGCCATGCAGGACTTTTTCGCCGGCCTGCAGAACATGGCTTCGAATCCAACGTCGATCCCCGCGCGGCAGACCGTCTTGTCGAACGCAGAATCGCTGGCCACCCGTTTTCACAGCCTGGAGGGACGACTCGATGAAATCGAGCGCAGCCTGAATGGCCAGATTCAATCCAGCGTTTCCGATATCAACGCTTATGGTCAACAAATCGCCCAGCTGAACGACGCGATTGGCAAGGCCGAACGGGCGAGCGGTCAACCCCCAAACGATCTGCTCGACCAGCGCGACCAGCTGCTGATGGAGTTGAACAAGCAAATCAAGGTCACGGTGGTCGGGCAGGGCAGTGACTACAACGTGTTTATCGGCAATGGCCAGCCACTGGTGGTGGGGGTGGCAACTTATTCGCTCACCAATGTGGCGTCCCAGACCAACCCTGAAAAGCTTGAAGTCGCCTATCGCACCAGCAACGGCAGTCTGGTATCGCTGGCCGAGTCGGCGCTGGCTGGCGGTCAACTGGGGGGGCTGCTCGCTTTCCGCAGTCAATCACTGGAGCCGGCGCAAAATGCGCTGGGTCGGGTAGCCATCGGGCTGGCCAGCAGTTTCAACGAAATGCACCAGGCGGGGTATGGCCTTGACGGCTCAACGGGCACCCCCCTTTTTGCGATGGGTTCCCCCGTAGTGGGGGCGCACGGACAAAACACCGGCACTGCCGTGCTCACTGCCAGCATCGGCAGCGCCAATGATGCCAAGGCGCTGACCATCAGCGATTACAAACTGCAATTCAATGGCGGCACCAGCTACACGCTCACCCGCTTGTCGGACAACACCCCCACTACTTTTAACAGTTTCCCGCAGACGATCGATGGGGTGACCCTGAGTTTGACTGCGGGCGCAGTCGCAGGCGACAGCTTCCTGATCCGGCCGACCGTCAATGGGGCATCGGCTTTTGGCGTGGCGATCACCGATCCGGTCAAGCTTGCTGCTGCCGGCCAGCCCGGTGCCGTGGGCGACAACAGCAATGCTTTGTCGCTGGTCGCGCTGCAAACCACCAACACGCTGGGCAATGGCACGATCAGTTATCAGGGCGCCTATTCCCAGCTGGTGAGCCAGGTCGGCAACAAAACCCGTGAACTTGAAGTCACCAGCAGCGCGGCCGGAAAACTGCTGACCGAAGCCACGACTGCCCTGCAAAACGAGTCGGGCGTCAATCTGGACGAAGAGGCGGCTAATTTGCTGCGTTACCAGCAGGCGTATCAGGCCGCTGGCAAGGTCATGCAGATCGCCAGCGAACTGTTCGACGTGTTGCTTTCGATCGGCCGATAAGGAGTCATAGTCATGCGCATCAGCACCCAACTCATGTTTGAAACCGGCGCCAACCGCCTCGGCGAGTTGCAAAGCCGGCTGCAAAAAACCCAGGAACAGATTTCGAGCGGCCGCCGCATTCTCAGCCCGTCCGACGATCCGGTGGCGGCCACGCGTGCGCTCGATATCACGCAGTCGCAATCGATCAACAAGCAATATGACGTCAACCGCTCGTATGCAAAAAACACGATGAGCCAGGTCGAAGGCACACTGGGCGGGGTGACCGAGCTGATGCAGGATGTCATGGACAGCATCAGCTCAGCCGCGAATGCCTCGCTGGGCGATTCCGAGCGCAGCTTCATAGCGACCGAACTGAATGGCCGCCTGCAGCAACTGCTGGGCTACGCCAATAGCCGCGACCCGGAAGGCAACTTTGTGTTTTCCGGTTTGAAGAGCACGACCCAGCCGTTTGTCCAGACGGCCACCGGCGCGACTTATCAGGGCGATGCCGGGCAGCAGAAGCTGCAGGTCGATGCGACCCGCCTGATGGCAACCAATACGCCAGGATCGATCGTGTTCCAGGGGGGGGTGCCTGGCGGTGCGTCGGATGTATTCAAGACCCTGACGGATCTCGTCAACCTGTTGAACACGCCCGGTACGACCAACCTGGCCACAGGACTGGCAACCGCCGGTGCCAACATGGATCTTGCGCTGGACAACGTACTGACCGCGCGTGCAGCGATGGGAACGGGCCTGCAGGAACTTGACAGGCTCGACGACGTGGGGTCGGACCGTGCCCTGCAATACAGCCAGCTTCTATCCGAGCTGCAGGATCTGGATTACACCCAGGCGATCACCCAGCTGTCGCAGCAGCAAGTCATGCTCGAAGCCGCGCAAAAATCGTTTGCGAAAACATCCGGACTGTCGCTGTTCAACTTCATTTAATTAATGTACGGCTTCGACGCGCTGTATCGATAGCCCGCACCTCGCCATCCGGGCGAGTGTTGGTTTGCCTGTTTTTCAAGTTCGCCTGCCAAACAAAATTCATGCCTACGCTGTGCTTTTGGTACTACGCGGCATGAAGAATCCAGAAATCCTGCCGATATAAAGCCTGACTATCGCGTCTAGCCATTTTTTCTTGCGCGATTAATCAGGGTATCCGGTCCAAACCAATGTACATCCGCGACAAAGCAAGCAACGCGCACACAACGGAGTTTCAAACATGACGATTGATATGAGCCAGTTTTACCAGGTGTTTTTCGACGAGGCAGATGAACTGCTCGCGGAAATGGAGAAACTGTTGCTGGATATCGATGTGGCCGATCCGGATAGCGAAGATCTCAATGCGATCTTTCGTGCAGCGCATTCCATCAAGGGCGGCGCGGCCACTTTCGGCTTCAACGACATCACCGAAGTCACCCACACCCTGGAATCGTTGCTCGACCGGATTCGCAAGGGCGAGATGGCGCTGACCCCCGAACATGTTGATGCGTTTCTGGTGTCGAAGGATGTGCTGACCATGCTCATGGGTGGACATCACCATGGCACGGCCGTTGATCAGGCTGCGGTTTCCAGCGTCAGCGCGCGGCTCGCCGCCCTGTCAAAGGGCACGGTTGCTGCCCCGGCCGCAGCCGCTCCCCAACCCGTTGAAGCCCCTGTTGCCAGCGCTACGCCCGTAGCAGATGCCGACGGCAACTTCTGCTTTCGTATCGAACTCCCCGATGTGCCGCAACGCGATGTGGACGCGCTGGCGACCGAGCTGGGTTTGTTGGGAGAGATCGTTCAGGAGGTGCTCGCGGACAAGCGGGTGGCCTTTACGCTGATCACCGGCGAAAGTCAGGACGATATCGTCGCGATCTGCTCATTCGTGCTTGACCCGGACGACCTCAACATCACCCACGCTTCAGCAGGCGTACCGTCTCCCGCCAGTGCATCTGCCGCAGTCGAGGCTGTGCCTGCCGTGGAAGCCGAACCTGTTTCGGCGGTGGCGGTTGCTTCGCCGCCAGCCGAGGCCCGTAACCCGGGGCGGCGCGCCACCGACAAGGAAGCAGGCTCGCAGGAGTCCTCGTCCATTCGGGTGGGAGTCGAAAAAGTCGATCAGCTGATCAACCTGGTGGGTGAGCTGGTCATCACCCAGGCCATGATTGAGCAGCGCATCCTGGCGCTGGATCCCCTGATTCACGAACGCCTGCTTAACAGTGCCAACCAGCTGGCGCGCAACACGCGTGACTTGCAGGAAGCCGTGATGTCGATCCGCATGATGCCGATGGATTACGTGTTCTCGCGCTTCCCGCGCATGGTGCGCGATCTTGCAGCCAAGCTCGGCAAAAAGGTTGAGATCATCACGCGCGGTGCCGCCACCGAACTCGACAAGGGCTTGATCGAGCGCATTGTCGATCCGCTGACCCACCTGGTGCGCAACAGCGTGGACCATGGCATTGAAATGCCCGAACAGCGCCGGACTGCCGGTAAAAGTGAAACCGGCAAGCTGATTTTGTCAGCCGCGCATCAAGGCGGCAATATCGTGATTGAAGTAACCGATGATGGCGGCGGCCTCAGCCGTGACCGGATTCTCGCCAAGGCCATGCAGCAAGGTTTGAACGTGTCGGAAACCATGCCTGACATCGATGTCTGGCAGCTGATTTTCGCCCCCGGATTCTCGACGGCGGAAGTCGTCACCGACGTGTCGGGTCGTGGCGTGGGCATGGACGTGGTCAAGCGCAATATTTCGGCGATGGGCGGCACCGTTGAAATCCGTTCGACGCCGGGTTCCGGCAGCACCATTTCCATTTCGCTCCCGCTGACGCTGGCGATTCTCGATGGCATGTCGGTCAAGGTGGGCGAGGAGGTGTACATCCTGCCCCTGGGCTACGTCATCGAGTCCCTGCAGCCGATGGCAATTGACGTCAAGGAAATTGCAGGGCAGGGCAAGGTGGTCAAGGTGCGCGAAGAATATCTGCCCCTGATTCTCCTGTATGAACTGTTCGATATCGAGCCGATGTGCTCAGATCCCTCGCAGGGCATCATCGTCATCCTCGAAGCCGAAGGGAAGAAGGCCGCCCTGCTGGTCGATGGCCTGGTCGGGCAGCAGCAGGTCGTGGTCAAAAACCTGGAATCCAATTTCCGCAAGGTGCCGGGTATTTCGGGCGCCACGATTCTCGGGGATGGCGGCGTCTCGCTGATTCTCGACGTCTCCGCTCTCTTGCGCTAACGCACCCGAAATCGCCACCTGTTTTCACTATCAGCCAGGATCAGACAAGGATCGACCTCATGAGTTACACCACGCAAACACAAACCAGCATATACAGCTCGGAAAAGGACGCGGCCGACGAGTTCCTCGCCTTTACGCTGGGCGGCGAGGAGTACGGCATCAACATCCTGCGCGTGCAGGAAATACGCGGCTACGAGCCCGTCACCCGGATCGCCAACGCGCCAGCCTTTATCAAGGGCGTCGTCAATCTGCGCGGCACCATTGTGCCGATCGTCGATATGCGCATCAAACTGGGTTTGGGTTCGCCGACCTACGACCCGCTCACGGTCGTGATCATCCTCAATATCGCCGGTCGCGTGGTCGGCATGGTGGTCGATAGCGTATCCGACGTCACCACGCTATCAGCCGAACAACTCAAACCCGCACCCGAAATCAACACTTCATTCGATAACGATTTCCTGATTGGCCTCGGCACCCTGGGCGACCGCATGCTGATCCTGGTGGATATCGACAAACTGATGTCCAGTACCGAGATGGGTTTGTTTGACCCGTCAGCGGCATGACCTGAGCCTATGTGTGCCCTTGAGCATTACGTATTGTTGTCCACGACGAAAAGAGACTGAACCATGCTGAACAATCTAAGCATCAAATCGCGGCTGATTTTTGTGATCGGTTTTTTGTTGGTGGCGCTGGTTGCGATTGGCGCGATCGGGTTGAGTAGTTTGTCCGCCACCAATGCCTCATTCAGAACCGTTTATGAAGACCGCCTGGTTGCCATGGGGTATCTGGACGAGATTTCTGCGCACATGAACAGCAATCAGATGCTCCTGGCTGAGTCGGTGATCGGGCAGTTGTCGACTTTTCCTGAAGAGGTTGCACAGGTCGACCGGCGTGTAGCCAGGGTCAAACAGCTGATAGTCGGTATTGATGAAGGATGGAAAGCCTATAAGGCTACGCATCTGTCGCCGGAAGAAGCCAGCCTGGCAAAAGAATTTGAAACGGCCCGGAGCAAATATGGACGTGAGGCCTTGCTGCCCGCCATCGCTGCCTTAGGTTCCCATGACTTTCAGCAGGCCAGCGAACTCATGCAGGGCCAGTTGACCACGCAATACGAGTCGGCACGTGATGCCATGAATGCGCTCATCAAGATTCAGCTCACGATCGGCAAGGCTGAGTACGAGGCAGCTCAAACGCGCTATGCGCTGGCGCGCAATATCTCCATTGTTCTGATCGTATTGAGCGTTCTGGTCGCCCTCGCCATTGCGTTCTGGCTCATTCGTGCCATCACGTTGCCGTTGCGGGAAGCGGTGCGTGCGGCTGAACACGTCGCAGCGGGCGACTTGATGCAGACGATCAACGTTCGCAGCAACGATGAAACCGGCCAGCTGATGCAGGCCATGCAGGCCATGAACAGCAGCCTGGCCAATATCGTCAGCCAGGTACGCAGCGGCACCGAGACCATCTCGGTCGCATCGCGCCAGATTGCAACGGGCAATGCCGATTTGTCCTCCCGCACCGAGCAGCAGGCGAGCTCGCTGGAAGAGACCGCAAGTTCGATGGAAGAGCTGACCAGTACCGTCAAGCAGAACGCCGAGAACGCGCGTCAGGCCAACCAGCTGGTTCAGTCCACTGCCGAAGTGGCGGTCAAGGGCGGGCAGGTTGTCGGTCAGGTGGTCGACACCATGGCCTCGATCAAGGACAGCTCGCGCAAGATTGCCGACATCATCGGCGTCATCGACAGCATTGCCTTCCAGACCAATATTCTGGCTTTGAACGCGGCGGTGGAAGCGGCGCGTGCGGGCGAACAGGGACGTGGCTTTGCCGTGGTGGCGAGCGAAGTGCGCAACCTGGCACAGCGCAGTGCGGGTGCGGCCAAAGAAATCAAATCCCTGATCGAAGACTCGGTCGGACAGGTTGAAGCGGGTGACAGGCTGGTTGAGGAAGCCGGCAAGACCATGAGCGAGATCGTGACCTCGGTCAAGCGCGTGACGGACATCATGGGCGAGATTGCGGCGGCCAGTCAGGAGCAGAGCGCGGGCATCGAGCAGGTCAACCAGGCCATCACGCAAATGGATGATGCGACCCAGCAGAACGCAGCGCTGGTCGAGCAGGCGGCGGCTGCAGCCGAGAGCCTGCAGGATCAGGCCCACAAGCTGTCAGAAGCCGTGAGCGTGTTCAAGCTGGACGGCAGGTACAGCCAGCGTGCGGCGGTGCCGGTGTTGAGAAACAGGGCTACGGCCTTGCCGAACACATCCAGAGGCGCAACACCAGCCAAATTCTCGAAAAAGCTTGCTGTCACCGGTGGCAGCAACAGCGATGAGTGGGAAGAGTTCTGAGATCAACAGCCGCGTTGAGCCCGGCTTGCACTAAGTTCAGTCAGTGCAGTCGGATGAAGCAGGCGAAATCTTCAGCCAGTAACAGTCGTTGAAATGCACATTTAGAAAGTATCGAAAACATGAAACTTAAGTCAAAAATCATTTTGAGCATGGGGATGGTGTTCATGCTTTTCGGCGTTGCCATTGCGGTAGCGCTGACCGGCATGCAGAGCAACAAGAACCGGTTCGAGCATTTCCTCGAACAGGATCTGGCTCTCGCTCAAGCGGCAACCAATCTGTATGCCCATGGGCTGCAAATGGGTCAGGCCTTGCGCAACATCGTCATGGATCCGACGAACCAGGCGGCTTACAAAAATCTGGAGGCCTCGTCGGCTGAGTTCAAGGCAAACAGCGAGAAAGCCCTGGCCCTTGCCGCAACCAGCCCCGCCGACCTGAAGATTCTAGAAGAAGTGGTGGCCTTGCGCGAGCAGCAAGCGCCCATTCAGGCAAAAATCGTTTCCCTTGCAAGCACCGATCAGGTTGCTGCCATTGCAGCGATCAGTCAGGAAGAAACACCGGTGTGGCGCAATATCCGGACGCGCCTGATGGACTTCACCGCAGCCAAACAAGCTGCGGTTGAGCAAACCAAAGCCGAGATGGCCGCGTTCAGCCAGCGCATGCTGATGCTGGCATTGGTACTGGTGGTGGTCGCGCTGGTGGTGGCAAGTGCCATCGTTTTCTGGCTGGTACGCCACATCATGAAGCAGCTGGGTGGCGAGCCCGCCTACGCGGTGGATGTTGCCCGTGCGATTTCAGAGGGGGATTTTTCCAGGTCGGTTGAACTCGAAAACGGCGATACGTCGAGCCTGCTGTATGCCATCAATGCAATGCGTCAGAACCTGACCGGGACGATTGGCGATATCCGGCATTCGACCGAGACCATCTCGGTTGCCACGCGCGAAATCGCCACCGGTAACGCCGACCTGTCCTCCCGCACAGAACAGCAGGCGAGCTCGCTGGAAGAAACCGCCTCGTCGATGGAAGAGCTGACCAGCACCGTCAAACAGAACGCCGAAAACGCACGTCAGGCC
>Ga0180009_10000174_pt1 | contig 99968 bp, 95 predicted proteins | sample OS_PC_MetaG_FD_123537 | JGI IMG/M metagenome (GOLD analysis project Ga0180009, IMG submission 123537) | Groundwater microbial communities from the Aspo Hard Rock Laboratory (HRL) deep subsurface site, Sweden - OS_PC_MetaG | ecosystem: Environmental > Aquatic > Deep subsurface > Groundwater... | reverse complement strand
GCCATCAGGCGCTGCCACCACCAGGATCGCACCATCTACCTGCGCTGCTCCCGTGATCATGTTCTTGATGTAGTCACGGTGCCCCGGCATATCAACGTGCGCATAGTGGCGCTTTTCCGTCTGGTATTCCACGTGCGCTATGTTGATCGTGATGCCGCGTTCTTTCTCTTCCGGCGCATTGTCAATCGTGTCGAAGGCGCGAAAATCCGCAAAGCCCCTCAATGCCTGTACTTTCGTCATCGCCGCTGTCAGCGTGGTCTTCCCATGGTCAATATGCCCCATCGTGCCCACGTTCAGGTGCGGCTTTGAGCGATCAAATTTCTCCTTGGCCATTATAAAAATTACTCCTCAATCTAATTAAAATATCTAATATCTACAAACCAGCAATCTTCTTCATAACAGATTCCGAGACCGGTGCGTAATGGTCAAATTCCATTGTGAACACACCTCGCCCCTTGGTCGCAGATCGTAATTCAGTGGCATAACCAAACATTTCTGCCAGCGGGACTTCCGCTTTGATCGCCTGGGCTTTGCCGGGACGCACATCCATACCCAGCACGTTCCCACGTCGGGAATTGACCTGCCCCAAAACTTCGCCCGTATGATCTTCAGGGGCAACAACTTCAACCTTCATGATCGGTTCGAGTAATACAGGCTTCCCTCTCGGTACACCTTCCCGAAATGCAAAGATGGCTGCCATCCGAAAAGCCATATCACTGGAATCGACTTCATGGAAAGACCCATCAAGCAGCGTTACCTTCAGATCCGTCATCGGATACCCTGATACAACGCCGCTTTCCACCGCTTCGCGGACGCCTTTTTCGACCGCTGGAATGAATTCCTGGGGAATAGAACCACCGCGGACTTCATTTTCAAACACAAATCCGGAGCCGTTCTCGAGGGGTTCAATTCGCAACACGACATGGCCATATTGACCGTGACCGCCAGTTTGCTTGACAAACTTATATTCGGCTTCAGGGACTGTCCGGGTGACCGTCTCATGATAAGCCACGCGCGGGTTACCTACATTTGCCTGCACATTGAACTCCCGCAGCATCCGGTCAACCAGAATGTCCAGATGAAGTTCGCCCATCCCTGAAATGATCGTCTGACTGGTTTCTTCATCCTGGCGCACTTTAAAGGTGGGGTCTTCCTCTGCCAACTTCTGCAGAGCAATGCCCATCTTATCCTGGTCAGCCAGAGTCTTGGGTTCAATTGCCACTGAGATAACCGGTTCAGGGAAGGTAATGGTCTCCAGAATGACCGGGTTTGAAATATCACTCAGGGTATCACCGGTGTAGCTCTGTTTTAACCCAAGGATTGCACCAATATCACCCGCATGAATCTCGTCCACATCTTCACGGTGATCCGCATACATCCGCAACAGCCGCCCGACCCGCTCGCGCTGGTCCTGGGTGGCGTTGTAATAGGTGCTGCCCTTCTTGACGGTACCGGAGTAAACCCGGATATAAGCCAGGCGGCCCACATAAGTATCGGTTACGATCTTGAACACTAATGCAGACATTGGGGCATCGTCTTTCGGCGGGCGGGAGATTTCTTCGCACGTTTTAGGATGTTTACCGATAACGTCGGGGACATCCAAAGGAGACGGCAGATAATCCACCACCGCATCAAGCAAAGGCTGAACGCCCTTATTCTTTAATGAAGAGCCACAAAAAACAGGAGCAATTTTATTTTCCAGAACACCCTGACGCAATGTTGATTTCAACTCCTCCAGACTCAGTTCTTCCCCTTCCAGGTATTTCATGGTCAGCACATCATCCAATTCAACGATTCGCTCCACCAGTTCCGCCCGTCGTTCCTTGACCTTGTCAACCAGATCTGCAGGAATTTCGATGAATTGCGGTTTGCTGCCGATTTCATCTTCAAAGATAACTGCTTTTTCGGTCAGCAGGTCAACCACCCCTACGAAACCCTCTTCCTTACCGATCGGCACTTGCATTGCCACCGGATGCGCCCCAAGGCGATCTTCAATGGACTGGATCGTGCGCTTATAAGAAGCGCCAACACGGTCCATTTTATTGGCAAAACAAATCCGGGGAACGTTATAGCGGTTTGCCTGGCGCCAAACGGTTTCACTTTGCGGTTCAACACCCTGTACGGAGTCAAACACAACAATGCCGCCGTCCAGAACGCGCAAAGAGCGCTGGACCTCGGCAGTGAAGTCGATATGACCAGGTGTGTCAATCAGATTGATCTGGTGATCTTTCCAAAAGGTCGTCACAGCAGCGGAGACAATCGTAATGCCTCGCTCGCGCTCCTGCTCCATCCAGTCGGTGACAGTCGTCCCATCATCAACGGAGCCTATGCGATATGTGCGACCGGTATAGAACAGAATTCGCTCAGTCGTCGTGGTCTTACCGGCATCAATATGCGCGATAATACCAATATTGCGATATCGCTCTAGCGGGTATTCTTGTTCAACCATCACAGATCATCCAGTCCAGTTCAATCGCGAATTCGTGCGCTTTAAAGGCGGAAGTGCGAGAAGGCGCGGTTGGCTTCCGCCATCCGGTGCGCTTCTTCACGGCGGCGATAGGCAGCGCCCTGGTTCGTGGCAGCATCCATCATCTCGCCCGCCAATTTTTCCGCGAAAGATTTCCCGGGTCGCGCGCGCGACGCGGTAATAATCCAGCGCATTGCCAGATTCTTCCGGCGACTGGGATCAACTTCCATCGGTACCTGGTAGGTCGCGCCGCCCACACGTCGCGGGCGTACTTCCATCATCGGGGAGACGTTCTTGAGCGCGGCATCGAATGTCTCGATCGGGTCCTTGCCAGTGCGTTCCTCGACCAGGTCAAGGGCATCATACATCAGCCGGGTGGCTGTGCTCATTTTGCCTTTGATCATGATCCGATGGATCATCTCCTGAACGTCGATTTTGCCATAACGAACATCAGGGGTGACTTCTCGTTTTTCTGGTTTATATCTTCGCGCCATTCTTACTCCTTACAAAATAAAAATTAAAATAGGGCAAAGCATTTGAACAATCCCCTATGAGACCGATTGAAATGCTTCGCCCTAGCTTTAGATTTTGAAACGATGGTTATTTGGGCTTCTTTGAGCCATATTTTGAGCGGCCGTGTGTGCGGTCCTCAACACCAGTCGAATCTAAGGTTCCTCTGACGATATGATAGCGAACGCCAGGCAAGTCCTTGACACGGCCACCGCGCACGAGCACCACAGAGTGCTCCTGGAGCTGGTGACCTTCGCCAGGGATATATGCCGTGACTTCCAAGTGATTCGTCAGACGTACACGGGCGATCTTCCGCAACGCGGAGTTCGGTTTCTTAGGAGTCATTGTACGCACGACCGTGCAAACACCACGTTTCTGCGGTGCGCCCTTCGGTTGGCGGATACGTTTTTGCTTTTGCGAGTTATACGTATACTGCAGTGCAGGTGCCTTGCTTTTCTTGCGTTTTGATTTTCGACCTTTGCGTATCAATTGATTGATCGTTGGCACAGTTGCCTCCAAACTTAAAACTAAATAATAACTTCTTCCAATAAGGGAGGCCATCATCATCTTTCAAGATGGCCTCACTGCTATCCAATTTTTCCTCCAATAAGCTGACTGAGTTTATAGGGCCAGCGTGAAGGTAACGAGGAATAATTCTACCATGTGTGTCAGGGTGCGTCAAGGCGAGTCAGGCACCCATTAATCATACCCTAGATGTCCCTGCCGATACTAATCAGTCCAGTTGGGGTATTCGGCATCCGGGCTTTATCCTCATCCTTCCCAAACTTGACGATCTCACCAGTATCCAGCACGGCTTCAACAGCCAGACCGAGACTCTGCATTTCCTTCACCAGCACTTTGAAGGCAGCGGGGATGCCGGGATCTTCAATCGGTTCTCCCTTGACGATCGACTCGTAAGTACTCACACGACCGGTGACATCATCAGATTTGACGGTCAACATTTCCTGCAGCGTGTAGGCCGCACCATAAGCCTCAAGCGCCCAAACCTCCATCTCACCGAAGCGCTGGCCGCCGAATTGGGCTTTACCGCCCAGAGGCTGCTGGGTTACCAGACTGTAAGGGCCGGTGGATCGGGCATGGACTTTGTCTTCCACAAGGTGGTGCAGTTTCATAATGGTCATCAACCCAACTGTGACAGGATGGTCAAAGTAACCACCGGATTTTCCGTCCCGCAGTTTTTGCTTGCCAAGGGTGGGCATTGGACGACCCGTGTTATCCATAACCTCTCGGGCTTTCGCCTTTAATTCCTCACCTCTCAGGCTCTTCCTGGATTTAACACCATGATGGGCCATCCACAATTTAAGACAGGCTTCAATCGCGCGGGTATCCTGATCAAAGCGCTCATCATTGGCAATCTCATCCGTCTCAAAGGCGACAATCTCGTCCGGATCATACCCCTCATCGCGAAGCCATTCTTTCATGGTCACGCGCCGGGCGTAGTTTTGGTCCGCAGCAAGTTCATACACATCGTAATCCCGGCTGCCCAACCACTCTTCCAAGTAAAGGAGGCGGACCTCATCATCATCACGGATCATTTCGGGATCGTAGGTTTGTTCGTCCAACCATTCCCAGGCTTTTTCAGCAGCAACTTCCCAGGCAAAATCGATCATCCAGGCACGAGCCAGCTCTGCTTCGATCTCATATTCCGTTGCACCATCAAATACCGGTGTGATTGCGCGGAAGCCGAGCCGTTCAGCAGCCCAACCCAGGTGCGTCTCCAAGATCTGACCAATGTTCATCCGGCCAGGCACACCCAGTGGGTTCAAGATGATTTCGACCGGACGACCATTATCGAGGAAAGGCATATCCTCAATTGGGACAACCATGGAAACCACACCCTTATTACCGTGCCGGCCTGCCATCTTATCGCCAGCGGTGATCTTGCGGCGCTGCGCCACAGAAACACGGACCATGATATCCACGCCAGCTTTGAGATCGGAGTTCTCCTCACGAGTGAAGACCTTTACGTCCACCACTATCCCATGTTCGCCGTGAGGCATACGAAGGGAGGTGTCTTTCACATCGCGGGATTTCTCGCCAAAGATCGCCCGGAGTAAACGCTCTTCTGGTGTCAGTTCTTTCTCACCTTTGGGTGTGATCTTGCCCACTAAAATGTCATTCGGGCCAACTTCGGCGCCAATCCGGATGATCCCGTGTTCATCGAGGTTGCGGATCGCTTCCTCGCCAACATTAGGGATATCGCGGGTGATTTCTTCAGGACCCAGCTTCGTGTCACGGGCTTCCACCTCGTGCTTTTCAATATGCACGGAGGTATAACGGTCTTCCTGAACCAATTTTTCGGAAATCAGGATCGCGTCCTCAAAGTTGCCGCCCTCCCATGGGAGGAAAGCTACCAGGACGTTCTGGCCCAGAGCCAGGTTGCCGTTTACGGATGAGGAGGAGTCGCCGATGATTTGACCTTTCTGGATCCGCTGACCTTTGATCACAGCTGGTCTTTGGTCAATACAGGTCGATTGATTCGAACGGCGGTATTTCCGGAGAGTATAAGTCCGGATGTTACCGCCCTTTTCACGAACCTGAATCATCCGACCGGTCACGGAAACAACCTCGCCGTCTTCTTCAGCCACAACCAGCTGACCGGAGTCAACTGCCGAATAAGCTTCCATGCCCGTCGAGATGATCGGGATCTCAGGACGTACCAGCGGCACAGCCTGAGCCTGCATGTTCGAGCCCATCAACGCACGGTTAGCGTCGTCGTGCTCCAGGAAGGGGATCAGCGCAGCGCTGACGCCCACAATCTGTTGCGGGGCAACATCCATATAATCTATTTGTTCGGGGTTCCCCAGCATAAAGCCAGAGTGGAACCGGCAGGAAACACGCCGTGTGAATTCTTTGTTTTCATTCAATGGAGCATTAGCCTGCGCGATGACAAATTTATCTTCCGCATCAGCGGAGAGGTATTCATAGGTGTCAGAGACAAAAGGTGTTACCAGGATCATATCAAGGTCGAGTTTGGCAAGTTTCTTTGCCAGGTCTTTGTCAATCCGTTCACCCTTTACGCCGACCACCTTATCTTTCTTGGGATCTTTGACGTCTTCGCGTAACTCATGGCCAATCAGATCGTCTTTGGGTTTCAAAGACTTAATGACCTTCCGATAGGGGGTTTCAATGAAACCATATTCATTAACAGTGGCATAGGTCGCCATACGACCGATCAGACCGATGTTCGGACCCTCAGGAGTCTCAATCGGGCAAATCCGCCCATAGTGGGTATGGTGGACATCACGTACATCAAATCCAGCGCGCTCACGTCGTAAGCCACCCGGACCCAAAGCTGAAAGCGTCCGTTTGTGACGTAGCTCGGCGAGGGGATTCGTTTCTTCCATAAACTGGGATAACTGGCTGGAACCGAAAAACTCGCGCAGCGAAGCGACTACGGGACGGATATTCACCAAACTGGTCGGTGATACCTGATCCTGATCGCGGATGGACATACGTTCCCGAATGACCCGTTCCATCCGGCGCAAACCCACGCGCAATTTATTCTGGATCAATTCACCCACTGTCTTTACACGGCGGTTGCCGAGGTGATCAATGTCATCTTCGCGCTCTGTGCCATTATTGATCTGGATCATCCGGCGGACAATCCGCACGATGTCCGATTTGGTGATCGTACGATGGCTGATCGGGACTTCCTGATCCAGCTTCTGATTCAGTTTATAACGGCCAACTCGTTCCAGGTCATAACGCCGCTGGTCGAAGAGTTGTTCTTCAAGGAATTGCTTGGCATTATCCAAAGTGGGCGGGTCGCCGGGTCGCAGGCGTTTGAAGAACTCGATCAACGCAGCCTGAGCGATTGTTTTTCCATCTTCCAGGTCCCAGGCGGGTTCCTGGTTAATCGTGGAAGGGATAAAGAGCCGGTCAATATTGGTGTCGACATCTTTGAAAATATCAATCAGTTCTTCATCCGAACCTGTCTTTATCGGCGTATCATCGCCCATACCATCATCCACTTCAGCCAGCGCGCGCAAGAATACCGTGATCGGTGTTGTCCGTTTGCGGTTGAACTTGATGATGAGATAATCATTCTTGCGGGTTTCCAACTCCATCCAAGCGCCCCGGTCGGGGATCATTTTCGCCGTGGATAGGAACCGCCCGGTCGCCCGGTCAACTTCACGCTCGAAGTAAACACCGGGGGAACGAATCAACTGAGAAACAACCACCCGCTCGGTGCCATTAATAATGAAAGTCCCCTTGGGGGTCATCTCGGGAAAATCGCCCAGGAACAGTTCCTGCTTGATCGGCTCCGGGATATCCTTCCCTTTGAGGAGCACAGTGACATAGAGGGGCGAAGCATACGTCAAATCACGTTCGAGGCATTCCTCAATCGTGTTTTTAGGATCATCAAACCAATACTTCAGTCCCCACTCTTTGGAAATCGCATCTCCGCTGGGGAAATAGAGCTGCATCCCTTTGTTATACGATTCGATTGGGGAGATCTCACCGAACAATTGATGAAATCCTTCTCGCTTTAGCCGTCCGAAGGAATCCATTTGTACTTGAATTAATTTGGGTAGTTCCAGTCCGACTGGAATTCGTCTGTACGATTTTGTGGGCAATAATTCTGCCATTCAACGCTCCTGGTAAACTAAAGTTGCCGGGAATTATTAATAAAAAAGTGTCCTGCTTAAATGGATAAGCAAGCGCAAAGCGCAAGGTGTAATTATAGCAAATTGGATGTCAAGAGTCAAGCAGGAAAGTGGGAGAGTGTTGAAAAACAAGTCTAATTTGACCAATTTCGTGAAGTGTGATTCAACCAAACACTTACACACGCCTAACTGGAGCCAGTCTATGGATGGGCGTATTAATCCTATCGTCCTGAGATAACCAATGCAGCCTCCCGCTATGGAGGGTCGCTTTGATTTTTACCTGATCTCACTGTCCAGGATAATTTGACTCCCTCAGATGTCTTGTGGTAAGATATCGACAATAAAAATAATAATAATTGACAGTTGAACGGGGAGCCTGACGTTTCAGGCTGAGAGGAGGACAAAAGTCCTCGACCCGCAAGACCTGATCCGGATAATGCCGGCGGAGGGATACGATTGCTAGAAAACCAACACCCTCCCCGTAAAGGAAGGGTGCTTTTTTATGACCCAACACACAAAAAGAGTGCTCCTGTTTGCTAACGGCGATCTGCCCTCGCCGGAAAAAATCCTGGCTCAAATTTCAGACGAAGACTTTCTGGTTGCGGTCGATGGGGGCTTGCGTCACATGATCGCTCTCAACCTCACACCCGACCTGATCATCGGCGACCTGGATTCCGCCGACCCTGGGGATGTCCAGCGCTATCAGGCGCAGGGCGTTGAAGTTCGCAAATATCCCATAGACAAAGATGATACCGATCTGGAATTAGCCATCCAGGCTGCCCGAGAGTTGGGCCCCAAGTCGATCCGGATCATCGCGGCACTGGGCAACCGCCTGGACCAAACCCTGGGGAACATCTTTCTGCTCACCCAACCGCAACTGGCAGATGATGATATCCGGTTGATCGATGGCGTCCAGGAAGTCTTCTTGATCCATAAGGCAACCGCCATCCACGGGCTGGAAGGACAGCGGGTATCGCTTTTGCCCCTTTTGGGTCCCGTGGAGGGTATTCAAACGGAAGGCTTGAAATATCCCTTGGAAAATGAAATGCTCTATCCCGATCGGACTCGTGGCATCAGCAACCAGATGACTGCTGATTCAGCAACTGTCACGATCACCAAAGGTGTTTTACTTTGCATCCATGAAACAACTGAACCCACCGAAAGGAGTGGTTAATATAATGAAGCGTAGATACTCCCTGTTTATTCTGATCATGCTGGTCAGCATCGTTGCTGCCTGCGCACCTCAACCCCCTTCCACTAAAACGCCAGCCGAACCGCAGACGCTCACAGTGATGACCCACGATTCATTTACGGTCAGCGAAGATCTGATCACCCAATTTGAATCCGAGCATAACGCCAGGGTCAGCTTTGTCCGCAGCGGCGATACCGGGTCTGCGCTCAATCAGGCGATCCTCTCTAAAGAGAATCCTTTGGCGGATGTCTTTTATGGTGTGGACAATACCTTCCTCACCCGCGCACTGGATGAAAGCATTTTCGAATCCTATGCTTCACCGATGCTTGAGATGATCCCGGACCAGTTCGAGATTGACCCCAATCATTTTGCCCTGCCTGTCGATTACGGTGACGTCTGCATCAATTACGACAAGATGTATTTTGAAGAGAATGATCTCGCCGTCCCCACCTCGCTGGAAGAACTGACCCAACCCGAATATGAGGGCTTGCTCGTGACGGAGAACCCCGCCACATCCTCACCCGGTCTGGCATTTCTAATGGCAACGATTGCGCAATTTGGCGAGGATGGCTATTTGCAATACTGGCAAGGTTTGGCAGACAATGATCTGGTTGTGGTCAGCGACTGGGAAACCGCATACTATACGAATTTTAGTGGTTCAAGCGGTCAGGGACCGCGGCCCATGGTGGTGTCTTATGGTTCCAGTCCCGCCGCAGAAGTTATTTTTGCCGAAACGGAACTGGAAGAAGCACCCACCGCATCGATCATCGGCCCCAATACCTGCTTCCGTCAGGTTGAATTCGTCGGCATCCTGAAAGGCACATCTAACCGTGACCTGGCAGAAGCTTTCATCGACTTCATGCTCAGCGTCCCCTTCCAGGAGGATATCCCCCTGCAGATGTTCGTCTTCCCGGTCAACCAGGAAGCCAATTTGCCGCAGGCGTTTATCGAAAACGTACAAATCCCGGACGAACCAGCGACGTTATCACCGGATCACATTAACGCAAACCGGGAAGGATGGATCGAAGCCTGGATGGAGACCATTCTGGATTGAGCGCGCTGAATTCCCATCTTCGTTCCTGGTTTAAAAACCCCACCTGGCGGGCAGTGTTTTTCTGGTCGCTGCCCGCCGCTTTTCTGGGTTACTTTTTTTACCAACCGCTGCTGGCATTGTTCAACCTGTTGGTCTCCCCGGAGTGGGATTTCAACCTGGCGACCTTGAACTGGGGCAAACTCTGGGACCCGTTGTGGTTCACCATCGCACAGGCATCACTCTCCACGCTGCTCACATTGATCATCGGACTGCCCGGCGCCTGGCTTTTTGCCCGGTTCACCTTCCCGGGCAAGAAAGTCCTCAAACTGCTGACAACACTCCCTTTTATCTTACCGACGGTTGTGGTTGCAGCCGGGTTTAACGCTTTACTGGGGCCGCGTGGTTGGGTCAACCTGGGACTGATGGCACTGTTCAACCTCAATTCGCCCCCGGTGCAGTTTTTAAACACCTTTGGTGCCATTCTGACCGCCCATGTTTTTTACAACACCACCATCATCATCCGGGTGGTCAGTAATGCCTGGTCCGGGCAGAACATTCGCCTCCAGCATGCTGCCAAGGTGCTCGGTGCCAGTCCCTGGCGCACCTTCCGGGAGGTCACCCTCCCCTTATTACGCCCCTCCATCCTGGCGGCGACCCTGCTGGTCTTCTTATTCAACTTCACCAGTTTTGGAGTCGTCCTCATGCTGGGTGGGCCGCGGTTCGCTACCCTGGAAGTGGAGATTTACATCCAAGCCCTCCATCTTTTGAATCTCCCGCTGGCGAGTGTCCTCTCCATCCTGCAATTGATCTGCACCCTGATCATCACCGTGGGGCATAACCGGCTTTCAGGGCAGCGTGAGCTGGCTGTAATCCCCCGTTCAAGAAAGATAGGCGTGCGGAAGCCGAAACGCGGATTGGAACGTTTTGTCGTCATCCTCCTGATCATCACCCTGTTTACCCTGCTCATCTCTCCCCTGGCTGCCCTGGCAATGCGCTCATTTGTCAAACTGGAGCCAAACCGCGGGGAGCGTGGGGATATCCAGCGCGGTCTGACCCTGCAATATTATCGCGAGCTGGGGATCAACCGGCGGGGATCCCTGTTCTATGTGCCACCAATCAATGCTGCCTGGAATTCATTCCTATTTGCCATGATCACCATCCTTATCACAGTATCGCTGGGAATCCTGGTGGCGTATGCCTTGCAGCAGAAAACGCCACTCAATAACTTCCTGGACCCTCTGGTAATGCTCCCACTTGGTGCATCAGCCATCACCCTCGGTCTGGGATTCATCATCGTTTTCAACCAGCCACCCTTCAGTAATTTGGAGTTCCCGATCCTGCTTCCCATCGCCCACAGTCTGGTCGCTCTGCCCTTTGTCGTGCGGACCTTGGGTCCTGCTTTACAGAGCGTTCCCTCCTCTCTTCGAAATGCCGCCAGTGTCCTGGGCGCACCCCCACTCCGAGTCTGGCGAGAAGTGGACCTGCCCTTGCTGGCTCCTTCCATCCTGGTCAGTACGATCTTTGCGATGACAATTTCGTTGGGTGAATTCGGCGCCAGCACCTTCCTCAGCCGTCCGGAATACCCCACCCTCCCCATCGCCATCTACCGCTACATCTCACAGCCTGGTGCCCTGAATTACGGTCAGGCTCTGGCAATGTCGACCTTATTGATGCTGGTTTGCGCCGGTGGTATCCTATTGATCGAGCGACTTCAACTTCCCGGGAAGGATCTGTTCTGATGCTGATTGTTAAAAACATCGAAAAAAACTATGAGGGACACCCTTTATTACGCAAAGTCTCCTTTCAGGTTGGCGAAGATGAAACCGTGTGCCTGTTGGGACCTTCAGGCAGCGGGAAGAGCACCCTCCTGCGGATCATCGCTGGCTTGGAGGACGCGGAAGGCGGACAGGTGCTGTGGAATGGCGAAGATATCTCCCGAACACCCGCTCATCAACGTGAGTTCGGCTTGATGTTCCAGGACTATGCCCTCTTCCCCCACCGTAATGTGGCTGAAAATATCGCTTTTGGCTTGCGGATGCAAAACCAGCCCAAAGACAAAATCCAAGAGCGCGTGAAAACTGCGCTGGAAACGATCAATATGCCCGGTTTTGCTAACCGCAAAGTGACGGAACTCTCAGGGGGTGAGCAACAGCGGGTTGCGCTGGCTCGAGCGCTGGCGCCGGAACCGCGCCTGTTAATGCTGGATGAACCTCTTGGCGCACTCGACCGCACCTTGCGGGAGCAGCTCAGCCGGGAGTTACGCCGCATCCTGCGAGAGACCGAGGTGCCCGCCATCTACGTAACCCATGACCAAGAAGAAGCCTATGCAATCGCCGACCGTTTATTACTGCTGCATGATGGTGTGATCCTGCAAAGCGGCAAACCCCATGAGTTCTATCACCATCCCCGCAATGTGTGGGTCGCTGAATTCTTCGGTTTGGGGAATTTAGTCCGGGGAATTGTGACCGATCAATCCCCCCTGAAAGTTGAAACTCCCCTGGGCTTCGTCCTGGCCAGCTGCGACAGCGGCACTCTCAAAAAAGGACAAACGACTACCCTGCTCTTCAGACCAACGCAGGCATGCCAGAATGCGGGAGATTGCTCAAACCGGATCACTGGAGAAGTATTTGACCAGGTTTTCCAGGGCGAAAACTACAGAGTCACCATAAAGATCAATGAAGAAGTCCCATTGTTCAATGTCCTCCTTCCCGAACCCGTGCAAATCGGCGAAGAAATCACGGTCGGATATAAACCTGGGGATGTGCTTTGTCTGGAGAATGGGAAGGATTGAGCATGAGCGAAGCTCCGGATAAAGTGGTCGTCATAAAAATGAACACCCAGCATGAGGAGACCTGGCGGTATGAGGGGCGAATCCTGGCGCGCAACGACCACAGCGTCCTAGTCGAGGCTTTTTTCAACCGCAGCGACCTGCCCTTTCATGGCATCACGCTGCGTGAAAACGACCGCTTCCTTGAACGCTATTATGAAGACCGCTGGTATAACATCTTCGAGATTCACGACCGGGATGATGATCACGTAAAGGGCTGGTATGGTAATGTCACTGCCCCCGCCGAATTTGCACCGGACAAGATTATCTATATGGACCTCGCTCTGGACGTGCTCGTCTATCCGGATGGTACTTACCTGGTTCTGGACAAAGCTGAATTTGAAGACCTGGCGCTGAACCCGGAAAGCCGGACCAAAGCCTTGCAAGCGCTGGACATCCTCGTGAAGATGGCGGAAAGCAACAGCTTGACTAAAGCTTTTAAGTGAAGAAGAGACGCGGCAAAAGCGTCTCTTTTTCTATTCAATACTTCTTCAGGGGTCGTAACTATTAAGCCAGGCTCAGAAGTGGCAGCAGATGATAATAATAACTACTACCAAACGCACCTTGTAATGCGGCGATGATAATCACAACGACGGCAACACAACAACAGCAAAAAATGATCGCTGCCACAATTGCCAATATGATCCACAAGGTCTTATTCTTCTTCTCAGGTGCTGCCATAAATGATTCGGGGGCTGCTGGAATGTCAAACTTTTCTTCGGGCATTAATTCCTCCTCTGGGGGATGGTTGGATGAAATCTAAATGATTTAATAATTGAATCCATTGGCAAAGGGCATTATACAGAAGGGCAGAGTGACTACACCCAGTAATGCTAACAGCCCCAGGCATAAACCGATCAAACTGAAAGCGATGTTGATCCATCCTAGGGTCACGCCCCAATTCGCCATGCCAAGCCCAGTTATCCGCCCGCCACTCTGGCGGATTTCCTTTTTCGCCATTCCGCCGGTGATGATGGCCGCGATGGCACCCAGCAATGGCACAATAAAGAAACTGGCTATGCCGGCGATCAGGCTGATCACAGCAAGCGAGGACGATTGTTGCCCATACCCGGGCGGTGGGTTCTGATTGTAATCTTGATATGACATTGATTTCTCCTTTTCTTATTTTCTTTATTTTATATTAGAATCATTCGCCAGGTCAACGACCAATTTATGGCTGACTTGGCTTTCGCATGGATCGCCGTGTTAACCACCAGATAATCCAAATTGCAAGAATCAATAAGACAATACCAACCACAACAGGTAATATGACCGATAACAATGAGAGCGTGGTCGAGATCACATCTTCCAAAATGCTCACGGGAATATTCGCTGTTCCGCCGGTGGCTGCTGTAACAGCCGGACGCACTGCTGCAGCTTTAACCACATGCACACTCCCCGCGATCAACAGTCCAGCGGCGATGGAAATCACCGGGTGAATTTCTGTGATCACGTGTGCACTGGCGGCAAACAGAATGGCACCTGCGGTGGGCCGGATGATCGTTTGGATGATATCGTTGACGTGATTGACCGCAGGCACCTTGTCAGCAAAGAACTCCACCAAAGACAGCACAATCAATAACCCAATAATCCACCAGCTTTCCAATACCGACCAGGGCTTTGACAATTCAATCAAGTCTGTGAACCGGGCAAGCAACGAGACAACCAGCAAAGGGATGTAGGCATTCAAACCGGCGCTGGCTGAAAGACCAAAAGCAGCTAAGATATCCATTTTCTCTCTCCTTTCTTTTTTTCTCTACCAATAATGTCAATTAGTTTATATAAGGTTAAACCCTCCCCAAGTCCCAGTCCAGAGATAACGCAGGAGATCAATCACCCCAATCTCGATCAGGGCAATGATGTAACCTTCCACCAGCGGTAGAAGGAGCTGGTGGAAGCAGTCATACGTGTTATCTTTTTTGAAGACCAGCACCAGCACCATGCTATAGACCATGACCAGCAATACGATCACACCAGCCGAGCTGAGCAATGAGAGCGGGTAAAGGATCCAGGGAATTTCAAACAGGATCAGTGCGTCCATGATCGCGGCTGCTAAGAACAATCCCAGGACCTGTTTCCAATTCCCGAGAGCGGATTCATCTTTCCAACCCTTGAACATGGTTTGAATAAACGAGGGCAGCAGGATCGCCGAGATTGCCATCCCCATCCCGGTCCCGGTGATCAGGCGAGTCCAATTCTGGGTCTCATAAACAGAAGGGATCCCGGGCACCAGCATCAAGAATGAGTTCGACCCATCCAATCCCCAGGCAAAAGCCAGTAAGCCGAATAAGACGAGAACAACCACCGGCGGCATCTTCCCTTTGCGCCCTTGTACAATTTGGTAAATCAACCCCAGCATCGCGCCCAGAAACATGCCCGAACAACGAGCGCAGAGCGGCAAAGGACGATCACCTATATGGAATGAGCGGACGCTGATACGGTGGCAAACTGAATAGCCAACAGCGTCTGCCTTTCCCAGCAGTCCTTCGGGGGTGAGGAACAGCCAGACGACTGTTAATATTAGTGCAACGCCCAATAGGGTCCAGCGCCAGGGGAAAGCAATGCGATGAGGTTCCTGTGGTTCATCCATGATAACTTAAATTATAGAGGTTTCATCCGGGGAGTGCAAGCACCGAATAACGATTAAAACTCTCTACATTATTAACCTTCCAGCTTAATCTACGGCAACTGAAATCAAAAGTTGTAAAAGATCAAAGACGCCAATCTCTTGAAGGACCAATCCAACCTTCCTTCCACCCGGGTAAGACAAGGCAGCTCACCTGACTAGGTTGGACGATGTAAAGTGTCGGTATACTTCTTTACCTGTAAAACTGAAAGCCTGTCTCGTTCATTGAGACAAGCTTTATTGTTAGGGGATTAGAAATTTACTTAACCGGCTCCGCCAGTTTTTCATGCGCTTTCGCCAGCCAATCGATGATCTCGATTTGCTGTGGGCAAGCTTCTTCGCATTCGCCACACTCGATGCACTGATCCGCCCGGGCTTCAGGGTTAACTTGATTGTTGTAAGCCCAGCGAGCGCCACCAAATTCATCATACATAATGGCTTCATTGTAGATCTCAAATATGCGGGGAATACTCACCCCATTCGGGCAGGGTAAGCAATACTCGCACTGCGTGCAGGGGATCGGCGCCAATGAATCATAAACTTTCCTGACTTCCTGGATCAATTCATGGTCCTTCGCTGTTAATTTGCCGACAGCGGATTCGGAAGCAGTTTGGAGGTTCTCCTCCACCTGCTTCATGGTGCTCATCCCGCTCAGGGCTGTTGAGACTTCGGGTTGGTCCCATACCCAGTTGAAAGCCCAGGCTGCAGGAGTCCATTCACGGTCGCTCTTCGCCCACACATCTGCAACAGGTCCCGGTGGTGGGTTCTTGGCTAGCCTGCCGCCGCGGACCGGTTCCATCACCACCACTGCCAGACCCCGGTCAGCCGCCAGTTTCAAGCCCTTTTGGCCTGCCTGATAATTGATATCCATGAAGTTGTACTGGATCTGCGCCATAGTCCAATTATCATAACCATTCACGATCGATTCGAACACTGGATATTCATCGTGGAATGAGAAGCAGAAATGGCCAAACAAGCCTTCGGACATCCGCTTTTCAGCCCAGGTGAAGACATCCAGTTCTTGGAAATTCTCCCAATGTGACTGGTTGAGGGCATGGAGCAGGTAGAAATCGATAAAATCGACATCCAACCGCTTCATCTGCTCTTCTAAAAGCCGGTCGAAATCCGCTTCTTCCTTAACCAGCCAGGAGGGCATCTTCGTCGCCAGCTTGACCTTTTCACGATAGCCGTCCTTCAAGACCTTGCCGACAAATCGTTCACTCTGTTCATTATGATAACCCCAGGCAGTGTCCACATAATTCACGCCCTCATTAATGGAATGTCGGACCATTTCCATTGCTAAAGGTTCATTGATCTTGCTGCTGTCATCATCCAGGACTGGTAAACGCATCGCCCCAAACCCCAAGGCAGATACTTCCCAATCTAAGGACCCAAACTTTCGGTACTTCATTTATTCAAAACCTCCTGTGGCTTCAATAACAACGCCAACAATTATACCAGTATCGATAATGATATTCTATAATCCGTTGACAAACCACCCGGAGTATGTGATACTATACGCAACAATTTAGAAGCCTTCCGCTTCACTCAATATTTGCGATCCCACGAAGTGAGGAGGTGGTGTATATGTTAGATAGTAGTAGTTACTTAACAACGGCTGTGGCACCCCTCCTCGATAGTCTTTGATAAGGGTGCTACAGCCAAATACAGATTGCCGCCCGGCAAGCGGGCGGCTTTCTTCTTAAACATTCACAATTTCCTGTCCCACAGCAGCACTTGAGGACAATTAATCTTCCAAGAGCTACTATGAGCCAGACCAACATCTGGTGGATCAGGCGGGATATCCGCTTATATAACAACCAAGCATTGGATGCCGCATGGGAAAATACAGGTGAACTCCTTCCGGTCTTTATCATTGAGCTGGAATTAATGGCAAGCACCGCTCCCAAACGTAGGTCTTTCCCGTTACCCGCCAGCGAACCCTGGAAGCCTATCGATCCTCCCGTGAAACTCAGCCAGAAGTCTGACCGACAAACACCGCCCAGCCATCATTCCCCCCTTTCATTGTAACTTTTTCGCTGGGTATTCGTATATAGTAGTGAAAGGAGTAAGACAATGATAGGCTTAATTGAAGGTTTAGTCGGTTTGATTGCAGGACTCGTTAAAGGAAACTTTGGCCTGGTAACAGGGTTGGTCGGGGGTATCTTCGGCCTGGAGTTTGGTGTCTTGGGCGCGATTTTTAGCTTCCTCATCCTCATTGGCATCATTTTGGTCCTCCCCGTGTTGCTGCTGGTAGCGATTTTCTAATGGGCTCCTCCTGATCCCCTGAAAATCACATCCTCTCTCCCACCAGCGCACGAAGAAAGAGACGCCGGATCACTGATTCGGCGTCTCAGTCATCTAAACAGGGGAGTTTTTGCCAAGGGTTGATAAAAATCACTCAATGTAAACCTTGGGTTAATGCTTCTTAACATTTTCAAACGTCGTGGATTTTCTGATAAGATTGATTCTAGCGTAAGTCACTTTTAAGGAGATCTAATGAAACGAGAAGACACCATTTTTTCCATTGCCCTGATCCTGTGCTTTTTGATCATCCTGCTCACCAACGCATGATCGGTATCATCACTTGAAAACAAAAAACCGCTGTATCCCAGCGGTTTTTTACTTTAACCATCACATCACGACCTGCGGTGGCGCGCCAGAATCGTGGAGAAGCACCAGGGGACCGCATCGTTTCGCCAGATGAGATGTGACCAGCACGATGATCTCATCCCAACCCGCTTCAAAATAGAAGGGGTGGGGTTCATCCACGTCACCCGAAAAATTCCGGATCAGCAGACTCGCCCAGGTGACATCCTTACGACTCGTGACCGTAACCTGCCAAACAGAAGGAGAAACCTGATATTCCGCGCGGATTCCCGGGATGCTCTCAATCACCCTCCTGATCTCTGCCGGTGAGGGGTAGCGACCGGGCGGGGTCATGCCCGGCAACGGGATATCCGCATGCACCAGCCAGGCAACCGTTGCCGGATCTTGCATGCAATCGTATAAGGTTACCACATCATAAAGTTTTAAGTTCATCGCGGCTTGATTATACTCATAAGTTTTAAATTAAAAAACATACTTTTCATTATATAAAGAGAGGCTGCCCGTTACTTTCTGGACAGCCCCATCAAAGAATCAAACCCCAGATCATTTAAGAAACAAAGGAAAATAATTATAGCTCAGTCCCTCTCTCTCTAAATAAAATGTTGCTGTAATAACAGTATCAACCGAATCAATTTTAACATTAGTGAATGGATCAGATGGTAGATACCCTGCAACATCAGTGCTGATAGTGTACGTTTCACCAGGCACCACAGTTTGTATATAAAAACCACTACGATAGGTTGGAGAAGATCGATTATTGTCCGAACTCCCTGCTGCTTCCGAGATTACAACAGCATTATTAATGGGTAATCGTGTGAATGTGTCGAAAACCTTACCGATGATATTCGCACCACCGCACATAGAAATTGCCGCCTCGACCGCTGCCAATGCATCAATCTCACCCCAACCGGTAGCATGGTTGGGTATGTTGGCCGGACCCTCATCGCCATTGCCCGTGGCGTATGGGATCGGGACAGCCGTATTTTGAATCAGGGTTTCCGTTTGGACATAATCCCCCAACAGGCAGGGTGCTGATTGCCACATCAAAGCGATTAACCCCGCCACATGCGGCGCAGCCATGGACGTGCCGTCCGCCATCCCATAGGTAGAATTACTTTCACCCGAAACCACAGCAGAGCGGATGTATACTCCGGGCGCCACCACCTGGGGTTTAAGGTTCGGATAACCATTAGGATTGATCGTATCCGGATCATCGGTGGGTCCCCAATTGGAATGGTTGGCATATTCCCCGTCACTGTGCCCGGTCGATCCGACCCCGGTCACATGATAAGACCGCGCCGGGTTGCCCACAGTATTTAATCCCGGTGGGGAACTATAACCACAATTCCCGGCATTGCCATTGGCAAATATGGGATAAATCCCTGCGGCTAACCAGGAGTCAATGGTGCCTTCATACCAAGCGTCGTATACTTGGTCACAGTCTCCCCAGGAATTATTAACCACATGAGGACGCAAATCGGGATTGTCATTCAACCCATTCAGATCCCATGGTGCTACCATGAACTGACCACATTCAAGTAAATCTGATCCTGATCCATAACCACTAGCTGGTAACCCTTTGCACGCGATCCACTCCGCACCAGGTGCAACCCCGATCTGGTTACCAGCACCATCGTCACCCACCATGATGCCGGTGGTATGGGTACCATGCCAATGATCATCATCCGCTACGTCCGTTCCATTGACAGCATCCCACCAGTTATAGTTGTGATCGAAGTTGTCGCCGCCCAGGTTGCCGCGATACTGATTGATCAACGCCTCATGGGTGTAGCGAACGCCGGTATCAATGCTCCCGACCACCATCCCCGCGCCCGTATGACCCTGCACCCAGACTTCGTTGACCTTGATATGGGTCAAATTACTGGAGACCGCCCTGGTCTGCGCGGTTTCAGTCTCCACTTCATTGGTCACGGCGTCATCCAGGAAAACCTGGGGGATAGATCGCAGCGAGTCAATCTCCCAATAGTTCAACAACCCATCCAGAGTCGCCCAATTGGAATTTTCGACCGCAATCACATTCTGGACCCAAAAGGATTGATAGGGCACCCCCTCCTTGTCAAGAAAAGCGCGGACTTCCGCCTGGGATTCCTCCGCCAGGGCATTTAGCGTCTCATAGACATACCAGCCGCGCGCCTCCCAGGATAATGTATACGCTGCTGAAAGATCAGCCTGTTCTTCAAAATAGATAAGATATTCCAGGGAATCGGAGCGTTTCGCCTCAGATAACAGCAGGGGATCAACCGTTGGGATATCGTCGGGCGGATCTTGCGCCTTCACAGTTACCCGCGGGGTCGCGCCCAAAGTAATGAGGAGAATCAGGCTAAAAAATACCCGCCCAATCCGCCATGCTGATCTATGGTTCATGAATTGCTCCAAAATACGACTAATAATAAACCAGTAAACCCGAAAAATGCGGTTCTGGTAGTATAGCATATCAGCAAGACTTATACCAAGCCATTTATCTGGGAGTTAACGAGAGGAGGGAGACCAATTCCTGCTATAATTCAGCCAAACCCTATTTTAATGAGAGCCTATCATGTCATTGAGAACCTACCTCGACCAGCTTCGCCAAAGCGAGTCGTTCGTCCAAATCGATAAACCCGTGTCCAAACACCTCCAAACAGCGGGAATTCTCAAAACACTGGAACCTGCACCGGTCATTTGTCAGGACATTGCCGAATCTCAATTCCCGGTCATGGGCAATCTCCTTTGCACCAAGCAATCCTTTGCCGATTATCTGGATATCGCTGTGAATGAAATCATCCCCACCCTCACCCACGCCATTGACCATCACACCGCGCCGCAGGCCACCAGCCACGCACCCTGCCAGGATGTCATCATCCTGGACCCGGATCTGGACGACCTGCCGATCCTTTTCCACTGCGAAGGTGATGGCGGTAATTACATCAGCTCGGGCGTGATGATCGCCAGCCACCCCACCTACGGGCAAAACATGGATTTTCACCGCTGCATGCAATTTTCCAAAACTGAGCTGACTGTGCGGGTGGTAAAAACCCGCAATTTCGACACTTTCCTGCAAGACCTGGGGGCGGTTGACGTCGCCATTTGTATCGGCGTCGCGCCCAACATCCTGGTCGCAGCCGCCACATCGGTTGAGATCGGTCTTAATGAGCTTGAGATCGCCAATGCCCTGGAACCCATCCAGGTCGTCAAAGCCCGCACCTCGGACCTGCTGATCCCGGCGGAAGCGGAATTTGTAATTGAGGGCACCGTCTATCGTGACCGCCGCCATACGGAAGGCCCCTTTGTCGACCTGACCGAAACGCAGGATGTGGTCCGCCAGGAGCCCGTACTGGAAGTCAAATGCATCACCCACCGCCAGGATCCGCTTTGGCACGCGCTCCTCCCCGGTGGTTTGGAGCATAAACTGCTAATGGGGATGCCCCGGGAACCCACCATCTTCCGGGAGGTGAACAAGGTCGTGAAATGCCTGGATGTGAACATCAACCCGGGCGGGTGTTCCTGGCTGCATGCCATCGTGCAGATCCGCAAAGAAAATGAAGACGACGGCCGCAAAGCGGTTGAAGCCGCCTCCCGCGGCCACCGTTCCTGCAAGCACATTTTTGTGGTGGATGAAGACATCAATATCTACGATCCGCTTTCAGTCGAATGGGCGATGGCCACCCGCTTCCAGGCTGACCGCGACCTGGTCATGCTGGGTCGCGAACGCGGCTCTTCCCTCGATCCCAGTGCCACACCCAGCACCTATGATACCTGCAAGGTCGGTTTTGACCTGACCGCGCCACTGGAAACAGCCGGAAAGCATTTCGCCAAAGTGCCCTTTCCCTCCGTGAATCTGGAAGAATGGATGGACTGATCCTTTTTATGATTTCCCCCCTAAATTCAACATTCCCGGTAAAATATTGCTGGTATGTTAATGGAATCTCAGTCTTGATGACTGTTGGCAATCAATAGAGGTATTTTTCGCATGCACGTCAAGTCCCTGGTAACACCCATGATCATCATTGTCATGATCGCCACCCTCCTCACTACCTGCACCCCGGCGGCGAAAACAACCCAACTAGTAGCAGCAACCACCAGCGCTGTGACAAAAGCACCTACCAAAGAACCGTCCGCAACGCTTACTGCACCACCCACTGACACCCCCACCCAATCCGATACCCCCACCAAAACGCCCACAGAGACCGCGACCCCCGACCTGCGCCTCGACCCCGAAGATTGGCAAAGTTGGCACATTGTCCCAACAGTGTCCGCCAATGCAAAAGCGATCTACGCACGCGGCCTGGATATGGGCAACGATCCAAACCACTTCTCTAAAGTCGGCGATTGCCAGAACATCACCACTTACTTCCTGGCAATCTTCGACGACCCGGAGCAATACCGTTTGGGACCGGATTATGACTATCTTCAGGAAGCCATTGACCACTTCAGCGGTTCATTCTCACGCGAGAGTGCAGCTACCAGCGGCGGGATGAATATAGCATCGGTCCTGTCCCACTATTGGGCGGATAAGGAACGTTGCGCCAGCCAGGAATCCCCTCTGGATTGCGAGTTACGGATTCACCAGCCCAGTATCGTCCTCCTCAGCATGGAAGAAAGCTGGGGCAGCAACAATAAAGTAGAGAATTACGAGAAATATATGCGCCGGATCATTGAAACAGTAATTGAGGCTGGCGCGGTGCCGATCCTGGCGACCAAAGCCGACAATATGGAAGGAGGCCACCTGATCAATCAAGCCATCGCCCGGCTGGCTTACGAATATGATCTCCCCCTGTGGAATTTCTGGCTGGCGGTGCAACCCTTGCCCAACCACGGCGTGCTGGAAGACGGCTTCCACCTGACCCACGGCTTGAACTATTACGACGAGCGGCGGAACCTCAAACAAGCCTGGCCCGTCCGCAACCTGACCGCCCTGCAGGTGATCGATTCCGTCTGGCGCCAGCTGAATGACCTGTCCCGGGAAAAGGATTGATTCCCAATTCCATGTACCTCACACCCGAAGAACTAGCCCTCCTGAACGGCGATGCCGGCTTAGCCACGCAGAAAGCCATGCAGATCCTTGAGACACTGGGGCGGATCTACAGCGCAGCACGGATGATCCCGGTCTGTTCCGTGCAGATTTCCGGCGTCAGCTATGCCAACCTGGGTGAAGCGGGTTTGTCCTGGCTTATGGAAATGGCAGCGGGCGGCGGGAAAGCTCAGGTCTTCACCACCCTCAACCCGGCGGGGATGGATATCGAAAATTACCAGGCTCTAGGGATTTCAGAAGAATTCGCTGTCAACCAGCACCGCGTCCTGGATGCCTTTAAGGAGATGGGCGTGGTCACCACCTGTTCTTGCACGCCCTACCTCTTTGGCAACCTCCCCCGCTTTGGCGAGCACATCGCCTGGGCGGAGAGCAGCGCCGTATGCTATGCGAATTCTGTCCTGGGCGCACGCACCAACCGCGAAGGCGGGCCTTCCGCACTGGCAGCCGCCCTCACCGGGCGCACCCCCGCCTATGGCTACCACCTGGATGAGTACCGCCAGCCCACACTGCATGTTATTGTAGAAGCAACAGTCCAGGATAACCCGGATTTCGGCGCATTAGGCAAAGCCATCGGCGACCGGATGCAGTCCCAAACCACCCGGCGGGTGCCTTATATCACAGGCGTGGATTCGGCTTCCCTGGAAAATCTAAAATCCTTTTGCGCCAGCATCGCCACCTTTGGCGGCGTGGCGCTTTTTCACATGCCCGGGATCACCCCTGAAGCCGCCAGCGTCAGTCCGCCAGCCGAAAGCCTGACCATCACTCAGGCAGACCTGGACCAGGCAAAATCCAGCCTCACCAGCGCATCTCCGGAAGAGGTGGACTTCGTCAGTCTGGGCTGTCCGCACCTTTCCCTGCGAGAGATCCAGCGCATCGCCCGGATGCTGGAAGGGAAACAGGTCACCAAAGAGTTTTGGATCACCACCTCCCGCCCGGTGAAGGGTATGGCAGACCGGATGGGCTACACCGCCACCATCGAAGCGGCAGGCGCCAGGTTCGCCGCCGATACCTGCTGCGTGGTCGCCCCCATCAAGGGTCGCTTCAAAGCCCTGGCGACCGATTCCGCGAAAGCCTGTTATTACGCCGCTGCGAAGAATAAATTCAAGACCCGCCTGCTGCCCTTTGATGATGTGATCCGGGAGGCTACCCAATGACCCTTAACGGCCGCACCATCTTCCCCGGCTATGCCAATGGCGAAGCTCTCGTGAGCCGGATGGGAATCTCATTCTATGGCGGGGTCGATCCCGACACCGGGGTTATCACCGAAGCCGGGCACGACCTGGAAGGGCTGTCCATCAGCGGGAAGATCCTGGTTTTTCCCAGCGGGAAAGGCTCCACCGTCGGCTCCTATATCCTCTACCGGCTCAAACAAAACAGCCATGCCCCGGCAGCGATCATCAACGCCGAATGTGAGACCATCACCGCGGTCGGTTGCATCATCGCCGAGATCCCCTGCGTGGATCAGATCGATCTCACGCAGATTGAACCCGGGATGCAGCTTACTATAGATGCGGAACAGGGCAAAATAACATTTTTAGGATAATTTGAAGATTAACCTGTCCCCCTAATTTGGAGTGCCAGCTCAAGCCATATCTTTTTTCCTTTTCCTAAAGCAAAACTTCCCTTATCCAGAACTTGGTAACCCATTGCCATTGAAAAATAATTTCCTTTCCCCTGTTTACGGGGGACCAAGGGGGGCAACCCTCACAACCGCTCCTGAATGATCTCCCCCCGCTGCTCTCGCAGAATCGCCTTATAATTCTCCAAATCCCGCGGATAGGTCCGGTACAACAACACCCAAATCGCCGCAGCAATGAACATGGTCGTCGGAACCAGCAACAACATCATCATTTGCAGGTCCTCCCCCAACCGGTTCAATAACCAGCCGGAAAAGGTCAGCGACCCCGCTAAGAACGAATCTTCAAAACCATTGCTATCACCTGGCAGAGACCCTGCGCGGTTGAGATCAAAATCTCCCCCAACAGAAAAAAGTTGTCCAGTATAATGACATCATGGAACAAAACAAGCGCATCATCCTCGCCATCACCGGCGCCAGCGGCGCGGTCTATGGATTGCGGATGCTCGACGTTCTCAAATCACTTAATATCGAAGTCCACCTCATCCTGAGCCCGGTTGGGGCGCGGGTGTTGGTTGAAGAAACATATGCCCAGCCCGAAAAAGTCCTCAAAAGCGCCGACTTTTCCTACCAGCCGGACGATCTCAGCGCGCAGATCGCCTCCGGCTCCTTCCCCACGGATGGCATGCTGGTGGTGCCCTGCTCCATCAAGACGCTCTCTGGCATCGCCAACAGCTACGCCGAAAACCTGATCCAGCGGGCAGCCGATGTCTGTCTTAAGGAAGGGCGACCGCTGCTGCTTGCCGTGCGGGAAACGCCCCTCCACACCGGTCATCTGCGACTGATGTCACAGGCAGCGCAATCTGGCGCTATTATCTTCCCGCCGATCCCCGCGTTTTATAACCATCCCAAGACCATAGACGACCTGGTGGATGCTACCGTCGGGCGAATGCTCGCCAGGATCGGCATCGAGAACGATCTCACCCAACCCTGGGGTGGATGAGCCTCCCTAATAAATCTCAATCGATCGCCATCTCATACACCCTGTAACGCCGGATGGGCTCGACTCCTAGCTTCAGCAGGGCGTTATTCATCCGGTGGTTGTCTTCCAGGACGTAATTGATCTCCATGCAGACGTTGATGTCCTTCAACGCTTCATAAGTGGCTTTATACAGCAGAGTGTCGATTGCCTTCCCCTGGAATTCCGGCACCACACCCAGCGCCCACATGCGATACTGGTGGATCTTGCCCAGTCCCAGCAGCATCTTCAGCCAACCGAAGGGGAACAAACGCCCCTTCATGCCTTGTAACAGGGTATTCACATCGGGCAGGGAAAGCCCAAACCCAATCGGGTTCCCCTCGACATCCTCGGCGATCAGCAATGCCTCCGGGTTCACAATCTGCTTGAGGTCGCGTGCCATCGCCCGCGCTTCATCCATGGTGACGGGGTAATAGCCCCAGTTTTCAGAAATAGAGCGGTTGGAAAGCTCGACGATGGTCATGACTTCTGCTTCCAACTCATTCATGTTCACCGGCCGGACCGTGACCCCATACCGTTCCCGGATTCTGTCCGTCAGGGTCAGGTAGCGCTCCGGCATCTGGTAGCCATTCCCCATATCCGCCAGATAGGCGATCAGGTCAATGGTTTTGCCCAGTCCAAAACTTTCAAAGTAATCCGCATAATAGGTTGGGTTATGGGGCGCAAGGATCACTGGTGGTCGGGACCCGCCTTCTATCTCAAGCCCCCATTCCTGTGATGCAAAGCTCCATGGGCCGCGCATCGCCTTCATCCCCCGCTCCGCCAGCCACGCCCAGGCTGCCCCCAGTAACAGATGCGCCGCCGCCTCGTCTTCCACGCACTCAAAAGACCCAAACAGCCCGATGGGTTCTCCCCAATGGTCAACCGCCAAGTGGTCAATGAAGGCGGAACACCGCCCGATGACGTCTTTGCCCTCTTTCAGAAGAAAGAGCTGTGTATCGCAATGGTCCAGCATCGGGTTCTTCCGGGGATCAAATTGCGCCCATTGTTCTGAACGCAGCGGCGCAATCCACACCGGGTCATCTCGGTACAAACGATAGGGGAATTGGATGAATTCACGCAGTTCTCTGCGGCTTTCGACGGTATGAATTTGCATGATAACTCCAATGAACAATGCCTTAATAAATTACCTTTCTATTGTAACGAGACTTCAATCTGCCGTCTACAGAGAAAAGGGTATTAGGCGAATAGGAATGAGGTGATTAGGGAAAATCTAGCGGGATTCTTTAAGAATGGGAGAGTAGTCTCTTGTTCATAAGTATTGTGTTTAGCTGGAATCTCAAAATGGGCTTCTGCCCCCATCATTCCACCGGCCAGGCGGGGATGGCAGCGTCAATCTCATCCATCAGGCGGATGGTCTCTGCCAAGGCGACGACGACTTGCTGGTAGTGGCGCTGGTCATCGTAATCCAGGGCGCGGCCGCGGCGGTCCTTGAGCCACTTATGCAGCACCTGGTAGCCGCCGATCTCGAACGCCCACACCTCCGGCGGCACGCCTTCGAAGTACTGCATGCGGTTGATGAACACCCTGCCGCCTGAGTCGCCCTCTGGCGGGGTGTACTTGGGATAGCCCCCGCGCGGGGCAACGGTGTTGTCGCCGGTGACGGGGTAGTGGGTCATTCGCTCGTCCAGTTTCGGCGATTCCAGCAGGTGCAGGGCAAGCAGCCCCCGCCCCAAGCCCACCAGTTGGCGGAAGAGGGCGGCGTCCGAGGTGAGGGGCACGCGGGGGAAGTCGATCTTCAGGAATTCAGCATAGCGTTCGCGGTAGGTGGGACTGTGGAAGATGGCGTAAATGTAGGCGAGGATATCCTCCGGACCGAAGGCAGCTTTGATTTTGTGTTCCCGCCCGGCGAGGTGGGGATCGAAAACCATACCGAGTTTGCCTTCCATTTCCGCCACAAAGTCCGGGTCGAGGTTGGGGACGCGGTTGCCGTGCGCCTGGTCGGGTGGCCAGGGAGAGGTGGCGGTGGTATCGAAAAGCATATTGGAGTCTACTTCGGGATACAAGTATATAGGAAAGAAATAACCATTTTCTCGTGTTTTGCTGGAAAGATAACAAGTGTCTGCTAATTGATTTGATATCATTGCATGTTGCCAAGATGTACTAATCACCTGACGACAAACATCTAAACCTAAATTCTCTTTACTTGCAACATGATCCATTACCTCTGACCTTGTGAGTTCAACTAATGTAGAAGAATAAAAAATCCAGCGGGAATCAAAAGGTCTATATAGGTACTTATGAATTTCATGTTCAATATTACTTTTGGTTACAATACTCTCTCTTGCTTCCTCCAGTTTCCAGTCACGTGTATCGTTTAATCCGTAATTTTCACGTAATACTTTATTTGAGATTTTCTGATCTCGAATGAGTTCAATTCGTTTTCGTAAATCTTCCTTCTCAAAATCAATAACAAAATGGTCTCGATGAGTTTTTATTCCTGTTGACTTCAAACGTAGTAACTTGTTGCATCTAATTCCATTATTGTATTCATCAAGTTTAGTAAAATTCTTTGGCACGAAGAAAAAGTAATCTGGTTGAACTTCTAATTTCGACCAGTTTGCTGTGGGTATTGAATCCTTAAGTAATGCCTTATATTTTGTCTCCCTTAATCCCCATAGGTCCTTGTAATAGATATTTGCGAGATTATTACTGAAATTTAATTTAATAAGAAAGACTATTGATACACCTTGCCTAATGTCAAATACATTTTTATCTTCTCCATTGTTTGGTGGCTTTTCATTAATCATAGAGTCACCATGAAGGTTCAAAATAAAAATCTCATTAAACGACTTCATTAATTCAGCTCTCATCCCACGGTGGATCAGCCCCGAAAGGTATGAATTATTGGTGATCATGGCGATAATCCCTGATCCCGTGCGCTCAATGCGGTCATGGGCGAAACGGATAAACTTGATGTAATCATCCGAAAGCGGCTGGATATTGCGCTCACTCCGGACAGCTTCCTTATAGCGATCCATTAAATTCTCGATAAATTCCCCTTTGTTGGTGGAACTGACTGAATACGGTGGATTGCCCAGCACAACCATGATCGGCTTTTCCTGCTTGACCGCGTCGGCGGCTTTGGCTTCCCTTGCCACGAACTGCATCGGTCCGTATAGCCCTTCCATCTCTTCCGGCAGCACCTCCAGCGTGTTGGTCAGGTAGACGCGGATGCGGTCGTCCGCTTGGAAATCATACGCCCAGCGCTTCCGCTGCTCTTCCGGCAGGTCCAGGTCGTGCCCGGCGAGTTGCAGCGCCAGCTTGAAGTGCGCCACAGCATAGGGCGCCATCATGATCTCGAAGCCGAAGATCCGCTCCAGCAGGTGGTCGCGCACGTAACCCGACCACATCCCGGCATCGTTGCGCGCCATGAACTCGTCCCGGATCAGGTCAATCACGGCATACAGGAAGGTGGCAGTGCCGACGGCGGGGTCCAGCACCAGCACTTTATGCGTGCCATCGGGCAGCCGGGTGGTGTCCGCCAGGCCGCGGGGCAGGCCAAAGCGGCTCTTGAGCAGGGCATCCACCGAGCGGACGATGAAGGACACCACGGGCATGGGTGTGTAATAGACGCCGCGCTGTTCCTTCAGTTTGGGGTCATAGGCGGCGAGAAAAGTCTCATAGAAGTGCATCATGGGGTCGTCCTGCCGGGCATCCCGGCCGAAGTCGACCAGGATGGCGTGCATATCCGCCAGCGCGAGCACCTGGATCAGGTCGTCAACGATGCCAGCATAAGGCTCTGTGGATAATTGCGGTCCGGTGATGTAGGTGAAAAAATCACGTAGAAAAGGATTGGTTTTGGGAATATAGTCCTGGGCAGTGTGACGGTTGAAGGGGCCGGTCTGGTGCATGATGCGAGCGGAAAACAAGCCGTAAGACAGGGTTTGGGCAAACATGTCGGCGAACTGCCCCAGGTTCTCGGGCTGGTCCAGGTCGGGGATCAGCACCTCAGCGAAAGCCCGGCGCCAACCGGTGAGCATTTCAGACGCGAGGTTATTCTCAAAGGCATTGACGATCATATCGCGGATCAGGTGGGTGAGGCGCGCCATGCGTTCCGCTAGTTCGCGAGGTGCGCTGATCGGTTGGGGTTCGTGGGCAAGGAAGTCACCCAGCAGTTCTTCCAGGTTGGTTCGCCCGTTGGTCTCCAGTTGGAGCTGGCCGCGGGCGTCCTGTCGTGCCAGCCGGACGGTGCGGCGCAGGTCGCTGTCCACATACCAGCGGAATTCGAGATAGTCCGTCAGGATCAGATTGTCGAGGGCAAGGCGGTAGCGTTTGAGCTGCTCCGAGGCTTCGGCGGCGTCCAGTGAAACGCCCACGTCTTTGGCTTCCACATGCCCCACTTTGAAGTCCCCGCGCAGGATGGCAAGGTCAGGCGCGCCGCAGGCTGCATGAGAAGGTTCATTGACCGCGCGGATATCCTCGCCGAGGGATTCAAACAGTGCAGCAAGGGCAGGGCGGTGGGTGTGCTCGGTGGCGGCGCCGGTGGCGAGTTTGTCACTGAGGTTATTGAGGTAGGTGGTGATCGGGTGGGTCATGGGCGGCTCTCTTCCTGAGGGGGGATTCCCCCGGGGTGTTAATTGATGCTGAGGTTATTATATCAGGAGAGGGGATGTGCGTAGCCGATTGAGGGACTCTAGGCAATCCCTGATCTGCCCCTACCTTCAACCTTAACTTGAGTTGCTTTCCATCATTCACTCACCATTCACAATTCCCCACTCACCATCCACCTTTTTTCCCGTTTGACCGCCCCCCGCCAATATAGTATCCTTTTCACTATGACCACTCAAGCGACCGCCCTGGCACACCCCAACATCGCCTTCATTAAATACTGGGGACTGAAAGATGAAGCCCGCCGGATCCCGGCGAACGACTCCCTCTCCATGAATATCGGCTGTCTTTCCACCCGCACCACGGTTCAGGTTGACCCGCACTTAAAGGAAGATACCCTGAACCTGAACCGAGAAAAGGTCTCGGGCGAGGGATTATTCCGCGTCCAGCAGTTCCTGGATCGCATCCGCCAGATGGCTGGCGAGACGGTCCATGCCCGGGTGGAAAGCGAGAACAACTTCCCCATCGGCGCGGGGCTGGCTTCCTCCGCTTCGGGCTTTGCCGCGCTGGCTTTGGCTGGGACAGCGGCTTTCGGGTTGGATTTATCCGAACAGGCGCTCTCCAGCCTGGCGCGGTTTGGCTCCGGTTCTGCCTGCCGCTCCATCCCTGGTGGCTTTGTCGAATGGCGCACCGATCCACTCACTGGTGAGTCTTTCGCCTTTTCCATCGCCCCCGCCGACCACTGGAAACTGGTCGACTGCATCGCCATCCTGAGCGAGCAGCATAAGCCGGTGGGGTCCGAAGCTGGGATGCGCCTGGCGGGTTCCAGTCCTTTGCAGGATGCCCGTGTGCGCGATTCCGAACGCCGGATGAATCTGTGCCGGCAGGCAATCCTGGATCGGGATTTCACCGCCCTCGCCACAATCACCGAGTTAGATAGCAACCTGATGCACGCGGTGATGATGACGGCTGAACCGCCACTGTTCTACTGGCATCCCCAATCGCTGGCGATTATGCAAGCGGTCAGAGACTGGCAGGCGGCAGGGCTGGCTGTCACTTACACACTCGATGCCGGGCCGAATGTGCACGTGATCTGCACGCAGGAGGTCCTGGGCGAAGTGCTTTCCCGCTTGCGCCAGTTCCCCGGCGTACTCGACATCCTGAAAGGCGAGCCTGCCGGGCCAGCAAGGCTGTTGACCAACAACGCGCAAGGTCAGTCCCAGAAGGTATAATTGTTCTCTGTATTTTCACCATCAATCCTGTGGGTCGCCTGACGTCGCAGGTTTATGAGGTAATCAACGTATGAATATTTTCTTATTAATCTTACAAGTAGTTCTTGTTATCGGGATTTTGATCTTCTTCCACGAGCTGGGACATTTCCTGTCCGCCCGTGCGGTTGGCGTTGCTGTGGAGGAATTTGGTTTCGGTTACCCGCCCCGTCTGGCAAAGATCGGTGAGTGGAAGGGGACAGAAATTACCCTCAACTGGATCCCCTTTGGCGGCTTCGTCCGCCCCAAAGGTGAAGCTGATGAAACCGTGGAAGACGGGATGGCGGCTGCCCCTGCCTGGAAGCGCTTTGTCATCGCCCTGTCCGGTCCGTTGATGAACTTCCTGATCGGCATTCTAATATTAATCGTGATCTATTCCGCCATCGGCATCCCCGCCTCAGACCAGGCGATGGTCACCCAGGTCGCCTCAGGCTCTCCTGCCATGGAAGTCGGCTTACAACCTGATGATATCATCCTGGAAGTGAATGGCGAACAAATCAAGGACATCGATCAATTAATTTACACCGTCGACGCCTACGTCGGTGAGGAAATCACGCTGACGATTGAGCGTGACGGCAGAATCGAAACCCTGCTCATCACCCCACGCGTGGATCCGCCAGAAGGTGAAGGCGCCATGGGTGTCGCCTTGAGCAACCCCCTCAAACCGACCCCCATCTTCCGATCTATCGACTATGCCTTCCAAACGACGGGATTCGTCATCAAAGAAACCGTGATGCTCCCCGTGCGGTTGATCCGCGGCACCGTGGACCCTGCCCTGGCACGCCCGGTTGGCTATAAGGGCATTTACGATATCTACAGCCAGGCTCGTGTGATGGACCAGGAGACCGATCTCTACACAGCAGAACCGCTTCCGGTCTTCACCCTGTCTATCATTGCCAATATTTCCCTGGCGTTGGGTATCACCAATCTGCTGCCCATCCCCGCCCTTGATGGCGGTCGGATCCTGTTCACCCTGCCCGAATTGATCTTCCGCAAACGCATCCCACAGAAGTGGGAGAATGCGGTTAATACGGTCAGCTTTATCTTGCTGATCCTGTTGATGGTGGTGGTCACCGTTCTCGATTTCACCAATCCGATCGTCATACCATGACGCGTCATATCATGACGATCTTAGCTAGAGGTACAACGATGGACTCACCCTATTTTAAAGAATTCGATTTTGAAGAAGTCAGAAAAGCGCTGCTGAACAAAGACGCACCCTTCCCAACACAACTGCTCTATTTCTTCTCCGATATCACCCGGGAAGATCTTGACCGGTTGGAAGAGGTTTGGCAAGAAGTTTGGACCGAGCGCCGCCGTGGTTTACTCGAAGATATGGAGACCATGGCAGAAGGCGACACCCTGCTCTTCTTCGACCACATCGCTGTGATGGCATTGGAAGATAAAGATCCCATCGCCCGCGCCGCCGCCATTCGCCTGTTGTGGCAGTCCCACGATGAAAAACTGGTGCCCAAACTGCTGAAACTCCTGAAAGAGGACCCGCAAGAGATCGTTCGGGCTGCAGCAGCCACCGCGCTGGGCATCTTCGTTTATCTCGGCGAACTGGAAGAGATCGGAGAATCAACTTACAAAGAAGTTGTTGACGCTCTGATCAACATCCATCACAGCTCCGATGAGGTATTGGTCCGCCGGCGCGCGCTGGAAGCCCTCGGCTATGCTAGCCATCCCGACATCCCAGCCTTCATCCAACGTGCCTACGAAACCAATGACGAAGACTGGCTCCAAAGCGCCCTATTTGCCATGGGTCGCTCCTTCGACCGGCGCTGGACGGAAGCCGTCCTGCGGATGATCGACCATCCCGATTCCCTTGTCCGTTACGAAGCTGTGCGGGCAGCCGGTGAACTGGAAACAGAAGATGCCCGCGAACCCCTTTTTGACCTCCTGGAAGAAGGCACTGACGACGATGAAATTTACCTTGCCGCCATTTGGTCCCTCACCAAAATCGGCGGCGAAGGTGTCCGGTCATTGATCGAAATAAACCTGGAAGAAACCGATGACCCGGACGAAATCCTATTCCTTGAAGAAGCCCTCGAGAATCTGGATTTCACCGAACAAATCAATGTGTTTGATGGGATGGTTGTTGAAGAGGAAGACCCCGAGGATTGGTTGGATGAAGATGAGTTTGAGGATTAGATATTAGTAAGGTGTGCTCCGATCTTGAGCACACCAAAAATCATCGCAAACGATCCACCTTCTCAATCCCCCCAAACCTTCCCCCACAAAACCAAGAGTCGGTCGCGCACTGCATAGCATGCGTGACCGTTGAAAATCAAGAAACCAAAGCATGTTGTGAGAGGTGGATCAGGTTTCAGGTAAAATTGAAGGAAGCCAGGCAACCAGAAAGGTAGCCTATGAACGAGAATGAACAATACCGGTTACATGCCTATATCAGGGGACAAGTGCAGGGCGTCGGATTCCGCTACCACATCCTCCAGGCAGCGAAAGAACACAACCTGAAGGGCTGGGTGCGGAACCTGCGGGATGGCAGGGTGGAAGTGACAGCAGAGGGGGATCACGAGGGTCTCAACCACCTTCTGGCAGCCCTGCATAACGGACCTGTGAGCGCTGAAGTGGAACAGGTGGATTACGCCTTCAATGATGCCGAACGGGAATTCAGCCAGTTCCGCGTCCGGGGGACATCGTAATCTTGTCATCGCGAGCGAAGCGACAAAGTCCCCGAAGCGAAGCGGAGTGGGAAGCAATCTCAGAAGCAGACAAAAAACATAGCACCCTGTACAATGAAAACCCCACCAAAATCCGCTGGCGCTTTCACTGCACCTCTCTGTCATCGCGAGCGAAGCGACGCGATCTCAGAATTACACTGAGGGATTCATAGGTCATCCATCGAGGCTGTCAGAGGAAGCCTGAATCTGAGACTGCTTCGTCGCACCCTGCGGGTGCTCTCTCGCAGTGACAGACTTCTTACTCCCCACCCCCCGACAACAGCTGCACCTTCTTCCAGGGCGGCAGGTCCGACTCCTCCGCCAGCATCGTCCGCAGCTCATAGATCTGGTCGCGCAGCATCGCCGCCCGCTCGAATTCCAGTTCCTTCGCCGACGCCTTCATTTGCTTCTCCAGCTCCCCGATCATGCGCATCAACTCTTTCTGCTCCAGCTTGCTCGCCTTGCCGCGCAGTTCCTCGCCCGGTTCCACCCCCGCGTCCCGTGCCAGCCGGTCGGTCAGGTCGCGCACAGACTTGACCACGCTAGCCGGTTCAATATGATGCTCTTCGTTATAAGCAACCTGGATCCCACGCCGGCGGTTGGTTTCATCAATGGCGAACTTCATTGCATCGGTGATCCGGTCCGCATACATGATCACTTCGCCATGCAAGTGGCGGGCAGCGCGCCCAATCGTCTGAACCAAAGCCGTCCCGGAGCGCAGGAAGCCCTGCTTGTCCGCGTCGAGAATTGCCACCAGCGATACCTCCGGAAGGTCCAGCCCCTCTCGCAGCAGGTTGATGCCCACCACCACGTCAAACACACCCAAGCGCAGGTCGCGCAGGATCCCCACCCGTTCCAAGGTGTCAATCTCAGAGTGCAGGTAATGTACCTTCAAACCCAGTTCCAGCAAGTAATCGGAAAGGTCTTCCGCCATGCGCTTGGTGAGGGTGGTGACCAAAATACGTTCCCCGTGTTCCACGCGCTGGTTGATCTCACCCACCAGGTCGTCTACCTGCCCCTCTGACGGTCTCACCACAACCTCAGGGTCAATCAACCCGGTCGGTCGGATGATCTGTTCCACCACCTGGTCTGCCTTCTCCAGTTCATAATTAGCCGGCGTGGCGGAGGTATACATCGTGATCCCCATTTGCTGGACAAATTCTTCAAATTTCAGCGGTCGGTTATCCAGCGCGGAAGGCAAGCGGAAACCATAATCAATCAAGACCTTCTTGCGCGCCCGGTCGCCGTTGTACATCCCCCGGATCTGGGGAATCATCATGTGCGACTCGTCCAGTACCAGCATGTACTCCTTCGGCAGGAAGTCGATCAGCGTCCAGGGCGCAGAGCCTGGTGGCCTGCCGTCGATATGCCGGGAGTAGTTCTCGATCCCGGAGCAGTAACCCACCTCACGCAGCATCTCCAGGTCATAGCGGGTGCGCTGCTCCAACCGCTGCGCTTCCAGTAACCGCTCACCCGCCCGCAGTTCCGCCAGCCGCTCTTCCAGTTCCGCCTCGATATTCACGATGGCCTGGCTCATCCGGTCTTCCTCAGTGATATAGTGTTTGGCAGGATAGATTTCAACCGCATCCAGTGTCTCAAACACTTCACCCGTCAGGGGATTAACGGCGATGATCCGTTCCACCTCATCCCCAAAGAAGCTGATCCGGAAAGCCTTGGCGTCGTCATAAGCCGGGAGCACCTCCAGCGTATCCCCGCGCACCCGGAAAACACCCGGTTTCAGCTCGAAATCATTCCGGTTATACTGGCTCTCCACCAATCTTCTTAAGAGTGCATTCCGGCGATAGATCTCGCCCACTTCCAGCCGGATAAGGTTACCCCGGTAAGCCTCCGGGTCACCCAAACCGTAAATGGCTGACACGGACGCGACGATGATCACATCCTTGCGGGACATCAAGGCGGTCGTCGCCGCCAGCCGCAGCCGGTCGATCTCCTCGTTGATATCGGTTTCCTTTTCGATATAGAGGTCTCGTTGCGGAACATAAGCCTCAGGTTGGTAGTAATCATAATAAGAGACAAAGAACTCAACTGCGTTGTTCGGGAAAAATTCCTTAAATTCCGCGTAGAGCTGGGCACCCAGGGTCTTGTTATGCGCCATAACCAGCGTCGGTAACTGCACTTGCTGGATCACATTAGCAATCGTAAACGTCTTACCGGTACCCGTGGCACCCAACAAGACCTGGTGCTGGTATCCCTTCCGGATCCCTTCCACCAGCTCCTCAATCGCCTTTGGCTGGTCGCCGGTGGGCTGATAGGGCGCGTTCAGTTCAAATGGCATGCGTTATCTTCCTTTAATTTCCGAGCTCGGAGACTTTTCATTAGGACGAACATGAAACGATTCTACCAGAAAAGATCTTGCACAAACGAGACCATCAACAAGCATTTTTAGTACAGCAAGCTTGCGGTAGAATTCAGATAGTCTAGAAAAGATAAGGATAAGGGCTATGGAATTCATCCAGGAAATGCAAAAAGTGATCACTTTGATTGAACAACACGAGCAGGATACCATCCGGGCTGCTGCGGACGCCTGCGCGGCCACCATCAAGGCTGGACGGGCGGTACTCCTGTTTGGCGCCGGTCACAGCGCCCTCCCGCCGCAAGAAGCCTTTCCGCGGATCGGCTCCATCGTTGGCTTCGTCCAGATCACCGAGCCAGAATTGGGGTTCAACGGTCACGTAACCGGTAAGGGCGGCCAGCGCCAGATGTCCTTCCTGGAACAGACCAGCGGTTTTGCAGAAGTGATCCTGTCTAATTATGCCCTGACGCCGCAGGACACGTTGATCGTTTTCTCAAATTCCGGCATCAACGCCCTCCCGGTGGAACTCTGTGACCTTGCCAACCAGGGTGGACTCACCACCATCAGCGTCAGTTCGGCGGCACATTCCATGGCAAATAAGCCCAAGAATGTGCTGGGCAAGCGCTTGCTGGAGATCGCCGACATTCAGATCGACACCCATGTACCGGAAGGGGACACCCTGATTACGCTGGAAGGATGTGTACATACTGGCGGCGGTTCAACCATCGCTGCCATGGTGATCATAAACACCATCGTCGTGGAGACCATCCGCAAATTGAATGAAGAAGACTTCCCCTTCCACATCTACCCGAGCCACAACGTCTCAGCAGACCTGGATGACGTGATGGCAAAAGAAGAAGCTTTTTTCGAAGCCCATAAACAACTGATTGCCAAACTATAGGAGATAAAAATGAAATTCTGGCTGGCAACTGCCAATATCCAACGCACCAAAGAATGCCTGGCATACGGCATCTTTCAAGGCGTGATCACCAACCCCCATGTGGTAGCTCAGGAAGCGAGAGATCCCAAAGCCATCTTCAAAGACCTGTGTCAGATCGCGCCCGCTGCTTATTACCAGCTTCACGCAGGCGAAGTCGATGAGATGCTGCGGGAAGCCAAGGAAATGCTGGCGATTGACCCGGATAAAATGCGTATTAAGGTCCCGGCGACCCGCAACGGTCTGGCGGTCATCCGCGACCTGAGCGACCAGGGCTTGCCGGTGATGGCGACCGCTGTGCCCACCAGCACCTGGATGGTGTTCGCCGTGGCAGCCGGCGCGGGTGCAATCGCCCCCTACAGCGGTATGCTCCAGCGGCGGAACATCATGTCCAAGATGGAAGGCGTATTCGCCATGCAGGAGATCATCGACCAGCAGGGTTATGACGTCGAGATCTGCACGGGGATCTATGATGCCACCGAGATCGCCCTTTATGCCGCCAATGGGATCAAATCCGCCTTCATCTGGGAGAAAGACGTTGAGAGCTTCCTGACGCAGGACCTGGTGGACGAAGCCGCTACCAATTTCGAAGGCGATTGGAACAAGATCGATTCCTACTGAACCTGAGAGATGATTGCATTACAGTCATCAGGGATGTTGAATCTTGGCATCCCTATTTCTTTTTAAAATTTCGCTATCCAAAAATTGTTTGAGCGCAGCACCGAATCTTGCTATAATAATAACTGATTTCCAGTTGCGATACTATCGCCAAATCCACATTGAAGTGTCGCAATCCCAAACCGAAAGGGAAGAAATACCATGAAGGACGTCATCGGATGGCTGGTGTTGGGGACAATTCTGTTCTATCTTGGTCTGGCGGGGATCGTGGAACCCATCGACAATCGCGTAACCAGCGTTATTGGACCGTATATCATCCTGCCGCTCGGGGTGATCCTGTACTTTCGCGGGGCTCTGATTCTTTTCAAGGCAAAGGCGGTCAAACCCCTTCACATATTCTTGCTGCTCACATCCTATCCAGCCATGACCCTGGGTGTGGCTCTGATCTTCGCTCGGTGGTTGATTGTTTCGTTTTGGGTGCGCCTGGTCATCGGTCTGGTAATTTTCGTTATAGGGTTCCTGTTACGCATGGCTATCAAATGGAGTAGCAGACCGCCGGAAAATCCTGTCTAAATGGAATAGATCTTCATGATCGCATGTTCTCATAAGGAATAACTGCTTAAGGAGTTGACAAAATGAAAAACAGGCGAGTCGAAAAAGCGTTCCAGGCATTAGCGCACCCCATCACAATCAGTGCAATGGTGATGATTTTACTCAACGCACTGGTATTCCAGCCGCTTGCTCCCTCCTGGTTAACAGGAAAACTTGCTGACCTGGCATGGATGGTCGTTTTACCGCTATTGCTTACGCTTCTATTGGCGCCGCTCTGGCGTGGCGACCAGAAGAAGGCTTTTTTCATGGCGGCAGGTCTTTCCGCTCTGATCCTGATCGCTCTGAAAGTCTTCCCGCCGACCAATAGCCTGGTTAACACCCTTTTCCAGACCGCCTTCAACACACCACTCAAACTCAGATTGGATCCAACTGATCTGCTCGCGCTGGCGGGGTTGCCCCTCGCCTGGTGGATTTGGCGCCAGCCCTGGCAACTCACCCGCCGGATCTGGCGCTTCGCACCGCTGGCACTGCTGGTGATGGTTTCCCTGGCGGATGCGGTCAACCCGGGTTACGACCAGATTGACTGCCTTGCTGTTTATGAAAACACCCTGGTAGCCTTTACGCCTGAACGTTCCGGTTATGGCAGTTCAGACGCGCGCAAAGCCTATACCAGCACCGATAATAGCCAAAACTGGTCAGACCAGGGCGTTTTTGAAAAAAATGCTGAAAAACCTGAAGCGAACGATGCGGGCGTGCCGATGGAAGAACTCATGAGCCAATGCACGGTCACCGGCAGCGAATCAAGCCTTTCAGACCCCAACAACGCCGCCATTACATATATCGCCATCTCCGGCAAGGGTGTCTACCGCAGTGAGGATGCTGGCGAGACCCTCATCCGTGAGCATGCCGTAGAAGAAGATGTGGACTTCCGGGACGTCCTATTTGCTCCCGATGGCGAGACGATGGTGATCGCCGCAGGTTATTACGGCGTGCTGCTCCGGCATCCCGATGGTACTTACACCTGGGTAGACCCCAGCGGGATAGCCTGGGAACGATAAGGATTTACTGAGGTAGGGATAAATGCCGTATATTATTTTAGATGAGCCGAAACCTAAATTCAAACTTCCAGAATGGGACCGTCGCTGCGAAATCTGCAAAAAAACACAAAGAGACCTTGTACACCTTCTACTACGGTAAAAAGACCAGCGAGACCCGTGGCCGCCCTTACCGCAATGCGCGCTATGAGATTATCCACCGCAGCTATGGCGACCTGCATCACAGTCATGGCACCTACTGCCACAATTGTGTGTTCGACCTCAGGCTTTTTCTGTTTCTCCTGATCATCTTTCTTGCCGCCCTGGGTGCCGGTGTCATTCACTGGGGTAATCAGCTTGGTGGCTATAAGGGACCTGCTCAGGCGCAGACCCTCATCTGGCTGGTTGGTCCGTTTTTCTTATTAATGGCTCTTGGCGCATCTATCCTGACCCTTCGCACCACGCAGAAAACTCTGGGCGAGAGTTTGGCGATCCTCCTCCATTATTTCAAGCTATCCAAAAAGGGCTATGGCTCTTTCTTTACTGAAACCCGCATTGAGGAAATTAAACACTCCCCCAGAATCTAATTCCAAAATACTACGTCTGACTTTAATTCATGACTCACAATTCACCATTCGCCCCCGAGTCAATGAGGATTCGGGGGTGCTTCATTGAGTTTAATCCTTCCGAAAACTCAGTCCCCTTGAACAATCTCTAAAAATATTGAAACTACTTCAGGATCAAATTGCTTACCCGCTTGCTCTTTCAAGTATGCGATCGTCTTCTCACGCGGCCAGGCATCCCGGTAAGGCCGGTCTGAGCTCAGCGCATCCCAGGCATCCACCACAGCAAAGATGCGGGCTACGAGAGGGATTTCTTCGTCCCGAAGTCCGTCGGGGTACCCGGAACCATCCCACCGCTCATGGTGGTAATGCGGAATATCTAATGCTGGTTCGAGGTAGACAATATCCTTCAACATTTGAAAAGCAAAATCAGGATGCCGATGCATGACATCCCATTCGTCGCCATCTAAGGGCCCCGGTTTATGCAATATCCGGTCGGGGATCCCCATTTTTCCAATATCATGGAGCAGCACACCCCGCCGGATATGCACCAGAGCTTCCTTATCAAAATCAAACACTCTGGCAACTTCCAGAGTAAGTTCAACCACCCGGCGGCTATGCCCTTCCGTTTCCTGATCACGGATCTCAAGGGCATGTGCCCATCCCTCAATGGTTGCATCGTAAGCGCTGATCAACTCTTGATTCGCTGTTCCCAATTCCCCAAACAGGGAAAGGTTATCTACAGCGATCGCTGCCTGCCCTGAGAGGGTTCTCGCGAAATCGAACCAATCTTCGTCAGGATCCAGTTTGCTTCGATGAAAGATTTGTAAGACTCCTTTCAGTTTCCCTTTCGCAATTAATGGTAAACCATAATAAGATATGATTCCTTCATCAGACAGGTTAACAGGATATTTAAATCCATCACCAGAATGGTTGATTTCCGGGATGAATAGACTCTCTCGCTGCATCGCCACCTTGCCAGAATAACCCTGACCTAAATTAATTTTGACATCTGACCGGATTTCCGATCGGAAACCAACAGCAATCTCCATGCCTAATTTTTGAGTTTCAGAATCATATAACATTACCGAGGCTGCATCCACATTCAGACCTTCGGTGATCTGGCGAAGGATAAACATCAGAGCCTCCTCCAGATCGACGCTGCTCGTAATGGTGGAATCAATTTTTCTCAGCAATTCCAGTTTTTTAAGTTGTGAGATTGTTTTCTCATAGAGCTGCGCATTGGAAATGGCAATGGCAGCCCGATTGGCGAATTGCGTGGCGATCAGAATATCCTCATCCGAGAAACTCTTCACCTCGAACCACCGATCAACGGTGAACATCCCGATCACCTCATCCTGACTAACCAGGGGGACACCCAACCATGATGTGATCCTGGTAGAAGTCCCAGCGGCTGGAGGTTGTGTGAACAACGGAAAGACATCGGAGACATTGTCAAAGGCTGCCGGGATCTTTTTTTCTACCACCTCATAATTCGGATACCCGGGTTCTGAAGGGAACTTCAACCCAATCACCTGATCCGGATATTCCAAACCCCGGCAGGCAATGATTTCTAACATATTATTTCGATCCAGAAGCATTACCGCTAACGAATCAAAATCCACAATCTTGCCGAGCTCCGACGTAATTAAATCTAAAACATTATCCAGATCTAATATTGAACTAATGACCTGATCGATCTCCCGCAGTGCCATCATCCGGTCATAGTAGCGTTCTTTCTCCAGCTCCGCCTGCGTTTGGTCAGTAACGTCTCTTGCCATGGTGATAGCCATCTGCCTGCCATCCGGAAGGGTTCCTAAGGGCGCGGAAGTGAATTGCCAGATGCGATTCTCTCCGCTTTTCGTTTTGATTGTGAACTCTTGTTCATCAAGCTGTACTTCGGATTCATATCCTTCTTCGATGTTCGAGTTTACTTCATCTCCCTTTTCTCCAAGTGCTTTCCTGGTCCATTCAGAAAGATTCAGGAGATCCTCAGGACCGTAACCAGACGTCTTCGTCCAGGCATTATTGATCGAGATGATCTCGCCATCCACCGCGTGGATCATGATCGGATAGGGTGCATCATCGAATGCATTCCGGAACCGTTTTTCGGACTCCTTTAACTTTTCCTGTGCCAGCTGACGTTCGTACCATAATGCCAACCTTTCAGCAATTTGGTAGAGCAAATCCTTCTTTTCAGAGAGGTCATAAGTCTTCTCTTCAAGGTAGTAGACCGCAACTCTGCCATAGCGTTCATCATGCCCCTGAATGGGCACCTCTAATACATTGACACAATCTTCAGGAAACCCATTCTCAGCTGAACATACGCCAGCCAACTCAACCACCCCAACAGTGAATTCAGGAAATTCCATAGCTGACACAAGCTCATCAGCCGCAACGCGGCAAACTGCTTCCAGAGATGGATCCTTCTGAATCGCACTGCTTACCCTCGAAAGACAGCGCATTTCTTTCAACCGCTCCTGCAGTTGCTTTTCAAAATTAATCCGCTCGGTGATATCCAGGAAGATTGTGAAGACCCGATAAGGCTCATCCTCCCCTGAACGATATTGGGGTGTCGCACTGACGCTGAGCCAAACATAAGTACTGCGCTGGGGATGATAAACCCCAAAGACCTCGTTCTCAACCTTTTTACCAGTTCGTAGTGCAACATTTGCTGGTTGTTGATCTCCAGGGATGGGTTCGCCGTCTAGAGTAATGACTTTCCACGCCGGGTCTATTGAAATCTTGCCCTGCATTTGGTCAAGGCTTAGGCCCAGAATCATTTCCGCAGCCGGGTTGGCGGAAATAATCTCTCCCCGGGCATTTTGGTATACGACGCCCTGGGCCATCGTTTCATACAGTGTCCTGAAGCGTTTTTCGCTCAGTTTGAGTTTGTTTTCAGCGTTAACCCGGTCCGTGATATCAATAAAGAGGGTGGCAAACTGGCCTTTCTTGGGTGAATAAACCGAGATCTGAAAATGCTTATTCAATTGTTTTGAGTAAGACTCAAAACGTTGAGGTTTCCCATGCAGCGCGACATCGCCATAAATCTGGATTAAATTGGAGTCTTCAATTCCAGGCAAAACCTCCCTTACGGTTTTACCGATCACAACTTCGCGACTTAATCCCGTCTGCTCAACAAAGGCGTCGTTAACCTCAAGAAACACATAATCTATCGCCTCACCATGTTCGTCCACGATAATCTCATGCAGAGCAAACCCGGTAATGGCATTTTCAAATAATTCCCGGTATTTCTCCTCGCTCACCTGCAGCTCTTTTTCAGCCTCAACTCTTTCGGTGACGTCATTAAATATTGTTGCGACCAGTCCCGGCGCTGGAGAATAGGCGGAGACCAGGAGATGTTTATTATAGATATCCGAATAGAATTCAAAACGCCGTGGTTCACCACTTTGGGCAACTTTAATGGCGGAATTTATTAGTGATGTATTCTCGAGACCCGGGATAACTTCGATAGCAGATTTCCCAATGACTTCCTCTTTGGTTATTCCTAGCAGTTCTTCAAATGCCTTGTTTACATCAAGGAAAATGAAATCAATGGTATCACCATCATCACCCACAACAATTTCATTCAATGCGTATCCATTGATGGAATGGTCGAATAATTGCCGGTACTTCTTTTCGCTCTTCTGTAAGGCTAATAGCGCTTCTTTTCGGGCGGTGATGTCCCGCAGCATCGCCAGATAAGCTTTTTCCCCCAACCAGTCAATTTCGACGACACGCATCTCCAATGTGTGGATATGCCCGCCATGCGGCGCCTGAATTTCAATACTTTCATCAATGACTGGAATCCCAAAATCGTACCCCTCTAAATTTTCAATCTTGCTGGAGAACATGGCTTTGGCAGCAGGATTAACAAATCGGATGATCCCCTCATGGTCTATCACCATGATGCCGTCAGTAGCATGGCTGATGACAGCCTCTAAGAAGGTTTCCTGATCCCCCTTGGGAATGAAGGTTCGATCATTGCTCATCATTATTTTCCTTCTGGCAGGTTCACCAGTTATAAAGAAATGCTCCAATCACTCAGGAAATATCGAGGTCAAATGCAGCCAGGACTTGCGCCTTACTGGCGAGATCGCCAATGACCTTCCGAATGGGTAACGGCTTCAACCGCACCAATGTTGGTACAATGATGATCCTGTCTGCGTCTGCCCGGGTGGGTTCCTCCCGAAGGTCAACCACGTCAATCTCATAAGCACCAGCCAGGTATTCATTAGCAATTGTCTCAATATTCGCTAACGCTTTCTCAGCCACAGGCGTCATCCCTGCGATATATAATCGAAAGATCCATTGTTTCTTCTTCATTGAGTCGCCCATGTCAAATGCCTTGATTTCAAAAATAGAAGCAGCCGCAAACCGCGGCTTTAATGTGAAAAGAGGAGTGCGTCAGAATATAGACCCAATTATGTGTAATACTAGCCATACTCATCGCGACTCCTAATCCACAAATAACTCAAATCATTTCTGCCGCTGACAAACACAAAAATGAAAATTTTTACCGCTGAAATTAATTAACATCCGCTGAACTTCATCAATGCACTTATTTAAACATATCACAGCTCAGGCTACAAAACAGCAAAGCCAGACTCGCGCAGGGGTTCTCCTCAGGCTCGGGATTTTAACAACAACAAGAAGATCATTTGTGAGTTTGCATTAGTCTCAATTTCAGCTTTATACTGATATTTTGATTTAATGCTTCTCAATAATTATGTCTTAGTAATAACCAAGCGGACTGCGTAGTAGATGTACTGGTATCATTTGCAATCAAGCGGTAGTATTAGTGCAGGAACTATGCCAATGCCGTATGCATAACTATGAAGTGGCTTCGATTTTCCCCCAATAATTCAACGGGATGTCTCTCACTTACTCCAGCAGAGGATTCATCTTATTAATAATCCCGTGTGCGCTCTTAATTAATGTCAATCAACGATCATCAATGGGATATAAATTTTTATTTGTATGGGTGAATCTGACGTTGTGAAGTTCCAGAAGACGGCAGGGTTTCCATCGGCATAAGTGGTACCCCCACTGTTATTCGCCCGCACCTGCCAGTAGTAAGTGGTTCCCAGGCTCAACCCACTTAAGTTTGTAGTTGTGCTGGTGCCATTGGACGCCCAACTGCTGCAACTATTATCATCGGTTGTGTCATAACAATAATCGTAGGTGGTTGCTCCACTGCTACTCCCCCAAGTCAAGGTAGGACTGGTGGATTGACCCGTCACGCCATCGGGGGGGCTGGTTTTAGTAAAGCTTCCAGGAGGGCTAAGTTCTATTGTCCAACCCATGTCCTTGAGAATCCCCTTGGTAACAAGCCCTGGGTTGTGTTGAGAAGCCCCTGAAGCGATTGCATAAACCATCAGGCTATTGGATGTGCCTGCAAAAGTACCATAATCCAGATGTGAAAAGCTTGACCCATCCTGCCAGGGATCCGGTGCAAACATCTTCACCCGTAAACCGCCATTGGTGACATTGGCGTTGGGTCCATCCCACCATAAATTATTGGATGTCAAAAGCGATCCAAGTGCTATAGACGGGTTTGTGTAAGAAGAAAGTTTATTCCCGTTGACGTCCTCCATGAACGTATCGTAAATTACCGGATAATCATAATATTTATATGATCCTGTACCACCAGAATATGACGCAGATCCTGAAAAGTTTAAACCATGGGCAATTTCGTGTGCAGCGACTGAAACGAGGTCGTATGTCCCAGCGGGTGTCTGTCCATCCGTACCATAATACCAGGAAAAGCTGGAGTTATAAGTTATGTGCATATCAAACCAAGATGTATTGAGGTCACTTCCATAAAGCGCATTCGCCAGCGAAGCCTGGTACCATGTATTTGATTGAGGTGCGCCAAAAAAATCACGGTGCAGTGGTTGACCGCCTGACACTCCCAAAACACCCGCTGGGAGATTGTCAGACCAGCAGGCGGAAATCGTGATTGGAACGGTTGACTGGATAGTATTAGCCCAAATTGCAGCAGCGGCAGCGAAAGATGTTTTTGCTGCTGATGGGAAAGTTTGGCAGCTATATCCCCATGGGTCCGTTCCAGAGTTTTTATAAGTGATTTCAAATGTTGCGCTTACTGATCTAGGGTCAGCAATGGCTATTGTCAGCTGAGGATCCTGAGGAAATCGAAGCCCTTGCATTTCAGGGTTTGGATCAACTACAAGCACTCGGGGAGGAGCGGAATTAAAAAGTATCAAACCATCTTTTGATAAATTTGGTTCTTCAAGATATGTGAATCCCCCTTCCAAATCTACCAGCGGATCATCCTGCTCGCTTTGCGACGATTCCGCCCTTACGGAAAAGAACGGGCTGCTGATCGTTAAGAATATGATCACAAATGACAATAAAATGGAGCAAGACTTCTTTTTCAACAAACACTTTCCCTTTAGGAATGAATTCTGGCTGATATGAGAAAATATCTTAATGCTGTATTCAGATTATAAACTGTACTCTCTAATTATGGTACCGTTTTCCATTTTGTTCAATATCAGGAATTCAGCGCAAAGCATAACCTTAACGCCGGACTGCGCCGCGCTCGAACCCACTAACCGCCCCCCTCCAGCCCCTTTTTCGGGGGAGTCCGCTATGCTTAGGGACCACGAAGTTAATAGTTCCCAACATGATGCTGCGATCTGTGTTTTTGGGTTTTGGAAAAAGGGAGAAACTTCAAGAACAAAATGATTATAAAAAGGTAGTTAAAACCTTTCGATTAAAACTACCTTTTTAAGGTCGATACTATATCAAGTTGTTTGTCTTGCTTACGCCTAACAACCTCAGAGCTTTTAAGCAGCGATGTTTTTAGTGGGTTACAAAACCGCCGTCAATAACGAGCTCTTCGCCCGTGACATATCGCGATTCATCCGATGCCAGATAAACCACCCCATAGGCGATGTCAATGGGATCGCCCACATGAGGCGGTAAAGGAGATGCGTCCTTAAGGTCTCTGACGGCAGCCTCTTTAGTATAGCCAAGGTTTTCCATCATGGGTGTGTAAATGGGTCCGGGATGGATTGAATTGACGCGAATTTTATCCTTGGCAAAATTCTGGGCAGCATGTTTCGTGATGGAACGAACTGCTCCCTTGGAGGCACTATAAGCAGCCCCACCACCATCACCAGCGCCACCGACTAACGCAGCAATAGATGAAATATTGATGATGGATCCCATGCCATTTTCTTGCATATGAGGAATAACTGCTTTCATTCCCAGAAATACACCGGTGGCATTTATCGCAATCACCTTATTCCAACCCTCCAAATCTTCCTGGAGGATACCTTTGGCAACGTGAATACCTGCATTGTTGACAAGAATATCGACTTTCCCATATTTTTCAATGGTTTTATCAACAACGGCTTTCCATTCTTTTGGCGAAGTGACATCTAATTTTAATGCGATGGCATCTCCGCCACTTTTATTGATGGCATTCACGCCTTTTTGAAGAAGATCAAACTGAACATCAGTCGCAACGACTTTTGCACCTTCTTTTGCCATCTGCTCCGCACTCGCTAAGCCGATCCCGCCTGCGGCACCGGTAACAATCGCTACTTTCCCTGATAATCTGGACATTGTGATCATCCTTTCTTTATCTATGAGGTATTTGATACAACAATTATACTATATTAGATAGTAATAGTCCACAATATCCGATTATATGTCTGGAAGTCAAAAGAGATTGGGAAAAGTATTTCGCCTGGTTCTGGAAATCCTCCGCCGATCAACTACTCAGCTAAGGTGAATGACTCCTTTTGATACTGAACACTGTCTGAGGATCGCTGTTAAAATCCAGGCGGGAATGTGCGGATCACCGCAGAACAAAAAGGACTCAGGAAGCACTGGAACCGGCTTTATCTTTAGATTTTCGAGTAATCGGCAACCAAAATTCGCTATAATAATTTTCATCATTGCTTCCCTCCAAATAAACTTCCATCTCGGGAGCATGCGCATGAACAAACTCGGAGCCGGGCAACCATTGAGTAAACGCATACATTTCAGATGCAACAATAGAATCAGGAATCTTCCCCCGGCATTCAAAAACCGCCCATGTAGAGGCAGGCACCAGGTAACTTTCCAATACCGGATCAGTATCCTGTTCGGGCTTCTCTATCGCAATCATATAATAGAATGCTCTATTTACCTGGTCTGCTTCCACTCGTGAAATTCCCAATTTGACTCCGTTGGTTTGTGGCCCCGGTTTCCATCCCATTATTTGTTCAAATGTGTCAAATAAACCCTCAGTCTCACAGCGTTCCCAGAAACGTCCAAAAAGCGCATTGTCCTGACCGGATATTCAGGCCTTTTTTCCCACGACTTTAAAGGCGGGACGTTCAATAATGCGGGGATCTTTCATCTCTCCTCCTTGTGCTTGATTGATAATATCAGAAGTTCTAAGACTTCATTCCTCCTAAAAAAATAATTTCCCATCCACTTTCTTTCAGATCCGGCTGCTCTTCCCCCATTTCCACCGGTCAATTCCATCTACCCTCATCCACGATACCCAAAAGCATCCAATCGTTCCCGCGCAGTCTTTAATTCACTTTCATTGAACAACAATTTGAACCTCGGTTCCAACACCAGCGCCTCCATCGAGAGGTCCAATCTCTGGCATTCCCACAATGTTGTCAACCCAGCCTGAATCTCTTCCTGCGCAAGCAGCCGCTTAGCCGTTTCCAACCCTCCGCGATCGCTCACCATTTGTAGAAAGCGCACAGCTCGGTAATCACAAGCATCCCTCGCTTGCTCATAGATTCCCAACATAGCATGATGAAATGCTTTTTCAAGCGACTCATCAAATTCAGGTTGTTTCATCAACACATTCTCCTTTGCTAAAAGAAACTCTCTTTTGGAACAGAATGATATTGAGGATAGCATCAAAGAAAAATCAAATTCACCCAAAAACACAACTCAAATTAATTCAACGAACTTTAGAAAGATATTGTATAATACTATTGAGTAATTAATAAGGATATCGATTTGACTTTATCTGAGGGAAAAGCCATGAGTAAGAGAAAGACCCAGCATGTTGTACCTAACCCTGATGGTGGTTGGAGTGTAAAAAAGGGTGGATCGCCTAAAGCGACAAAGATTTTTACAAGAAAATCAGAAGCGATAGATTTTGCCCGTGATATAAGCAGGAATCAAGGAGTTGCACTGTATATCCATGGCCGAGATGGCATGATCAATGAAAAAAAATCTTACGGGAAAGATCCTCTTCCTCCGATAGAAAAATGATCATTAAGCACTCATGAAGGGGGTGACCCATGACAAATTTCGACTCAAATGTATTTATCAATTGTCCGCTTGATAATGAATACCTGTCACTCCTTCGTCCCCTCCTTTTTACGTTAGTATATCTTGGAAAAAATCCCAGAATTGCAACTGAAAGATCAGATTCTGGTGAAAATCGGATTGATAAAATTTGTGAATTGATTTCAGAATCACGCTTTGGTATTCATGATCTGTCAAGATTGAAGTCAGAAAACCCGGATGAGTTCTACCGCCTAAATATGCCATTCGAACTTGGTATTGATTATGGGGCAAGGATATTTGGCTCCGATTCGATGAGAGAAAAGAAGCACTTGATTTTAGGAAAAACACCCTATAACTATAAAATTGCACTGTCAGATATTTCTGGTGTTGACATCAAGAATCACAATGATGAACCGGATGAGATTGTACGTGCTGTCAGAGATTGGTTCTACGAGACCGTTGGTTTAGAAGATATTGATTCTCCTAAGTTTATCTGGTATCGATTTACAGATTTTTCGACCGCCCTTTTTGACTCTCGTAGAGCTGATGAGCTGAGTGATCAAGATGTGGCTGAGGATATCGAAAGAATGCCTATGTCAGAATTCTTAGGTTGCGTAAGGGCGTGGGTATCTGAAAAGGTTACTTATGAGTAGAATTGAAAAAATTTAGATGGTATCGAAAGAGTTTGGAAATCAATCTCGGGAACCCTGAAAATCACTGTTGCAAATACTACTTAAGGCTAAGTTTTAATTACAGATCCTATCTTATAGAAAGGAAACTGTTTCTTGATGGTTTCCTTTCTAAATTGTAGATTGTTCATTTATTACTTTTACCGTTTTTTGACGCATCTCCATCATTTTTTGAAAGTTTATCAAGTATCCTAAAGAATTTTCCTTCGTCTGCGATTTCATACATTTTTTCCAAATCGAGAATATCTTTTTTGGGGAAAAATGCTTCATGCAATTCAGCGAAAGTATACTTTTTCTTGACCGGGGATTCCATTTGACCTCCTCAACACTAATGCTTAACACTTAAGCCATTCAGTTTGGTTATCCAATGCAATCGCCTGTCAAGATTCAATCAAGACGCTCTAGAACAATCACATCCCAGCGTGGCATATCACTATGAATGTTCAAGCCTATGTCAATTGCATTGAATACCTAACGATCATAGGAATGAAAGTTCTTTACTTTCATTTTTCACCGGTAGATCCGATGACACCTGAATTTGCGAGGATAGTAATGAGTGTGGAATAGGCAATGACCAGAAAGGCACCAAGCCCCATTGGCAGATCAACACCCAAAGCCTGAAAAGGACCATTGCCAATTGCATAAACCCAAATAACAAATGCAATGGATGAGGTAATTATGACAGCAGCTTTTGCTTTGGCGAGGATACGAATGACCAATAAGAATATCAATGAAACAACAGCAATAATAATCAAAGCCAGGGGCTCTTTATCAACGATTCCGAGTCCTGCGATGTAGAGCGCTGTGGCTTCTGCTGGAAGATGACTGAGAAGGTTTGCAATGGAGGTGTCCAACGTTGCATCTTTACGTTCCTCAGCGCGTACCCCTTTGCTTTCCGACTTAATGCTCCTGAATTGAAGTAACTGCATGATTTTCTCCTTTCAATTTAACTGACCTGATTGATAAAATAAATAATGACCCAGAGATAAATACACCACTAAAACACAATTCAGATACTCGTTGTTTATTGATATTCACCTGAAGCATTGATGGAATTGGCGTTGTTAACTAAGCCAAGGATTGCACTTTCTCATTTTATATTCATCCAGGCTTCAAACCAGGATAGAAATACTTGGATTCACGCGGCGCTGTGCGAGTTATCATATAACCCTGGCTCACCGAACGGTGAAATGCGTTAACTGCGTATGACTCAACATGCGACCTGGTTCTCCACCCAAACCCTCATTTCGTGTTTCCGCTACGCCCCAGGACATGGAGGGGATTGAAAGAACTTTGGGACTTAAATATAAAATGGGCGCGAATGGACTCGAACCATCGACCTCACGGATGTGAACCGTGCGCTCTAACCAGCTGAGCTACGCGCCCTTGAATGAACTCACCATGCGCTCTAACCAGCAGTCCTTTACAGGATCTGCGAAGCTATGCGCCCATTTGTAGGACGTCATTATAGCAAACTATTTTTCCCTCGTCAATCAACGCACCGCCTTAACGAAAAAGACCCTCCGAAGAGGATCCCGCCACGACCTTCGCGAAGCACCCCCGAAGTGAAACGGAGGGGGCACGGATGTGAACCGTGCACTCTAACCAGCTGAGCTACGCGCCCGCAGTGGCTTGCATTATAGCAAACTATCGCCCCCCAGTCAATCAACTTTTACTCACCGACCTAAATGGAAACAAAAAAGAACCCCGCAGAGAGGATTCTGTATGCACCACAAGATTCGAACCATCTACCTTCGCGAAGCACCCCCGAAGGGGGCTCGGATGTGAACCGTGCACTCTAACCAGCAGTCCTTTACAGGATCTACGAAGCTACGCGCCCGTAGTGGCTTGCATTATAGCAAACTATCGCCCTCCAGTCAATCAAATCAGCACCTGGCATTCATCCCTATTCCATGCTAGAATAGGGGTATGCATAGACCCGCACCAGATGATGTCCTCCTGGGGCTGCTCAAAGCCCAACCCGCTCACGGTTACGAGCTGCTCGAATATTTCCGCGACCGCGAACACCTCGGCCGCATCTGGAACATGAGCACCAGCCAACTTTACGCCGTGCTGAAGCGTCTGGAAGAGGAAGGCGCTGTCACCGGCCGTGAAGTCCTCCAGCCCGATGCGCCCTCCCGCACTGAATATGCCCTCACCGACCTCGGCGAGCAGCGGCTCTCAGCCTGGCTGTCAGACCCCCATCCCCCCACCAGTATCCACCGCATCCGGGTCATGTTCCTCAGCCGGCTGTATATCGCCACCCTCCTATCTCTCCCCACCGAGGGGATCATCGCCCGCCAACTGGCAGTCTGCGAAGAACAACGCAAGCACATGCTTGAGGAATCTCGCCAGACATCGTCATCCGTCGAAGCTCTGACCCTGACCTTCGTAACCGGTCAACTGGAGGCAGCCATCGCCTGGCTGCACTATTGCCAAACGAATCCCCTCACGATCCCCACCAACTTGATCCCATCAAAAGTCGAGACAGGCTGATGCCCCTATCACCCAATCCATTTTGCATGAAAGGTATTAAGATGAAACAACGATTGACCCAACTGACCCTCCTGCTGCTGGTTACCATCCTGATCTTAACAGGATGTACGCCTGCCAACCAAGCCACACCTACCGATGCAATCGAGGCTCCTGAGACCACCCTCCCAGAGGAAGAGCTCACTGAAGAAGCCACCGGACCTGCCGGTCGGTTCACCATCCAGGCAGACGCCGACCTCCCACCGGCGCTCACTGTGCTCTATGCCGCCTGCTTCCCGGATGAATTGCCCGTCTTCGTTGACGCAGAAGCTGATTTGCTGGTAACGACCGCCACGCAGGATGACGCCTTCTCCCTCTCCTATCTTCCGGCAACCTTCCTGCCGGATACAGTGCTGATCCCCCAGAGTGACTCCTTTGATGCAGCTTATTTCATTGCGTTTGCGGTCTCTCCCGCTGGGCAGCAGGTCCTGATTGACATCGGCGCTCTTCCGCCCACCGTCACCCTGACCGACCAGGCTGGCAACACGGTCGAAATTGACCAACCGGTCCGCCGCGTGATCTCCACTTATGGCCCCGCCACCGCCATCGTCTACAGCGTCGATGCGGAAAGCCGTCTGGCCTCCGCCAGTTACCTGGGTGCGCGGGATGAGCTGGGTGCGGCAGCGATGGAACGGATTGACCCTCGCTTCCAGGACCTGATCGGCGATGATAACTTCTCCCAGGATGATTTCAATCTGGAAGAAGCCGCTAACCTGGACCCCGACCTGATCATCACCAGCGCCCGCACCGCCTGGCTCGATACAGTCGGCGAACTGGAGATCCCCTTCTTCCTCTACGATGCGGAAACACCCGAACGGCTGAAGGAAGCTGTGCTGCTCACCGGGCAGCTCTTCGGACCGAATTCAACAGCGCAAGCTGAAGCCTGGGTGAATTACTATGACTGGGTTTACGCTTCCATCCTTGAACAAACCCAGGATCTCCCGGAAGAAGAGCGTCCGCGGGTCCTCTTCACCGGCACCGCTCCCACCCGCGTCGCCAGCGGCGACATGTACCAGACCAGCCTGATCGAGATCGCCGGCGGCATCTCCGCCAGCGCAGAATTGACAGGCTATTGGAACGATGTCAACCTGGAGCAAATTGCAGCCTGGGACCCTGATGTGATCATCGTCCCGCCCTATGGCGGCGCCACCGTCGGCGCTATCACAGAAAACCCGGATTGGCAGATCCTGGATGCTGTGCAGGCAGGTCGGGTCTACCAGATGCCAAAGCTGGTTGTTCCCTGGGACACCCCCGCGCCGGATTCCGTCCTGGGTATCATCTGGTTAACCCAACGCCTTTTCCCGGATGTGGTGACATTGGATTGTGCTGAACAAGCCCAATACTTCTATTACACCTATTACGATTACCCGATCTCGGCGGACGAAATTGACACCATCTGCGCTGTCGACTGACCCGACCCAATCCTTCAAACGCACGATCACCGGCGTGACGCTGGTCGCCCTGCCGGTGGTCCTGTTCATGCTGGCATTGATGCTGGGACGCTACCCGATCGGACCGGTGGATGTGGGTAAAGCCCTGCTTTCGCCCCTCTTCCCCGACCTGGCAGCGGACATCCCCGACGTCGCCCGGCAGCTCGTGCTGCGTATCCGCCTGCCGCGCGCCCTCGCCGCCCTTTTGATCGGCGCCAGCTTCGGCGGCACTGGAACCGCCTTCCAAGCGATCTTCAAGAATCCGCTGGTCGACTCTAATATCCTCGGGGTGACCTCCGGTGCCGGTTTTGGCGCGGCATTAGCCCTATTGCTGTTGCGGGATACCTGGCAGGTGCAGCTCTTTGCTTTTGCGTTCGGTCTGCTGGCGGTGTTTCTCGCCTTTTTCGGCAGCCGGCTCTACAAATCCACCCCCCTTCTTATATTAACACTCATGGGTATCCTTATTGGATCGCTCTTCGGCTCCCTCACCGCCATGCTCAAATACCTCGCTGACCCCCTCGATACCCTCCCGGCGATCACTTTCTGGCTCCTCGGCAGTCTCACCGCCATCACCTGGCAAAAGCTGAGCGCCCTGGCGATCATTACAATTGTAGGTCTCGTCTTTCTCTGGCTGGTGCGCTGGCGTCTGAACATCCTTTCCCTGGGCGACGACGAAGCCAAAGCCCTGGGAGTCAATCCTGCCCGGATGAAGCTCTGGATCATTATTTGCTCAACGCTGATCACCTCCGCTGCTGTTTCGGTTAGTGGCGTGATCGGCTGGGTGGGATTGGTTATTCCCCATGCCGGGCGGATCCTGGTCGGTCCGGACCATAAACGCCTGATGCCAGCCTCCATCGCTCTCGGCGCCGCCTTCATGATCCTGATTGACAATATCGCACGCACCCTCCTCCCCGGAGAAGTTCCCCTGGGCGTCCTCACTGGTCTGATTGGCGTGCCGATCCTGATCCTCCTCCTCCGCCGCAACAGGACAGGATGGTGACCATGCGCCTGGGCGCAAAAAACTTAAACTACGGTTACCTGCCCGGTCAAACCGTCCTGCATGATGTCTCTCTCAACATCGATCCTGGCGAAACCCTCTATGTCCTGGGACGCAACGGCAGCGGCAAGACCACTCTCCTCGCTTGCCTGGCAGGCTTGATCCAGCCAGATGCTGGTGAAGTGATGATTGATGGCAAGAATATCCGGACCTTTTCAGCCACAGAGCGAGCCAGACGGATCGGTCTGATCCCCCAAATACATACACCAACCTTCGCCTATACAGTCGCTGAAATGATCATGATGGGACGTGCGCCACATCTGGGTTGGCTGGGCGCGCCTTCTCAGGAGGATCACGCCATCGTAGACGAAGCCATGGCACAGGTCGGTTTATTTGAGCTGCGAGACCGTCCCTATACCGAGATCAGCGGCGGAGAGCAGCAATTGGTGCTGATCGCCAGGGGATTGGCGCAAAAATGCCGGATCCTGTTGATGGATGAGCCCACTGCGCACCTCGATCTGAGCAACCAACACCGGGTTCTGGAGATCGTCAACCAGCTGAGTGACCAGGGACTCTCCTTTATCGTCTCTTCCCATTCCCCAAATAATGCTTTGGCATATGCAGACCGGGTCCTGCTGCTGACCGGTGGCTGGGTCTCTGCCTATGGATCACCCCTGGAAACCCTGACCGAGTCACTGCTCTCCTCCGTCTATGGCATCCGCACCGAGGTCATCTACAACGGTGAAGGCGAAGCAAAAAAACCCGTGGCTGTTATCACCCAGCGTCCGATCTCGCTGCTGCCTGAATCCCTCAAATATCCGCACAGCCTGTTGAGCGATGTTTTTGAAAAGAGCTTCGAAACGCCCCAGTTGATCCTGGTCACCGGATTGAGCGGGGTTGGAAAGACCACCTGGTGCACGCGGCTGGTCGACTTGGCGAGGAATGAGGGATTAACCGTTAATGGCGTCCTTTCGCCAAGTGTCTTCAAGGGTCAACGGAAGACCGGCATTGCACTCATGGACCTCAGCACCGGGGAACGCCGCCAACTGGCAAACTTGCGGAAGGATGATTTAGCCAAAGTCCGCACGCCCCGGTGGTCTTTTGAACCTCAGGTCATGGACTGGGCGAACCAGGTACTCAAAGATACCGGGGAAAACGACCTGTTGATCATTGATGAATTAGGTCCGCTGGAGTTTTTCCAAAATAAAGGGTTGGTCGAAGGTTTGAAACGTCTCGACACCGGACGTTATAAGGTGGCTTGTGTGGTTGTCCGTTCTTCATTACTACCGAATGCGCTTCAAAGATGGCCAAATGCCATCGTTGTGAATGGCAGCACAAGGAGCGAGAGCAAGACTCAGCCTTAAAATAAATCCTCCGCCCGCGGGAACCGGACGGAGGGCACCTCACTTCCGTTCATTCAATTTTACATCGCAGCCCGGATCGCCTCCAAATTCTCCTTCGCGCTCGGAATGTTGGCGATAAAGCCGTTCAGGGTTTCACAAGTCTCATATTCTTCGCAATAGGCGCAGTTTTCCACGCCTTTCGCCGAAGCACAGGCACGCACCGGGCACTCAGGGCAATATCCGCCCAGCCGCCCCGAGCTGATGCATCCGTCACAGGTCACCGCCGCCAACGGCATTTCCGGTGCGCCGAAATCAACCCGCCACTGCTCCAACACCTTCAGCTTAGCAGCCTCATCATTTGCCTGAGTCGCCAGAAAGGCGTCGCAGCCAGCACAGTCGAGCCCACAAAATGCAATCATCTTATCCATCGTTCCTCCAGTTTCCTCTCTGATCTACTGACGGTCCCTGATCCCGTCCCGTTCAACCCCAGTTTAGCACCGATATATGTCAGATTACGTCATATTTCAGGTGTATACTATCCGCATGACCAGCGTTGCCACCCGCTTGCTTTCAATGATCTTCCTCTTTCAGTCCCGGCGACAGTGGACCGTCTCGGAGCTGTCGAATGAACTTAACGTCTCCGACCGAACCGTCCACCGCTATATTGGCATGCTGGAAGAGATGGGCATCCCCCTCTATTCCGAGCGGGGACCCTATGGCGGGTTTTCACTTCTACGTTCCTACAAGCTCCCCCCATTAATCTTCACACCGGAGGAAGCGACCGTGCTCTATATGGGTGCCCGGCTGGTGAATGACATCTGGGGGAAACCCTTCCAGGATGCCGTCACTGGCGTGACTGCCAAACTCGACAACGTCCTGCCAGACGACATCCGCCAGGAGGTTGAGCGCGCCCAGCGCAGCCTGGTCGTGATGACCGGCGCGGCACGGGACTATTCACCTTACCACGACCTGATGGTGACTTTACGGGATTGCATGGCGGATGAGAAGCGAGTCAACCTCCACTACCACAGCTTCTCTCGGGTGGAGACGGAGCGAATGGTTGATCCCTATGCACTCAGCTTCCGCTGGGGCAACTGGTACCTGATCGGCTACTGCCACCTGCGCAAGGAGCTGCGCACATTCCGCATCGACCGGATCAACCAATTGCGCGCCCTGGCAGAAACCTTCGATATGCCGAATGATTTTGATGCGAAAGCCTACCTGGAAGAATCAATGCGCTGGGATAACCGCTATGACGTCATCGTTCTGATGGCGCCGAAAATCGCCCCTGAGATGCGCGAGCGGAGTAACGATTGGATGAAGGTCAGTGACAATGACGACGGCTCAGTCACTGTTCGGTTCGAGGTGGACAACCTGAACTGGGCTTCCGGCTGGGTGCTCAGTTGGGGTAAGCTCGCCAAAGCCCTGGCGCCACCCGAGCTGATAGAGCGGGTCAGGGAAGCCGCCCAGGATGTGCTCGATCAATATGAAGATTAAACTAATACCCCCCAAATTTACGCCTGACCTGTAAGGTTAATTTTAACCTGGTGCGTGACGGTACCCCCGCAATGTTAGCGGAATGGGAAATAATCCCAGAATTAACCCCAATAATCCATTCGCGAACTACAGCAAAAATCTACATTAATAAATTCCCCCACAAAGTCCCAAAAGCGGAGCAGAACACAGCAGCCAGGGGAACATTGAAGCGCCAGTAAAACCACCGAGTGGGTCGCCAACCCTCTGAAACCATTAACTAGACACCTGACCAGTACGTCGACTTCTGAGCGCCAGCAGTAAAAAATTGGTCAGGAACATATTCGCCAGGCTTAGTCCGACAAACCACCAGCCTCCGGATTAGCCCAAAATGAGGAGCTTATTAATAATGATCCAGTAAAAATAACACTTCCAATCAGGTTTTCCATCACCCAGCAAATCACGCCTTGTTTGGTTTCGGGTTTCATTCTCATGTTACTTTTAATAATACTGTCCTGAAATTCAAGCCTGGTTAACTCTGATTTCATCCCGGTTTATAGAAAATCAAAAGTAAGCCGGGCTTGCTGGATAATTGTGTTTTTGATCGAAACTATATTTTCAATCATCAAAGTATCCAGTATCACGGATCACCCAAACGGCAAAGAGGACATACAATCAACTCAATCAATTGTGAATTATAATAACCAGCAACGAACAAATAAATTATAAAAGGTACTATGATAAAGATCAAAGAAATCTCACTTGCGAATACCCAAAGGATTTACCAATACAAAAGGGAACTGGATTATGAAATCAGCTTTGATATCAAGGGGTTTGACTATGGTTGGATTCTAAGTTCCCGCGAATGGAAGCAAGGGGACAAGGTCTTGGATGTAGGTGGGGCTTATTCCCGGTTTCCCGGCTATCTCAGCAAGGAAAATGGCTGTGAAACTTGGGTCGTTGATGATTTTGGCATAGACGTCAACGATCCCTTCTGGCAGAGAAACCAATCGCCCCAAGATCATATTAAAGCGCATCCGGAAATTCACTATGTGCTTGAAAGAGTTGGGGACCCGGATAATTCTTCTCTTCCCACAGGTTACTTTGATGTGGTGTATTCAGCATCTGCCCTTGAACATGTTCCACCCGAACTGACTCCGGCAGTCTGGCAACATATGTTGGATTTGCTTTCGCCTAAAGGAGAGCTTATTCACGCCATAGATATTCCCTTTCCCTCAAATGGCGGGCTCAAGAAGCTGTTGCAGACCACTATGTTCGATATGATGCCCTGGCTATTTCCGGAGAATTTCCGCCTTAAGCATTATCTTGCCACCCCACGGAACTATTCACGATTGGTATGCAATACTTTGAACATGGAGGTTCCACCATTATCAGGTTTAGATATCTGGACCATGTGTCTAGACCCTGATGTGCTTTGCGAATCACTCATGCATGGATGGTATCGAATCGTCAAAGACGGTATGGAAGACTACCAATTCCAGAGGGTCGGCAACCTCCTTTTGCATTTCATAAAAGAATAGCCTTTCGCTGAAGCAGTGACAACAGTGGTTTTATATTGATAAACTGGAAGCCCGACGTACAACCTCAATATTCCGTTCGAAAACCACAGCAGAAATCTACATCGAAAATTCTCCCCGCAAGGTCTCCGACAAAGTCCCCAAAGCCATAGCGGAGCGGGATGCGAGAGGCTATAGCGGCACCACATCCCCCGACTACACCACCTCTTCCCTCACCGGCACCCAAACAAACAACACCGAATCCACCGAATCGGGCTGGAAGCGGTCATCATAGAACTCAAAATAGAACTCCCCACTCACCGCATATCCCACTTCCGGCAGCCACTCCCCATAGATCTTCTCAATCATCGCGGGCAACCCGCCCAACCGCCCGCGATGCACAAACACCGCGTAGGCATGCGCCTCAATCCGGGCAGGAAAGGCTCTCCGAGAGCAACCAATCGTCACCTACCCCCCGATCGATCACCACCAGGTCAATGGTGTGTTTCTTGTTCTTATCGAGTCTGATCTTCTCCATCAGGTCAACCGACTCGCCATCCACGCGTACGCGATTGAAGCCATCCGCTTTTACCTGCGCAAAAAACGTCTTTAAAAGTGCCCTTCCGCTGGCGTGCCAGGGGAGCCAAGACCTGGAAGCGTGTCCCAGCAGGCAGGTCTGCCACCTGCCCCACAATCTCCTCAGCCGACTGCGCATGCAATTCCCGTCCGCAGGCATAACAATGCGGCTTGCCCACCCGTGCAAACAGCACGCGCAAGTGGTCCGCCACTTCCGTGACGGTCGCCATAGTCGAACGGGGATTCCGTGAGACGGGGTTTTGCTCGATGGCGATCGCCGGGCTCAGACCGCCAATGTAATCGACCTTGGGCTTCTCCATCTGGCCGATGAACTGCCGTGCAAAAGTGGAAAGTGACTCCACATAGCGCCGCTGCCCTTCCGCGTACAACGTGTCAAACGCCAGGGAAGACTTGCCACTCCTGGAAACACCCGTCATAACGATCAACTTGTGGCGCGGCAAGGTGATATCTACTTTCTTAAGGTTGTGCTCTTTCGCCCCTCGGATCACGATAACTTCTGGAAACATACGCGTGAGATCCCTTTTCTGATGTTATTTTTCATTGTCAAGATGATTACTCGGTGCATATATGTCAGTTTGTGACATAATTAGAACAAATCTTAAGGTTACGGAATACCTTTAAATGAACAGAGACGTTATCTGCAACGTCTCTGTAATGCCAATCTGTAACTTCCATGTCAGGTCAGTTCCCGCCCCAGTGGGGATCGCCAATCGTTGCCCCGGTGTCCGCTTCCAACACTTCGGTCAACTCACCGGATTGGATATCCAGGATGAACATCTGAGCATCGGGATCGGAATAATTAGAAAAGACCAGAGCTTGTGAATCCGGTGACCAGGAAATGGCGCGCTTATCACCAGCCACCACCGAGAGGTCGACCAGTTCGCCAGACGCCGATTCAATAACTCGCAGCGTATGTTCGGCATTAATGTCTTCTAGGAATGCCAGGTATTTTCCGTCAGGCGACCAGACCGGCGGGTTCTCACCGGAAGGGATTTCCGCTTCATAAAGCAGGGATTCTTCTTGCGATTCCAGGTCCAATATCCAGACACCCTCCGGACCTCCCTCAAAGTCCTCACCTTCAATGTAATTAAACCGCCAGAAGGCGATGGTCGCCCCATCCGGTGACCAGGCGGGCAATGTATCCACCCAGCCGTCATTGTTATTATCCGTCAACTGGACCAGGTTTTCACCATTCTCATCGGCAATATACAAATCGAAGATGGGGATTTCCTTATCCGGACGATTTGAGGCAAAAACGAATTGTGATCCATCTGGCGACCAATCCGGAGTAAAGTCGTGATAAATTGCGTCTTCAAAGATGTCGCTGGCAGTGCCATTCACAACATTTACCTTGTAAATATCCGCGTTGGCAAGGGAATCCAGCGTATAGTACAGGATCGCTTCACCTGTCGGTGACCATTTTAAAGGGCCGAATTCGGTATCAAATGTGGCTCTATCTGTTAACATCTCCGGCAATAACTCCGGTTGGGTAACATCCACAGCATACACAAGGGTCATTTGAGTGCCGGGGTTGAAGTAATAATAAGCAAGGGTTTCCCCGTCCGCAGACCAGCTGGGCATAAAATTCCAACCGCCCTCAGTAGAAACACGGGTTTTTACCGCCCCTGCCGGGTCCATGACGAAAATCTGGCTATCTGTATTCAGGACTTTTTGATAAGCGATCGCCCCGGGATAAGCATCTCCCCTTGCACAGGCGGAGAGCACCAGAGATAAACCAACCAGGATGGTGAATAATAAAACAAAACGATGGTATTTAATTTGAATCATAAATATTCTTTTCTCCTCAGTCCATTTAGTCCAAGCGGAATCAATTATAAACGAATTCCCTGATCTCACATCCGGAGAAACGCCAACACCGATCCATAGCACAATAACATGTTTTACGCGGTGCCAGGATAACCCTTGCAGATAAGGTGCCGCCTTCCTCAGTGCGTATCAATCGCTTCATTTAATACTAATTATAAATCTTAATGAAAAATGACCGGAAAAAGGCTTCCTGGGGTATAATATACAGGTTATGCAGTGACACCAATCGCCTCCTTTTCAGGTCTATTGGAGGTGATTGTTATTCTGGGAAACCATCGAAATTTTCTATGAAGGAACAAGATTAATGACGGAAATCGGTATCGTTCAACAAGTTGACATTGATAATGAAATGCGGGAAGCCTACCTCGATTACGCCATGAGCGTGATTGTGGCACGGGCTTTACCGGACGTGCGTGACGGGCTCAAGCCTGTGCACCGCCGGATCTTGTATGCCATGCGAGACATGGGCATCCGGGCGAGCTCCTCCCATAAGAAATCCGCCCGAATCGTTGGCGAAGTCCTCGGAAAGTACCACCCCCACGGCGACATGGCTGTTTACGATGCCATGGCCCGAATGGCACAGGATTTCTCCATGCGGTACACCATGGTGGACGGTCAGGGCAACTTCGGTTCAATTGATGGCGACTCACCCGCCGCCATGCGCTATACCGAAGCCCGGCTCTCAAAAATCGCAGAGGAAATGCTGATAGACCTCGAAAAGGACACTGTTGATTTTATCGACAATTTTGACGGTTCCCTGGAAGAACCTAAGGTGCTCCCCTCCCGGCTGCCCAACCTGCTCTTGAACGGCTCTTCCGGAATTGCGGTGGGGATGGCGACCAATGTGCCGCCCCATAACCTTAACGAGCTGGTAGCCGCCCTTAACCACCTGATCAACCGCTACGATGAGATGGATGACGTCAGCGTGGAAGAGCTGATGGAATTCCTGCCGGGACCCGACTTTCCCACCGGCGGGATGATTGTGGGCGATGAAGGCATCCGCCAGGCTTACAGCACCGGCCGCGGCCGGATCGTGATGCGCGGTACTGCCACAATTGAAGAAACACGCAGCGGGAAATTTGTCATTACCATCACCGAAATTCCCTACCAGTTGAACAAGACCACGCTCATTGAGCGGATCGCTGAGTTAGCCCGGGAAGGCAGGCTGGATTCTATCTCAGACTTACGCGATGAATCAGACCGCAACGGTATGCGGATCGTGATCGAGCTGAAACGCGGCGCTCAACCCAAACAGGTGCTGAATCAACTTTATAAATACACACCCCTGCAGTCAACCTTTGGCGCACAGATCCTCGCCTTAGTCAATGAAGAACCCCGTCTGCTGACCTTAAAACGCGCCCTGCAATTTTATCTGGAACACCGCCAGAATGTGATCACCCGCCGCACGGAATACGAACTCGAGAAGGCAAAAAGCCGGGTCCACATCCTGGATGGCTTATTGATCGCACTGAATAACCTGGATGATGTCATTCAGACCATTCGTGACTCCGATGATGCCGATATCGCCAAAGAAAGGCTGATGTCTCGCTTTAACTTGACTGAAATACAGGCGCAAGCGATTCTGGACATGCAATTGCGCCGGCTGGCTGCACTGGAACGCCAGAAGATCCTGGATGAACACAAAGAAGTCATGGCACAGATCGAATATCTAGAAGATTTGCTGGCGCACCCAAGGAAGATCCTGGAGATCATCCGCGCTGACCTCAACGATGTTGTCGAGAAATTTGGCGATGAGCGCCGGACGGTGATCTCGCCGGATGCAAACAGTGACCTGTCGGAAGAAGCATTGGTTAAAAAAGAGGATGTCTTCGTGAGCATCACCCAGAAAGGGTATGTCAAACGGGTCTCCGAAACAACCTATCGCTCGCAGGGACGCGGCGGCAGGGGTGTGATCGGCCAGTCGATGCGCGATGAGGATGAGGTGAAGTTCTTCCTCCGCTGCCATACGCTCAGCACGCTGCTCTTCTTCAGCGATAAAGGGAAGGTTTATTCAGAGAAAGTCTGGCAGCTGCCAGATGAAGGACGGACCGGGCGCGGCATACCGTTGGTCAATATCATCAATATTGAACAAAATGAAAAGGTTACGGCAGTGGTCCCCGTAGCGGACTTTGCCGATGCGGATTATTGCACCATGGCCACTGTGAAAGGTCGTGTCAAACGGGTCGAATTATCCGCTTTTGAATCCGTGCGACCATCCGGGTTGATCGCCATCAACCTGGACGAAGACGACCATTTAGGCTGGGTCTGCCTGACGGGCGGTAAAAATGAAATCATGCTGATCACCCGCAACGGTCAAGCTCTTCGCTTTGCCGAAACGGAAATCCGCCCCATGGGCCGGCAAGCTATGGGCGTGATCGGGATCAGGACACGCCCCGGAGACCAGCTGGCAGCCATGGAAGTTGTCGAACCCAAGGGTTACCTGCTCGTGGTGACAGAGAAGGGTTTTGGTAAGCGCACGAACCTGTCTGAATATTCCCCCAAAGGCCGGGCAACGATGGGCATTGCCACGATCGACAAGCGGGCTGCCAAGGCGATTGGCAAGATCACAGAAGCCCGGGTCGTACAGGAGAATGATGAGGTGTCCCTCATCTCCAGCCATGGCATCGTGATCCGGATCACTGTGGCGGATATCTCCATCCAGGGACGAGCCACCCGCGGCGTGACCATTATGAACATGGAAAAGGGTGACTCTGTCGCCGCCATGGCTCGGATCCCCGAGTAATCAAAAACCTTAAAAAATAAATCCCGGGGAACATTGCTGCCCTCCGGGATTTTTTTGATTATAAAGATCAATTCAGAAAGTCCAGCCAACTTTCCAGCGTGGCTATCACCACAGGCGGGATTTCAATCCGGTCGGTGACGAACAGATAGACAGTCACCAGTAGCAAGACCACCAGTAAGATCAACAGCACAACGATGAAGCGCTGGAACGGCGTCATCTGTCTGGCGCGATCAGGCTTGGGTTGTAATTCGCCCACAGGCTCAGGATCGGAAACCGGGTCAAGCGTGTCAGCGGTCTCATCGCTTGAGATGTCATTTGTGAGTTCGGGCGCCGGGATAACATCCTCCCCGGTTGGATCTGCAGCGCCAATTCCGACGGTTTCCGCTTCCAAGATGGGTTCAACTTCGGTTTCCACCTCACTGCCCACGTCAGTCACTGGCACCACCGGGTCAACAGCATCATTCACGGACGGTTCCAGTTTGCTGGTTTCCACACCCTGTGGAGTGATTGGATTTTGACCCTGGTCGATATCCAGGGGGTCATCCAATACTGGTTTTTGGGGACGCATGAATTTGGGGGCGTTCAGCGGAACTTTCGTTTCCGTTGGTTTAGTTTCTGACATGACATTTCTCCTCAATCTTTCAGACTTGCATGCTTACTATTGCGATCCACCACCTCAATCTCACCAGCGACTACCGAGTGCATTTCACCGTCGGTAGTGTTAAGTGCCAACTGACCATCCGGTCGCACCCCTATCACCTTGGCTGCTTTCACCTCTCCATTCGGGAACCGGTAATTGATGACTTCATCCTTAAAGGCAAGGTGCGTATTCCAGGCTTGCATAAAAGCACCGGTAGGCAGAATCGCTCGATAGCGCTTAATAGCGTGCAAGATTTCTGCCAGAAGGTGCCAGCGATTCACTTCCTTCCCCAGCACCTCTTCCAGCGAAGTTGCAGGAAACCTCAATTCATTTGGAGGTGGTACCGCGGCTGGAGTGACGTTGACACCCAGTCCAATCACCAGCGCTTCCGCCTGATTTTTTTGCCAGTCAGCTTCCACCAGCACCCCGGCTACCTTTCTCCCCTGCAGCAGGATGTCGTTGGGCCACTTTATCGTTCCTCCCAACCCCCATCCTGATAGCGCCCGGATTAATCCCAGGGCTACCAGGGCAGTAAAGCGCGGAAAAAACGCCAGCTCCTCAGGCGTTGGTCGTAAAACCAGACTCATCGCAAGGGCAGAACCCGGATTAGTCACCCAGTGACGGCCCTCCCGACCCCGGCCTGCTGTCTGGGAATCTGCCAACACCAGCGACCAATCCTGGGCACCCTTCCGAGCCCAATCCAACGCCAAATCGTTGGTGGACCCCACCTCCGGATAGTATTGCCATTCGCCCAGTTCAAGCGGGCCAAGAAAAGCAGATAAGTTTTTTAGCAAAGACGCCATCTTTCCAGCCAATTTAACCTGACCACTGTAACTAATCCTGACCTAGATAAGTAAGTATAATTATAGAAGCTTTTTACGCATCACTGGAGGATAAACATGACCGATTTTCCCGGCAAAGGCAAAGTCGCCGTTCTTAAGACCACTCCGGACACCGTTCTGGATGATATTGAGCAATTGATGAAACTGGCGGAGGTTGAGCAAGCCCTCTCAAAGGATATTAAGACCGGGCTCAAGATCAACATTTCCTGGCAGACCTGGTACCCAGCCTGCTCAACCACACCCTGGCAGCTTGAAGGGGTGATCAGCGCGCTGCGGAATATGGGTTATGCAGACCTGGTCGGCGTCCATAACGATACTGTCGTCGTGGACACCAGCGATGGCGAGGTCAACAACAAACACAAATATATCACCGATCTCTACAAAGTCCCCTGTCTGTATTTATATGAGGATCAGTTTGAATGGATTGAGTTTGTCCCCAACAAGCCTATGCTCGTGCTGGACAAAGTCTTCCCGGGTGGGATCTTCATCCCCAAAGCCCTGGTCGGGATGAATATAATCCAGCTTCCCACTGTAAAAACCCACGTTTTCACCACCATTACCGGTACCATGAAGAACGCATTTGGTGGCTTGCTCCACCGGAATCGCCACTGGACCCACAGCGTGATCCACGACACCCTCGTGGACCTGCTGACCATCCAGCAGGAGATCCATCCTGGGATCTTCGCTGTCATGGACGGCACCTTCGCCGGCGATGGCCCCGGGCCGCGCGCCATGCGCTGGCACGAGAAAGATATCCTGCTGGCATCATCCGACCAGGTCGCGATTGATGCTGTCTCAGCCCGATTGCAGGGGTTCGACCCCCTCTCGCTGCGCTTTATCCGTCTGGCGCATGAAAAGGGACTCGGGATTGGCGATCCGCGCCAGATCGAGATTGTTGGCTACGACATCGAGCAGGAACCACCCTGGAACTTCGTCCAGGAGGATACCCTCGCCTCCAGGGGACAGAAAATGATCTACCATGGCCCCCTCAAACCACTGGAAAAGGTCCTGCTGCAAAGCCCTTTGGTCCCCTGGAGCTATTTCGCCAGCAATTTTTTCCACAATGTCTACTGGTATCCATTTGTGGGCAGGCAGCGCGCCAAAGAAGCATTAAAGACCAAGTGGGGTCAGCACTTCAAACAATACGGGGATGGCGAGGTCGTCCTGCCCAGCGTGGAAAAGAAAACCACCCTGCAAGCGGTTGCCGCAGTGACTATCCTCGCGGCAATCACGGGTGGGTTGATCTGGCTGTTGAACAGGGAGAAGAAAGAATCTGGATAAAAGAAGGTCAAATATAACATCCGTAGAGACGCCCTGGCAGGGCGTCTCTACGAAGCCACTTTACATAGTAAAATCATCCGTGCGCAAAATACCGTACCATCATTGGGGTTTAGAACAGACACAGAAACCAGTATGTTATTAAACGAAGATGCGTTGCACGCAACATCTCTACGATGGTTCTCTATTGAATCCTGGTTCGGTTAGAGTGGTTTTTTCTGAGTAATTCTGCCATTTCAGCGATATTCCGCACGACAAAATCCGGCTTATATTCCGATGTGTCCAGGTCTTCCGCTTTGGTCTCACCGCTGAGCACCAGCGCGGTGGTGATGCCCCATTTCCCCAGGGCGATGTCGGTGTACAAGCGGTCGCCGACCATGCAGTGTGCGTCAATCGGGAAACCGGTTTTATCCACCAAAGCATTGACGATGGGTGCATAAGGTTTTCCCACAATCACATCCGGTCTGCGCCCGGTGGAGGTTGCCACCAGTTCAATCATTGAGCCAATATCCGGCTTGAAGCCGTCCTTGGTCGGGCAGTTGATGTCCGGGTGGGTGGCGATATAAGGCTTCCCGGCGACCACCAGGTTACACAACTTCCACAGTTTGTCATAGGTGAGAGTTGTGTCAAAACCCAACATAGCCACATCGGGGTCATCTTCCGTGAGGGTGAACCCATGGCGTTCGAATTCCTGGATTAAGGGCGGCGTCCCCACCACATAAAGGCTGGCATCCGGGTACTCACCCTGGAGGTAGATCGCCGTCGCTTCGCCGGAAGTGAAGATCTTCTCCTCCGGGATATCCAGACCCAACCGCCCTAGTTTTTCGGCATATTCCACACGGGAGCGTGAGGAATTATTGGTCAGAAAATAATAAGCCACCTTCCGTTCTTCCAGCAGATCCAGCCAATCCCTTGCTCCTGGCAATAGCTGATCCCCCAGATAAAGGGTACCATCCATGTCCATTAAGAAACACTTGATTTGAGATAAACGTCTTTTTCGTTCGGTCACAACCTGTCCTTTATTCATATCCACAAAATAATCTTATTAATCATATCCTGTCTTCCCAATTTTAGGGCAGGACAAATGCAATTCTTAAAGACCTATCCCAAAGGCCTGGAAAGCATGGTAAGGACTACCCTACTTCCCCAATCTCTACTTCGGTAGTCTGCTTAATAAACAAGAGCTCCGAATCACGCATGGAAGCGATGTTATCAATTGGAACTACAATTAGTGACCAAAGAATCTCCACCATAAATCGTTTATAATAGGAAATCCAAACACTATTATTTGAGTATTTAATTGTTGGAAGGATTAAGCATGAAACCCATCGCATTGACCGGTATCAAACCCACCGGCAAACCCCATATCGGCAATTACCTTGGCATGTACCGTCCGGCGCTAAGCCTGATGGAAAATTACCTGGGGATGTACTTTGTTGCCGATTACCATGCTCTGACCACCATGCATGACCCTGAGACGCTCAGGAATCTGGTATATGAGGTCGCAGCCTCCTGGTTAGCCCTCGGTCTGGACCCGGACGAAGCGATCTTCTTCTGCCAATCTGACATCCCGGAGATCCCGGAATTCACCTGGATCCTTTCCTGTTTCACCTCCAAAGGCTTACTCAATCGGGCACACGCCTACAAGGACGCGGTGGATGAGAACCTTGAACTGGGTCATGACCCCGATGAGAGGATCAACGCCGGTCTGTTCTATTACCCCGTTTTAATGGCTGCGGACATTCTCTTATACGGTTCAGATGTCGTCCCCGTCGGCTTGGACCAGAAACAGCATATTGAGATCACCCGCGACATCGCCGAAGCTTTCAACCGCACCTATGGCGAGGTGCTCAAAGTACCGGAAGGCCTCATCCAGGAATCGGTGATGAAAGTCCCCGGGATTGACGGCCGCAAGATGAGCAAAAGTTATGACAACACGATCCCGATCTTCACACCAGAAAAGAAACTCCGCAAACAGGTTATGCGGATCGTGACCGACAGCAAGCACCCGGAAGACCCCAAAGATCCGGATGATGATAATCTTTTCGCATTGCTGAGGTTCTTTGCCAGCCCAGAGCGGTTGGAAGAAATCCGGCAGCTATATCTACACGGCGGGGCAGCTTACGGTGTTTTGAAAACGGAGTTAGCCGAATTGATCCTGGATCACTTCGCTGATGCCCGCAAGCAGTACGAAGAACTGATAGAAGACAAACCTTATCTCGACCAGGTCCTGCTGGAAGGCGCCGGGAAAGCGCGCCGGATTGGCAAGCCCTACCTCGAAGCTGCCCGGAAAGCAACCGGTATTGACTGACAACTCCCCTATCCCTCCCCACTGGAGAGATATTTATTAATGATCTAATCATCAAGAATGGAGCGCGGAAATGTCTGGACTTGGCTTATTTGAAATCCTGATCATCGCTGGAATAGTGATATTACCCTGCCTGGCAATCATTATAGTAGGTGCCATCATTGTGGCTGTGGTCGCAATCATCCGAAAGAACCGCGGGCAATAGACTCAAAAACTTTATGCAGCTAAACAAAAAACCCCTGGCAGCCGTAATTGGCGCACTCAACATTGATCTCATCATCCATGGCTTGCCACACTTTGCCTCGCCCGGTGACCAGGTCAACGGACAAACTGTGTATCTCTCCCCCGGCGGCAAAGGTCGCAATATCGCTGCCATGCTTTCAGCCTGGCTCAAGCCCGGGCAGGTCAGCATGGTTGGCAAACTCGTACAGGACCGGCATGGGCTTTACCGTATCCCGCTCCATTCCCTAACTGAGGCTCGGATTGAAACACAATATATCATCCTCGACCAGGCCCGCCCGGATAACCTCCCTACCCTATCCATCTTCCTCAATACAACGGATGGTCAGCGAGCCAGCTATTACCTTCCTGGCAAAAACGAATCCCTGACCCCAGAAGAGCTGGACCGCGCCCAACCACTCTTTGAACAATTGGCTGCCAATCGGGGGATCGTGGTGCTTTCCCTTGAAATGCCGCTGAGGACAGCCTGCCATGCCCTTTCCCTAGCGGCAGATCTGGGTTTGCGCGTCATGCTCGACCCCGGCGGCCAGCCACCGGAGGAACAGGTTGATTTCTCTCCCCTATTTGAATATCCCATTTTCCTGATCAAGCCCAATGAACTCGAAGCGGAAAGGCTGATGGGGATCAAGGTGACGGACTTTGCCAGTGCGCGCCAGGCTGCATCATTGCTCTTGGACTGGGGCGTGCAGCATGTGGTGATCACACATGGAAAACACGGTGCCTATGCTTTTTCGAATACGGATGGGTTCCCTGTCCCCGCTTCGGACTTTCCCGTCCCGCCTCGCGCCGAATCAACCGGCTGTGGTGACCAGGTGCTGGCTTTACTCTGCATAGGAGCCTTCCACGATAAACCTTTCCGGGATGCCTGCCAGAAGGCAGTGCTGGCAGGAAGCTTACAATACCGCCAGCCAGGTCTGGCGCCCATCCTACCCAATAACCCCCACTTCAATTAAAGACGATCCAATTATTCCGGCACCACCGGCTTGAGCCCTGCTGCCCGATCAACATAGTCATTAACGACCGTTTCCAACAAGGACAGCGGCAGGGTACCGTTATTGATAACCACATCGTGGAAGTCTTTCAGGTTGAATGATTCTCCGAGGGTGGATTCGGCTTTTTGTCGGAGTGCCAGCAGTTTGAGATAGCCAATGTAATACGCGCAGGCTTGCCCCGGCATGACGATATATCGTTCCACTTCGGTGACGACGTCCCGCTCTGGCAGACCAGTCTTTTCAACCATGTACTCGATCGCTTCTTCCCGCGTCCACTGTTTGCTGTGAATGCCGGTATCCACCACCAGCCGCACCGCGCGCCAGAGCAACGCCTGTAACCTACCTAGGTCGCTTAAGGAATCTTCCAGCTTTAATTCCCATCCCAAACGCTCCGCATACAATGCCCAGCCTTCAACATACGCATTGAAAAAATAAGTACGCCGGAAGGTGGGGATGCCCTTGATCTTCTGGGCATGTGCCATCTGGTAGACATGCCCCGGAATGCCCTCATGGTACGCCAGCGTGCGCATGCCCCATTGATAAACGTTATCCGGGTCGCGGAGGTTGATCCACATGGTGCCTGGCCGGCTGCCATCCAGTGCAGGCGCCTGGGCATAGGCGATCGGCGAATCCGGTTCCTTATACGCCGGTAAGCGTTTGACGACGATCTCATTCAATGAGCCATGGCTGAAGACCTCCGGCATGCGCTGGTTAACTTCGTCCAGAATGTCCTGGTAATCACCAATGATCTTTTGATGGCGCTGCTCATGCTCCGCATAATGATATTGCGGATCAACCATCAAAGCCTTAAGTTGCCCGCCGGGATCATCCGAGGGCAGCCCCATCTTCTCCAAGATCGAGTGGATAGTTTGCGTCAGCCGATCAACCTCATCCAACCCCAGCTGATGGATCTCTTCTGCAGTCAGGTCGGTGGTGGTATGGTTACGCAAGAGGAAGGCATAGTAATCCTTTCCATCCGGCAGTCGCCACACGCCATCATCATCAGTGGCATTCTCCAGCATCGCTTCTAGGGTTGATTGCAACCCTCGATAGGCTGGCAGCACCTTATTTTCGATGGCTTTCCTGATCCGCTCCCCCCACTGGGTCTGTGCCCGCTCACTAAAGTGTCCCGAATCAGCTATCCGCTCCATAAAGCTGGTATAGAGCGGGTTGGCGGACACCGGTCCGGAGAGAAAGTCTTCTATCCGTGCGAGGGATTTTTCCAAGACAAAGCGTGGCGGAACCACGCCATCTGCCGCTCGGTTTTGCAGGCTCTCCTGTAACCCGGCAAATTTCCAATCCACCATCTGCAACCGTTGGAGATAGCGCCGGACGCTGCGGTTACCTTTGATCTTATGATAAGTACTGAGGAAATTAATCAGGTCAACCTGCACACCAAAGACATGGTTGACCGGATACGGTCCCATAAAGACCGAGTTGGCAACCCAGTGATAATCAAAACGGTGGCCGCGCAGGTTCTGTTCATAATACCAGCGCATAAGGTGATAAGTGATCCATTTTTGGCCGGTCAGGGTCTCGGGGTCATACCGCCTGATCAATGCCAGCCCCTCGCGGTCCAGCCGGCGGAGCTGATTCATAGTGCGGGGTGAGATATCGGTCAGGTTGCCGCTGTGAAAATCAAGCAGGGTGTTATCCAGCAAACCAACAGTGGTAAAGGTTTCCGGGTCTGCCAGGAGCAACCGTAGCCCCAACCGTTCCACCGCCAGGTTGATGGACGGCGGCGTCCCCCAAGCCAGGTTATAGAGCAGCCAGATCAATCCCAATCCCAGAATAACCAGTACAACAATGACTGCCAGTGGCATTATTTCCTCCAGTCCGTCAGATCATTCCCCTGAACAATGATGTCATTTCCCATTGCCAGCCTCGCGCCAGGTGGCTGCCCTGCGGTCTATCTCCTGGATGAAATCGGTTTTGCTGGATGTATAGCGCTCCGGATCGGATGGATATTGAGCTGCCAGGTCCACCTTCAGATCCTGATAGGCTCGGGCTTCATCCGGATGCATGCGGAGATAATCCCGGAAGTTGAGGTGCCGCGCGATTTCGAAGTGCCCCGATTCAAAGGCGTGGATATGATAAAGATGGCTCTCGCCGTCCAATTTCTGATAATAGCGCCTGCCCTGAATGCCATTCTCGCCCTTAGATTGATATCCCAATGCTCGCATGGTGTTATCACACGCATCCAGTTGTTCGTGACTTCGGACAACGACGAGCAGATCAACCGTCGGTTTAGCCATCAACCCAGGGACGGACGTGGAACCGATGTGATGGATGGCGATCAGATTCTCGCCCAACACAGTTTCCAGCTTCCCGGCTTCTGTTTCAAAAAGCCCGGGCCAGCGGAAATCATAAGCGACGACCTCAACTTTACGCGCCATGCTGCCCTTTCCCGCCTGCCTGCAATTCTGCCAGCAAGTCAGCATAGACATCCGGATCTAAGGGAGAACGCACCGCTTCACCCCGATGGCTGGAATAGATCATCGCATTAGCCAGCGCCAATGACATTTCGCCCTCTGACCCCGGGCACATCAGGGCGGCTTCACCCCGAATCGCCGCCCGGAAGTTGGCATGCACCGCCGCATGGTCGCCCGCACCTTCCGGCAGTGGGACCGTCTCAGCGTGCAATTCGACCCGGGCGAAGGGATCCGCTGTCTCCAAGAAGGTATGCACATCGGTTTCAAAACGGTCAAAGTGCAGCTTCCCCGGTTCAAACTGCAGGACGCCGCCCGTCCCGACAATGGTCAACTGGCCAGAAAGGTCACTTTCCTGGGTACTGATATGGACGTAGCCGGTCGCGCCATTCTCCCATTCCAGCATGGCACTGGTCGTGTCTTCCACTTCAATGTCGTGATAGTGGGTCCGGTTGCAGGCATAGACCTGGGAAGGCAATCCCATCAGGTAGCAGATCAGGTCCAGGTCATGCGGCGCCTGGTTCATCAGCACACCCCCACCCTCGCCGCGCCAGGTGGCGCGCCATTCTGCCAGGTGGTAATAGCTGCGCGAGCGCGGCCAGGTCACGACCAGGCTCATCCGCTGCAGCTTCCCCAAAGCACCTGAATGAAGTAATTTTTTGGCAGCGCGCACCTCCGGTCGGAACCGCTGTTGGAAGTTGACCGCCAATAAACGCGCCTGTTCATCAGCCGTTTCCACCATCCTCTGCGCATCCTGTATTAGCAGAGCCATCGGTTTTTCCACCAGCACGTGGAATCCAGCTTGCAGACTGTCCATAGTGGGATTGGCGTGTTTATAATGCGGCGTCATCACCACCACTGCATCCGCTTCCGGGTGCGCGGCAAGCATCTCCCGGTAGTCGGTATAGAAGGGTACGCCCAATTCATCGGCGGGCGGTTTGCCTTGTTCAGCCGAGAGATCGCACATGGCTGCCACACGGGCATCCGGCGCGGTCAGACCCGGTTTGTGCATCGGGTAAACCAGTGCGCCAGAGCCAATGACCAGATAAGTGATGATGTCCTTCGTCAAGATAATACCTCACTTCGTAACCAGATCAACTACTCTTGATGCTCTTTGATCCCCAACGACCCCATCAGGTCCCTGAGTGCGCCCACTGCATAACTCATCTTTTCCGGTCCAGAGAAACCACCGTCCCGACCGGCTCGTTCAAGATGGGGTTCTAATGAAAGAAATCCCTCATACCCGGCGGCATCCAGCCGCTGAAGCAAAGCTCCGACCTGTCCATCGCCCTCCCCTGCTGCCACCACGCTGGCATCTCCCAGCAGGGCATCTTTAACATGGACAAATCCCATGTACTTCCCCAACAAATCCCAGGCGTCGTCCGTGACGCGCCCCTCACCCACCTGGATGAAGTTTGCCGGGTCCCACAGGAAGCGGAAATGGTCGCTTGCCAGGGAACACATCAGGCAGTAACAACGCGCCACCGTGTCGCCGACGATTTCTTTTTCATTCTCCAGCAGCAGCACGGCATCCTCTTGCTGCGCCAGGTTGGCGAACCGTTCCAGCCGTCTGAGGGCAGGGTCGACATAGCGGTCGTACCCGGCTGCAGGGCTGGTCTCAGGAGGATAGAAGCTGAACATGCGAATGTTGCGGGTGTCCAGCACCCGGCCGATCTCGATCACGCGGTCAAGGTCTGCCAGCGCTTCATCCAGTGACGCTTCAATGGGAGATTTGCCGACCGGGCTGCCGATGCACGCCACCTGGATGCCGTTCAGGTGCAGGGTTTCCCGGATGCGGGTCATGTCACGGTCGGTGAGGTCCTTGACGTTCACCCCATCCACACTGCGCAAGTCCATGTAACCGATATTCAAGTCTTTCAACACTCGCACTTGCTCAGCCAGATCGGGTGAGATCTCGTCAGCAAATGCGCTGAGGATAAATTTTGACATGGTGGTGAGGTCCTTTCAAGTTTACGAGGTTCCGTCACATATTATAGCCGGAATCAAGGGAGGGATTGGGAAGTCAAAGAATAAAATTTAGAGATCATTCCATTTTTCAATCCATTATCTTCATCAAGAAAAGTTCACGGCAATTGGAGCGCGGACTTTTGTCTGCCCAGAGACAATAAATGTGTGGTTTCACTCATCCAGAAACATTCGGATTAATGAATACTGGAGCACCATTATCGATATTTGTCATCCAAAAATACGGGCTGAAGCCCGCACTCCACAATCAGTGTGGTAATTTGACTGGATAAAATTATTGATCTTGATATCGGAAATAATCCTTTCCTCACAATGTTATAATCAATCTCGGAGCCCGCATGAAATTATCTGTCCTGATCCCCGTCTACAACGAACGCCGCACCATCCGCGCGATCGTCCAACGCGTTCTCGCACAGCAGATCCCCGGTTTGGATCAGATTGAAGTCTTCATTGTAGACGACTGCTCCACCGACGGCTCGGACCACATCATCCGGGCGCTCCACCGGGAACACCCCGATACCGTCCACCCAATCCTGCTCGAGGAGAACCAGGGCAAGGGCAACGCCATCCGTACCGCCATCCAGGCAGCCAGCGGTGATATCGCCATCGTGCAAGACGCCGACCTGGAATATGACCCGGATGACTATTCAACCGTCCTACGCCCGATCCTTGATGGTGAAGCGGATGTGGTCTATGGCTCCCGGTTTGCCGAACGGGAGGAGCGCCGGGTGCTCTACTTCCGCCACACCCTGGCAAACCGCTTCCTGACCTTTGCCAGCAACTGGTTCACCGACCTGAACCTGACGGACATGGAGACCTGTTACAAGGCTTTCCGCCTGCAGGTCGCCAAAACCATCCCGATCCGTTCAAAGGGTTTCGGCATCGAGCCGGAGCTGACTGCCAAGTTCGCCAAACGCAAGCTGCGCATCTTCGAGGTGCCGATCAGTTACCACGGCCGCACCTACGCTGAGGGCAAGAAGATCGCCTGGTTCGATGGCTTACAGGCACTCTGGACAATCTTCAAATTCTGGGTGATCGATGATATGTTCCAGGGAGATTATGGCCAAAAAGACCTGATCGACATGGAAGCCGCGCCTAAATATACCGAATGGACCCTGGAACGCACCCGTCCCTACGTGGGTGACCTGTTGCTGGAGATCGGCTCTGGCATCGGTAACAACGTCCGCATTCTGATGCAATACACCAACGTGGTCGCCACGGAAATTGAGCCGGTCTACCTGGAGGTGCTACGGAACGCCTATCTGAACACACCGGGGGTGGACGTGCGCGAGTGGGATGCCACCCAGCCGCCCCCGCCAGACCTGCCCCAGCCGGACGCAGTCCTGTGTTCCAATGTCATCGAGCACATCGAAGATGACAGGGGTCTGATCGCCAACGCGGACCGGGCGCTCAAACCCGGCGGGCGGATGATCTTCATCGTGCCGCGGGGCGAGAAGCTCTATTGCAGCCTGGATACTGCCATCGGGCACTACCGCCGCTATGACCAGGACCGGCTGCGGTCACTATTTGAAGACCTGGGCTATGAGGTGGAGAAACTGTTCACTCTGAACAAGATCGGCGTGCTGGGCTGGTGGTACCGGGGGAAAATCACCAGGCAGAAAGCCATCGGGCGGTTCGGGTTGAAGGTGTTCAACGTGTTGGTGCCGCTGTTCAAGCTGATTGACCCGCTGTTGCCGTGGAAGGGGTTATCGTTGGTGATCGTAGCGCGGAAGCCGGAAGAAGCGTGAGGATTTTCAGACACCACCAGGGGATAATATCTATTTGCTCTTGATAAAGAGTCTCCAAAGAAACAAAATTGGTGGTGCGCACAAAAGCGGTGCGTCTACTACAGAACTTCGCACCAAATGACCTAATATGTGAATGGGTTTAGTCTTACCAAAATATTTAATTAATGGTGTATAATTATTGAAGGTTTCATAAACCTAATTTTCTGGGAGGGACAATTATGTCCACAAACACATCCATAAAAACCGTATTCACACCCCGGGTTATTCTGCAATTGCTGATCTTCATCGTGCTCACCCCCCTGTTGCCCCTGATCATCACCTGGAATTGGGGATGGTGGGAAGCTTGGGCTTTTGCCCTCACCTTTATTCTTGGCTTCATTATCAGCCGCCTATTGGTCTGGCGGCGCAACCCGGACCTGATCGCCGAAAGGGGAAAATTCTTACAACACGACAATCCCGAAAGCTGGGATAAGACCCTGGCGCCGCTGGTGGGGCTGGGCGGTGGGTTGATCCCGATCGTGGCAGGGCTGGACGCCCGGTTTGGACCTTCGGTGTCATTCGATCTATGGGTCAGGCTGTTAGGACTGGGACTGCTTCTGGTTGGGATGTGGTTTGGGTCTTATGCCTTGTTGGAAAACAGCTATTTTTCCGGGATGGTGCGGATCCAGAAAGAGAGCGGGCAGAAGGTGATCGATACTGGGCCTTACGGCTGGGTCCGACACCCGGGGTACGCCGGCGCGCTGGTCAGCTATTTGGGCGCTCCGTTCCTGCTGGAGTCGCTGTGGACGTTGATCCCAGTGGGTCTTCTGCTGGTCTTGCTGGTAGTGCGAACCGCACTGGAAGACCGGACCTTGCAAGAGAAGCTGGAAGGGTATTCGGAATATGCCCAGCGTGTGCGGTACCGGCTGATCCCGGGGGTGTGGTAAGGTTGGTGGGTCAGCGACCCACCCTACTTACTACTTACTGGAGACCCGCTTGTTCAGGGTGAGTGTGGTTTTCAATTATGGTGGTAATGCGCATCATACCCCCCAACAAATGGTTAACGTCGGTTAATCAATTATAGAGCAATTAAACCTTCGTGATATGATTAGTTCCACCATAAATATTGAAAGAAAAGGGAGTTATATGAAAATCACCATTCTCAACGGAAATCCGGCAGAAGGAAATCCAGACTTTGATTCTTATCTCAATATCTTGCAGGAACAATTATCCGCTGACGGTCATTCTTGCGTAAATCTGACCTTGCGCGAGCTGGAAGCCGGCTATTGCACCGGCTGCTGGTCGTGCTGGGTGAAGACGCCCGGAGAGTGCATCTTCAAAGACGACTCCCACGAGGTCTGCCGGGCGATGATCAACAGCGATTTCGTGCTATTCGCCTCCCCGGTCATTATGGGATACCTCAGCGCGGTGCTTAAGAAATTCATGGACAAGATGCTCCCCCTACTCCACCCCTACGAGACGGTTGTCCAGGGCGAAGCGCACCACCGCCACCGTTATGACCCGGCCGATTACCCGCTGGGCGGCTTGATGCTGGAAAAGACTCCTGGCACCGACGATGAGGATATTGAGATCATCCAATCGATCCAAGCCCGGACGATGCTGAACCTCAAGTCCCGGAATGCGCTCACGATGTTCACCGACCAGCCAGTTGAGGAGGTCGCCAATGCGATTAACAATTTATAACGGCTCGCCCCGGGGGAAGAACGGTAACACAGAGATCCTGCTACAAAAAGTTGTGGATGGGTACGAAAGTGTCTCCTCACCGGATATAGAGTGGCTTCAGCTCAACAATTCTAAAATACGCCAATCTGCCCATGAAGCCTTCAGTGATTCTGACCTGGTCCTGCTGGGATTCCCTCTCTATACCGACGCGATGCCCGGGTTGGTGAAGGAATTCATTGAGAGCCTGGCACCGTATGCGGGACGCGAAGGCAACCCGACTATGGCATTCCTGGTGCAATCCGGCTTCCCCGAATCGCACCATAGCCGCTTTGTCGAACGCTACCTGGAGAAGCTGGCATGGCGGCTGAACGCGCCCTATGCCGGGACGATTGTCAAGGGCGGGTGCGAGGGGGTGCGGATGATGTCGGAAAAGATGAACCAGAAGCTGTTTGAGGGGTTGCACAAGTTGGGTGCAAACCTGGCGCGGGAGGATGAGTTCGACCACGAGCGCTTGATGTCACTGGCGAAACCGGAAAAGTACCCCCGGATCCTCGCGCCGCTGTTCTGGCTCGCCTTGAAGCTCCCTGTCTTGCAATTTTACTGGAACAGCCAGTTGAAGGAGAACGGAGTTTATGAGGAACGGTTTGCGAGACCGTTTAAAGCAAATGTATAATATTGAGTTAATCGACCCGCAATATGTTAACACACTGCACATAATTTACAGCCGGTTGGAAGATAAGGAAATCCAATGGGTCATCACCGGGAGTATGGGGATGGTATTACATGGAATGGATCTTGATATTCATGATATTGACATCCAGACCGACGAACAAGACGCCTATAAATTCGAAAAACTTTTTTCGGAATACATAGTCACACCGGTATATTATTGGGTATCCGAAAGAATACGATCTCACTTTGGCTCCCTTAATATTGGAAATGTTAATGTTGAAATAATGGGCGGCATGCAGAAATTCCTGCCGGACCAGGTTTGGGAAGATCCCGTCAACATCCAGCAGTACCGAGAATGGGTGACTTTTGAAGGTATGAACCTGCCCGTGCTGTCACTGGACTATGAACACCAGGCGTATCTGGCGTTGGGAAGACATGAAAAGGCTGAGAAAATCAGAAGATGGTTGGCGAATCAATGATGCTTGTATGGAGAGGGGATTCGCCGCTCGATTTATAAAACTACAAACAGCGATATAAAACACCTGTAGATACTGTCTTGAAAGTCAAGAGGAAAAATCAAATTGTGCCCCACAATGAGGATCAAACGGCAGTTGATTTTTCAGAACACCATAAGCAATATGGAGCAGCTTGCGCATTGAAGCGACAACGATCTCCATTTTATGGAACCCCATTTCAGCCATTCGGTTGTTCAAGTCTTTTACCACCGGATTACAAGCCATAGCCACAATAGCAGGCATATAGAGACAACACCGCAATTCAGACCGGCCTTGCTTTGAGATGCGGGCTTTCTTGTGGATCGAAGAGCCAGAGCGATGTCCTTGCGGATTGAGCCCGGCATAAGCGGCCAATTGGGGTGCCCCATCATAAATAGAAATATCGCCCATCTCAGCCAATAAGATGTTGGCCGTCAAGTCGCCAATCCCGGGGATGGAGGTCAAAAGCTTCTGTTGAGACTTTAGGTCCGCCGTTTGGAATATAAATCCAGGCTCGCAGCCAGGATGAGGACAGCGCCTTTGATGACTTGCTGATGGTACGACGGAATTCGAAGTAGATTAAGCCCATTTCCCAGGACGCCGATAATTAAAGCACCAATACTGGCACCCACAACGTTGCCAACACCACCAAACAGACTCACACCTCCTAATACCGAAGCGGCAATGGCATCCAGCTCAATCCCAACAGCCATCTGTGGCTGTGCAGACCACAAACGAGCGGTGAGCAAGATCCCCGAGATGCTCGCTAGAGCGCCACTGATGGCATACACAATGATTTTAACCAGGCGAACCCGTATGCCAGCCAGGCGCGCCGTCTCTTCATTACCACCAATAGCATAAACATAGAGACCAAAGCGCGTATATCGCAAGACAAAGAAAGCTATCAGCAATAGGATAATCCAAATGAAGACAGGTATTGGGAGAGGTCCGACATGCCGCGTGCCTAAATCTGTAAAAGCTCGCTCAAATCCCGAAATGGGTTTTCCTTCGGTGTAGACTAAGGTCAGACCACGTGCAACCCCAAGCATCGCCAAGGTGGTCACAAATGGTGGTATATTCCCAAAAACCATCAATCCGCCATTAATCGATCCTGCGAGCATCCCCACAACAATACCAATCAGGATAGAAGGTAAAACGGGTAAGCCGTTACTGGACATCATTCCAGCGCAAATTGTCCCTGACAGTGCAGCGACAGAACCAACCGAGAGATCAATGCCCGCCGTCAACATGACCATGGTCATCCCAATCGAAATGATAGCCACCAAAGACGATTGCAATGCAATATTAGAAAGATTGGATGCCGTTAAAAATTTATCAGAAGACACCGAAAAAATAATGACAACCAGAAGTAAGATAAGAAAACTGCTGGCACTTTGGAGCCAAGTGGATAATTTAATACGTAGATTATGCCAGGATGTTGTTTCCATTTTCACTCCAAGCGGCTGCATGCATAATCTCATCCTGGGTAGCGGTCATAGAATCAAACTCAGCAACGATTTTCCCGTCACGCATGACCAATACCCGGTCACTAACACTCAATATTTCTGGTAATTCAGAAGAAATCATCAGGATACTGACTCCATCCTCAGCCATTTTCCGTAACAAAGCATGAATCTCCGCTTTAGCACCGACATCAATACCACGCGTCGGTTCATCCAGGATAAGCAAATCGGGTTCGAGAGCCAGCCAACGGGAAATGACCACTTTCTGCTGGTTCCCCCCACTTAAATTGCGGACGCGTTGCTCATAACCCGTTGTTCGAATGTCAAGAGAATTTACCAGAGTCTGTGTTATCTGATTAACACCTTTTTTATCTACAAAGCCAAAACGCGTCAGTCTTCTCAATGCCGCCATAACAATATTCTGCCTGACAGCCATATTCAGGAACAATCCTTGGGCTTTACGATCTTCGGGAACGAAACCCATGCCCAATTCAATCGCCTGGGCAGGGCTTTTAAGCTTTACTTCCTGACCGTTAAATATAATTTCTCCCTTAGTGGACGATTGTGCGCCAAAAATCAATTCAGCTAAAGCTGTCCTGCCAGCGCCCACCAGTCCAGAAATGCCCAGGATTTCTCCTTTTCTGAGCTGGAATGATACACCGTGTACATTGTCCTCATTGTGCAGGTCAATCGTTGCTAAAATGATTTCCTCAGCAATGGTTCTGCTTTGAACCGGGGTTTCATCGCTCAACTCACGCCCGACCATCATGGTGACAACGTCATCCTTACTGAGTTCAGCAATTGGGTGGGTGCCCATGAACTTACCATCCCTTAAGACCGTAAGACGATCAGCAATCTGGAAAACTTCTTCGAGACGGTGCGATATAAAAATAATCGAAACCCCATGGTCTTTGAGTCGGATCATTTGATCAAAAAGCGTTTCAGACTCTTGCACGGTAAGGGCAGAAGTTGGCTCGTCCATTACAATCAATTCGGCATCAATCGAAAGCGCTTTGGTGACTTCAATCATTTGTTGCTGAGCAATGGTCAACGAATTTACAGGCGTGCGCGGGTCGAAATCAAGCCCCAGGCGCAATAATTGTTGCTCTGCTTGCTGATATAGTTTTGACCAGTTGATCTGTCCCGGCAATAAACCGCGTGGTTCTCGTCCAAGGTAAATATTCTTGCCTGCATCAAGGTACGGAATGACAGCAAGCTCCTGATGGATCATACTGATCCCGAGTGATTGTGCAATGGAAGGCGAATTGATATGAACCTCTTCTCCTCCCCAGAAGATCGAGCCACTATCAGGTGTGGTCGCTCCACTTAAAATACGCATCAGGGTTGTCTTACCAGCCCCATTTTCACCAACCAACGCATGGATTTCACCTGGTAAGATTTTCAAGGTCACATCATCTACTGCCTGTACGCCAGGGAAAGATTTTTCGATGTTCTGCATGACCAGCATATATGGTTCTGACATTGTTTATCCTGTTGAATGATCTAAAACTTGGGGCGCTCAATGAGCGCCCCAAAATTCTAATTGATTTTCATATAACTAGGGCAGGACCAACGCCAGATCGACGGGGATGTAGGCTTCCACAGTTTCACCGGTGAGGTAGGCAAAAGCCTTTTCAACGCCCAGTCGACCCATCTCGTAAGGCTGTTGCGCAATAGTCGCAGCCAGCTTACCAGCATCCACAGCCGCTACAGCGTCGTCCACAGCATCAAAGCCCATGAAGATAATCCCCATACGCCCGGCTGCCTCAGCAGCTTCAATAGCGCCCAGGATCATCTCATCGTTGTGCGCAAAGACACCGTCAATCTCCGGCTCAGCCTGAAGGATGTTCTCGAACACGGTCAACCCTTCCGCTCGGTTGAAGTTGGCTGTCTGGCGTGCAATAATCTCCACACCGGCGCAGTTGGCTGACATGTAATCATTGAAGCCCTTACCGCGATCACGGGCAGCCGATGTTCCAGCAATGCCTTCCAGTTCGACGACCTTGCCTTCACCGCCCAGCGCATCGCATAGGAACTCGCCAGCCATCGTGCCACCCGCCTCATTGTCAGAGGCGATATGAGATACAATCTCGCCTGCGCTGGCACCACGGTCAATGGTGAAGACCGGGATCCCGGCTGCATTGGCTTTCTCAATCGAGGGAACAATCGCATCAGCATCGGTCGGGTTCACGAGGATGGCATCCACGCCTTGCTGGATCAGATCTTCCATGTTAGAGGCTTCAGTGGTGGCATCATCCTGAGAATCCACCACCACCAGCGTGACGCCAGCAACCGCAGCAGCATCTTCAGCACCTTCTTTCAGGGTGACGAAGAATGGGTTGTTCAGGGTGGATAGGGACAGTCCTAGCGTATATCCAGCAACGGGTTCTTCGGTGGGGGCAGCAGGTTGACAGGCTGCTAAAAGCAAAGCCAATACTGCGAAAACCCCAATGATACTACTCAATTTTCTTTTCATTTTGCTCTCCTTCTATCATATTTTGATTTGGTTATCAAACATCAATCTCGGGTTTATTTCACTCTCTTCGATAATCTCATCTCCTTTCAATAGTTTCTGATACAGTCATTTTGATAAGCGATGAATTAACAATGCCAAAACGATCAATGTACCCTTGACAACATCCTGGTAGAACGAAGGAACATTGAGTAAGTTCAATCCATTATTTATGACTGCAATGATCAATACACCAAGGAGCGTACCTATTAGGGAGCCTTCGCCTCCCTCAAAACTCGTACCTCCGACAACCACGGCTGCGATTGCATCAAATTCGAATCCCATACCAGCGATCGGCTGGGCGGAATCTATCCGACCAACCAGGATATACCCGGCTATGGCAGACAACGCACCAGTGATCGCATATGTGGACGCGATGTATTTCTTTACAGGAATTCCGCATAATCGAGCTGCCTTCTCATTATTCCCAATGGCATAAATATATTCACCAAACTTCATCCTGGTGAGTGCGACATACCCAACACCAAAAACGATCACAGCAATTACAATAGGCATGGGGATTGGTCCAAGATATCCATTGCCCAGAAAACGAAATCTATCCGGTAGCCCGGTGAACGGTTTTCCGTCCGTGTAAGCTAACGCAAGACCACGCCCGAATGTCATCACACCAAGGGTCGCGATAAAAGGCGGAATCTTTAGTTGGGTGACCAACAAACCGCTGATCAATCCCAGTAATGCCCCGATAGCTAAACCAAGGACAATCGCCAATGGGCCAGGCCATCCTGCTTGCAATGCAGACGCAGTGACAACCGCGGTCAGTCCCAAAACAGATCCCACGGAGAGATCAATCCCCCGCGTAAAGATCACCAATGTCATCCCCACTGAAATAATGCCATTAATAGTTGATTGACGTAATACGTTGGTGAGATTGGGGAGAGTCAGAAAGCGATCTGACAGCAGAGAGAGTGCCAGGCAGATCAGTACCAGAGAGATCGCCAGCCCGAATCGTTGAGCATATCCCCGCCAATTCGTTTTAATTTGTGTTGCGCTTGTGATCTGTGTCATCAAAACACTACTCCTGAGATCAGGATAATATTGGCATATGGTGAGAATTCACCTGTGCGAATAATTGTAGCCGCAGTGTGAGTTTCTTGCTTGAATTGTTCGTGCGGAATCCTGTCAATTGGAATATCGCCTAAGATAGCTTTGATAGCGGACTCTATTTTGGGATTATGTTCGCTGATTTCAGATGCAATAATGGCTCTTTCAACCTGCATTTCCTGCAGGATTGTCTCGAGTGTCTCCATAAAACTAGGAATACCCTCTCTCAATGCCAAATCAATTCTGGGAACACTCCCTGGGATGGGTAAGCCCGCATCGGCAATAACCACGCTGTCCGCATGCCCTAACCCGGCAATGACAGTTGAGATGGGTTGATTGATGATACCAATCTTTTTCATAGATTCTCCTAATTTCATAATTCTAAAACTACGTTACGATCAACATCCAAAATAGCTCACCCATTTATTGCTCGACAAGACTCGCGTTCAACAAGCGTCGGTGATAGGATTTCATTTCTGATCTGTGAGGTCGCATCCGATAGGCGTTTGATTAATATCTCGGCTGCAAGTAATCCCATTTCATAGCTGGGTTGTGCAACAGTGGTTAATGGTGGCATGGTATAAGAGGCAAACATAATGTCATCGAAACCAATAATTGATATATCATCAGGAACGTGTAAGTTTCGTTCATGAATGGCATGCATAGCACCAATAGCCATTAAATCGTTACATGCAAACACTGCTTCTGGAGGAGCCGGTAGATCTAGTAATTGGTTCATCCCTGTATATCCTGATTGCAGATGGAAATCGCCCTGTACAATAAGCGTTTCGTCGATAGGCAAGCCTGCATTTTTCATTGCGTTGCGATAGCCACGAACACGATTTGCAACTGGAATAAGGAAAGTCGGTCCGGTAATACAACCAATGCGCTTATGACCCAGATCAATCAAATATTCTGTGGCAATCTGACCCCCATATTCATTTTCCACCATTACACTATCGTACCTATTCTCTCCAAGTTCACGGTCAACGACAACAGCCGTAATTTTATGGAGATCCAATAATTCAAGGGAACCTTTTGTTCCTGTTGAAATTAAGATAATTCCATCAATCTGTTTGCCAACCAGGACCTCGAGATATTCGAATTCCTTTTCTGGTCGATTTTCAGAATTGCATAGAAAGACATTGTAGTTTGCATCGAAACAGGCATCTTCAACCCCCCTGAGAGCCTCGGTGAAGAACGGATTCATGCTATCCGGGATCAGCAGCCCCAAAGTCTGGGTACGTTTATCCTTTCTGCGAAGGCTGCTGGCAAGCTTGTTGGGCTTATAATTCAGCTCTTTCATCGCAGAAAAAACACGAATACGCGCCTCTTTACTGACGAAGCGCGTTTCATTGATGCTGTGAGAAACCGTACTGATGGAAACGCCTGCTTTTTCTGCAACATCCCGCATATTGGACATACAACCTCTTATAAAAACGTTTGCGCTAACGTTTCGATACCATTATAAATAATTTTAGATGATGTGTCAACCATGGAAAATCGACACCCACGGAAAATCGACTCATTTCCTTTACAAACCCCCTAATTTGGATAAAATAGGTAATAATTCTATTTTATGCCTTTAAAGGTGGAAAAGCAGCACTGAAAAGGAACGGTCATATACAGTTTAGGTCTCATGTCTGTGCCTAATCTTGATCACCATTCGAATCAATGATCTATATTCAAAGAGAGAAATGATCCATGCAAATTACCCGATAAACAGATTACGCACTCAGAGCAATGCTTTATCTCGCGCGGCTTGAGCCAAAACAGAGAGCATACACAAGCCAGATCGCAGTATGAATTGAAAGATCTAGGTATGGACTACTTTGGCGAGACGGTCTTGGATGAGTAGAGTCCAAACAACCACTCTATATTTAGAGTAGATTGTTGAGAAATTTATTATTGATATTCTCCCCCCTCTGTCCCCCCATATCCCACTCCACTCCGTTTCGGGGACAGGACGGGGAGAAATTTAAGACGGGAGAAAATCTGCTGCTAGCTTCTGAGTTTCGCGTCCAATTCCTCATCCAGCAGATGCACAATCCTATTGCGCAGCTTCTGCACTTCCCTATCCGTCAGCGTCCGGTCGGGGGCGATATAGGTCAGGTTGAATGCCAGGCTCTTCTTGCCCTCACCCACCTGCGCCCCGCGAAAGATATCAAATAGCTGCACTTTCGCAAGGTACTCCCCACCGCCTTTGCGGATCACTGCTTCGACCTCAGCTGCGGTCACATCCTCATCCACCACCACCGCCAGGTCTTCCAGCACCGGCGGGTAAGTCGGCACAGCTTCCACATCAAACAGGATCCGGGCAGCCTCCAACAGGGACGCCAGCTCAATCTCCGCCACATAGACTGGTGGTTCTTCCATTTCATAGTTCGCTTTGACCAGCGGGTGCAACTCACCCATTACGCCCACACCCTTGTCCCCGATCAGGATTTTAGCCGTCATCCCCGGGTGCAGGCTGGGATGCTCCCCTGCCCGGTAGCGAACATTGCCAATGTGCAAACCAGCCAGCATGCCTTCAATCACACCTTTCAGGTCATAGAAATCCATCACCGCCGGCTCATCTTCCTGCCAGGAGGGCAGCTCCCGCAGTCCTGTCAGACCGATGGAGAGCATCAGCTTCTCTTCCGGCAACTGCTGCCCATCCACCAGGTGGAAGACCGGGCCAATCTCGAACATTGCCAACCGCCGGCTCAGGCTGCTGTTGTATTCCAGGATCTCCAACAACGTCGCCAGGATACTGCGGCGCATCACCCGCCGTTCGACCGTGATCGGGTTCTCGATCTCCAGATATTCCTCGTAAGGCCCATCATACTCCGGCGGAAAACGGCGCGCTTCTCGCTCCGGGGATGTCATCCGGTAGGCGACCAATTCCTGCAAGCCCAGGTTGACCAGCAGGTCGCGCAGCGTCTCTTCCATCACCACTTCCTGGCTGTCTCTTTGCGGCGGCAGCGGCTGGTTCAGGCGATGGGAGGGAATCTTATCGTAGCCATAGATCCGGCTGATTTCCTCCAGCAGGTCCGCCCTGCCAATGATCCCCTCGTGGATATCCAGACGGTGCGGGGGCGTCTTGGCGGTGATGGTGTCCCCATTTACCTCGCATTCGAATTCCAACCGACTGAGGATGTCAGCGATTTGCTGCGCGCTAATCTGCATGCCGAGGTTATCGTTCACCCAAGCTGCAGAGACGCTCACCACCGGGTCCACAGGCGGGTTGGGATAATTATCCACAAGACCCTGGGCGATCTGACCGCCGCCCCATTCGCTCATCCGCTTAAGACACAGACGCACGCCCATCTCCGCCAATGCAGGATGGATCCCGCGGCTGAACCGGTAAGCTGCTTCGGAGTTGATCCTGAGTTTGCTCACGGTCTTGCGGATGTTGATGAAGTTCCAGGAGGCCCCCTCCAGCAGGACATTTTCCGTCTCGCTATGGACCTCGCTCTCCTCGCCGCCCATCACACCCGCCAGTGATAATGGACCGGCAGAATCGGTGACCAGCTCAATCTCGGGATCGAGTTCATATTCCGCTCTGTCCAGGGTGGTCAGCTTCTCACCCTCTTTCGCCGTACGGGTGATGATCGTGGGAATCGCGCCACCCGCGCGATTCACCAGGATATCATAATCGAAAGCATGCAGCGGTTCGCCCAACTCGAGCATGACATAGTTGGTGGCATCCACGATGCAGTTTATCGGGCGCATCCCCGCCAGGTGCAACCGCCTGCGGACCCAATAGGGGCTGAGTTGGATATTAATGCCCTCAATCAACCCCAACACAAAGCGAGGATTCAGGTCTGGATCTTCGATCTTGATATCCGCTTTCCCATTAATCGGTTCGCTAATCATTACAAGGGCATCATCCGGATACTGGAGTTCCTTACCGGTCGCGGCGGCGATTTCCCGTGCCATGCCGAGCACGCTTGCATCCCGCACCATGTTGGGCAGGGTGTCCACATCAAAGACGGCATCGCCCATATAGTCCACCAGCGGCGCCCCGGTGGGTGCATCGTTATCCAGAATGATCACTCCCTCATGGGCGTCAGAAATCCCCAGCTCTTTTTCGGAACAGATCATGGAGAAGGATTCCACGCCGCGGATCTTCATCCGCTTGAGGGTCGTCAGCTTCCATCCGGGTTCGTGACCGTCATAGAGTGTTGCCTCCTCACGGGCATACGCCACTTTGAGGGGTTGCGCCAAAGGACCCTTACCCTTGTAGTCGAAAAGGTTCGGCGCGCCAGTCAAAACAATGATCTCCTCTTCGCCATCGTTCAGGCGGCAGAGCACCAGCCGGTCCGCATTGGGATGGGGCATGACCTCATCCACCTGCGCGACGATGAACTTGTCCGAAGGCCAGGATAGACCAGAATATTTGAATTCGTGTTTCTCGCCGGGGGGCATCGGCAGCCCAACCAGCCGGACCTCCTCAACCTCAAGCCCAACCATGGTCATCACTTTCGCCAGCGCTTCGATCCCCAGGTCGTCAACATCAACATAATCTTTCAGCCAAGTCAGTGGTACTTTCATTAGTGCCTCGCGTTCCCAAATAATTACATCGTAAGTCAAATTTTATTCTTGTGAATAGTGAAGCGTGAGTGGTGAATGGGTGGTTAAAGTCATGTGATGAATTCCATATCATTCCGGTTGTCAATAAAATAGTCAGGACTTTCCTCAGTAATTCCTTGAGCACCCGGCTCATTCCAGCCACGTTTGCTCTGTTTCAAGTATTTGATGTAACCGTGAATTAACTTCAGAAGAACAGCCATCTTGTCATCAACCAGCGTTTTGATATCCTCCGATAAATAGTCTTGGTCAGTCGCCAATTCGATATGACTTGATAATTCCATCAAGGAGCCACGAGCGAGATAACAAAACCGGATTGTTTCCTGGTAATAATAGCGCCCATAGCCTTCAGCGATATTCGCCGGGATGCTGGCGGTTGCTCTCCTTATTTGAGATGCCAAAGCCCATTTCTCATCAGCCGGCAATTTATTCAAGACATTTCGATAAACATACTTTGCTAAATCTTGTGCTGACTGATACACCTGCAACCGATTTATTCCTTCCATCAATTGCTCCTGTCAAACCATTCACAATTCACAATTTACCATTCACCTTCTTTTAGAATTGCCTCAAAAACCTAATATCATTGTTCCTAAAATTCCGGATGTCATCAATGCGATAGCGCATCAGGGTACTGCGGTCAATGCCCATGCCGGCGGCGAAACCGGAATAGACTGCGGGGGCATACCCGCCATACTCCAGCACCAGCGGGTGCACCATCCCGCACCCCAGGATCTCAAGCCAGCCGGTCTCCTTGCACACCGCACAGCCGTCACCGCCGCAGACGAAACACCCCACATCCATCTCCGCAGAAGGCTCGGTGAAGGGGAAATGCGACGGGCGCAGGCGCGTGCGGGCATCCTCGCCGAACAGGCGCCGGGCGAAATCCTCCAACGTCCCTTTTAGCTCCGCAAAAGTGACCTTCTCACCTACCACCAGCACCTCTACCTGCGCGAACTCAATTTCGCTGCGCGCGGAGAGCTGCTCGTAGCGCATGGTTGCGCCGGGTAGGATCACCCGGATCGGTTCCGGGGCACGTTCTCGCATCACCCGGACCTGACCGGGCGAGGTATGCGTGCGCAGGAGGACGCCTTCGGTCTTGGTATAGAAGGTATCCCACATATCCCGGGCGGGATGATAGGGAGGCATGTTAAGGTAGGTGAAGTTGTAATCATCCGTCTCCACCTCCGGCGAACGGTAGACCTGGAAGCCCATATCGCCAAAGATGCGGGTGATCCGCCGCAGTACCTGGGTCAGCGGGTGAAGCCGTCCGTGCTGCACCGGCCGCCCGGGCAGGGTCACATCCAGCTGTTCGGTCGCCAGCGCTTTCTTCAATGCTTCCTCTTCCAATGCCTGGTGCTTTTCTTCCAATGCCGCTTCCAGCGCCTGGCGCACCTCATTGGCAGCCTGACCCATGACCGGTCGGAGCGCCTCATCCAGCTTGCCCATACTGCTGAAGACAGCCATCACGGGGGAGCTGCGCCCAAGATGCGCCACGCGCCAGGCTTCCAGCGCGGCATCATCCGCCACATCCGCCAGCACAGCCAGCGCGTCCGATTTAATCTGTTCCAGTTTTGCGAGTTCTGCTGCTTTATCAGCCATAAAATTGACCTCCAATAAATTAATATTCAATGCCAGGATGTTAAACAAAACACCCCTCCTCTCAAAAGGACGGGGTGACCGCGGTACCACCTTTGTTGATCGCGCAGGCACACTGCCCGATCCACTCACTGCCAACAACTCATTAGCGATTGGCTGCCCGGATAACGTTGGGTCACGGCTCAGACTAACAGCACGCGAGTGCCTTCACCTGAGCGGCTCGAGAGGGAACTTCAGTTGGGTTTAGCAGGGTCCGGGTCTCAGTCATGCCCGAACCGCCCTGTCAACCTCCGCCAGCTTACTTTCCTCTGTCATGGCCATTAGCATATTTCAGTGCTTATATTATTACCAAAAAGGAGGGGACTGTCAAGCTAACCCCTAACGAATATCGGTCTCCATTGAAAAAGACAGGCAGTAGGGCGCGCTCGGCTTTTGAGCGCACCATTTTGATGACTCACCTCGTTTTGATGTACTCAAGATCGGAGCACACTAAAACTACATTCTGGACACAGTAAGCATTTAATAATAGAATAACTGTCCAATATCTATTGATTGAAATCACTAATCGTATTCGAAAATGTTAATAATTCATCACTACCTTCCCTCTAGCGTGTTAAGCATTACACAGAGACTACCAGAAAAAGGATAGAACTATGAACAAATCCGAAAAAACTGTGCGCGAATTGCTGGACTTGGCAGATGTTAGTGTCAACGGCGAGCATCCCTGGGACATCCAGGTTCATGATGAGCGGTTCTATGACCGGATCCTCAAGGACGCTTCCCTCGGGTTGGGTGAGTCGTACATGGATGGCTGGTGGGATTGCAAAGCCATCGATGCCTTCATCGACCGGGTGCTGCGTGCCGACCTCCGGGAAAAGATCGAAAACAACTGGCGGATGGCGTTCCAGGTGCTGCGGGCAAAATTGACCAACCGCCAAACTCGAAAACGGGCTTATGAGGTGGGTGAGCAGCACTATGACCTCGGTAATGACCTCTACCGCGCTATGCTGGATAAACGTCTGAACTACACTTGCGGTTATTGGCGGAATGCTGCTAACCTGGATGACGCCCAGGAGGCAAAACTTGAATTGGTCTGCAAAAAGATCGGCATCCACCACGGGATGAAGATCCTCGAATTAGGCTGCGGCTGGGGCAGTTTCGCCAAATACGCCGCTGAAAAGCACGGCGCTTCCGTGCTAGGTGTGACCATCTCCAAGGAGCAGGTTGCGCTTGGGATGGAAATGTGTAAAGGTCTCCCAGTCGAGTTACGCCTGCAGGATTACAGGGAGGTGGAAGGCGAGTTTGACGCCGTAATTTCAATCGGTGTGATGGAGCATGTGGGTTACAAGAACTACCGCACCTACATGGAAGTGGTCGATCGCTGCCTGAAGGAGGATGGCGTCGCCTTTGTCCACACCATCGGCAACAATATCAGCATCACCACCGGAGAGCCCTGGACGGACAAATATATCTTCCCCAACGGCGTGCTGCCCTCCATCGCTCAATTGGGCAAAGCCATGGAAGGCTTTTTTGTGATGGAAGATTGGCATAATATCGGACCCTATTACGACCGCACGCTGCTTGCCTGGTATAAGAATTTCAATGACGCCTGGCCAAAGCTAAAAGACAAGTATGGCGAACGGTTCCGCAGGATGTGGAACTATTATCTCCTGAGCAGCGCGGGCGGATTCCGCTCACGGTCACAACAGTTATGGCAAATCGTGATGACCCGTCCAGGCACACCCCAGCCTGATTGCCGGTTCGTTTAAGCGTACCTGATGATCACTAAAGACGTTCTCATTGTAGGCGGCGGTCCAGCCGGCTCGTCCTGTGCCAGGCGATTGCAGCAACATGGCCTTGACTGCCTGATCCTCGACCAGGAAGTCTTTCCCCGTCAAAAACCCTGCGCAGGGTGGATCACCCCCGCCCTGTTCACGACACTTGGAATCACCCCGGCAGAATATCCCCACGGGCTGACACGGTTCTCTTCCTTCCAAATCTCTCTGCGCGGGATCAAATTCAAACTACCTACGAAACAATACGCTATCCGCCGGTTGGAGTTCGATGCCTGGCTGCTTGAACGTTCAGGGGTTGAATCGGTAACTCATCGCGTGACGCGCATCGAACAGCAAGACAACTATTTTAAAATTGATGGGAAGTACGCGGCAAACTATATCGTCGGTGCAGGTGGAACCCGCTGCCCGGTCCGGCGTGCCCTTTTTGATGATCAGGATCCCCCCAGAAAGAAAGCGTTGATCATTGCCAAAGAGGAAGAGTTCCCCTACCCTATCAAAGACAACCGCTGCCACCTCTGGTTCTTTGAAGGCGGCTTACCCGGCTACGCCTGGTATGTCCCCAAAGCGGACGGATACCTGAACGTCGGACTCGGCGGGAGTGCAGCCAGGCTGAAAGCGAGGGGCGAAACTTTGAATCAGCACTGGAATCGCATGGTTGAGAGACTTGCTGAACTGGGATTGGTCAACAATTATGCATTTAAACCATTGGGATATAGTTATTATCTCCGCCAGCCATCCGTACAAGGCCGCATTGGCAATGCCTTCCTCGTGGGTGACTCCCTCGGACTGGCAACGGTTGACATGGGTGAAGGGATTGGGCCAGCAGTGCAAAGCGGGCTACTGGCAGCAGACGCGATCGTGCATGGCCAGAATTATTCCACCGTCACCATACCCCGCTATTCCTTTCCCTCTCTCCTGCTGCTCAGAAAATAACGTTTTTTCTTTCGAGAGTAAACGTGTTAACTACTCAAAACAATTTTGCCGGGAAATACAGCCCAATCATTGACATCCAGCACGAATCGGAATATACTATACCCCAGTATAGCATAGATGGAGGTTGTTTTTTCATGCCAATTTACGAATACCAATGCACGGATTGCGGAATAACATTCGAAAAATTGATGGGTTTTTCCGATCCCAATCTCAATGCACCGGAATGCCCCGGCTGCCAATCCCAACAGACCCAACGACGGCTCTCGAAGGTCGCATCCTTCAACAACACCGGCGGAGCCAACAGCTCCAGCTGCAACTCATCTGGCGGCTTCCGTTGAGCTGGATGACACAATGTCAGACCGGTGGTCTGACGAAGGATTAAATATAATGATCAATACCAAAAACCCAGAGGTTAAACAACAGATCAAACAAAGGCTTTCCAGAATTGAAGGCCAGTTGCGGGGCGTGCAGAAAATGATCGATGAGGATCGCGATTGCCGGGATATTATCCAGCAGTTGATCGCCATCCGCTCCGCCGTCCAGTCAGCCAGCCTGAATTTCATGCAGGATGTCGCCAGCGATTGCCTGCTCAACCAGACTGCACAGGATGACCCCGAAACGCAAAGAGCGCTCATGTCTGACCTGATCAAGATGCTGGGTAAGGTATCTTAATTTAAAAGGACTTATAGGAGGAACAATGGCAGCTGATACAGTCTTAAGATGGATCCCGGGTGGCAAAAGCTTTGTCTCCACGGATTCGACCGGACACTCCGTGGTTATGTCCACACCGGACGAGAACACCGGCATGAAACCCTCAGAGTTGGTCCTCTCCGCGCTGGCGGGGTGCGCATCGGTAGACGTGGTGGACATCCTGGCAAAAAAGCGGACTCCCCTTTCGCATCTGAAAGTGGAAGTCAGCGCAGAGCAAGATTCAGATCCCCCCTGGACCTTCCGCAAGATCCATCTGAAATTTATTGTGAGAGGCGAAGGATTGACGGAGAAGAACGTCGAACAGGCAATTGCCCTTTCGAAGGAAAAATACTGCTCGGTCGCCTCATCCCTGCGCGGTGTAGCGGAGATCACGACCAGCTTGGAGATCCTGGAAGATTGAAGCCAGAGAATAAATAAGAATATACTGTTTTTCTTTTTATCAAGATAACATGTATTGATCGTAGAGACGCCCCGGCGGGGCGTCTCTAATTTAACCTGTTCTCTGAAATTTCTATAATGAATTACTTCATTCTTTTCAAAGATCAACGAAAGGTAATGATCTGTGCATGCTGAAAAGAAGGTTCATTCACGCTTTACAAAGGCTATATTTTTTCTAAATACTTCCAGAATTTTCAATCAAACCACTTGACACCGAACAGATGTTCGTGTAAGATTATTATAATTTATAGCACAAATGAGCGGCTTGAGATTAAGGAGCCTGAAATGATGGCAAGAAAGAAAGCTGGATTGGGTGAACGGCATAAAAGGATCCTCAAATTCCTGGAAAAGTTCCAGGCAGAGAACGGATTCCCCCCATCCATCCGTGAAATCGGTGAGAACACCAACATCAGTTCAACCTCAGTTGTAAACTACTATCTCAACCAGCTTGAGGAAATGCATTATATCGAACGCGAGAGCAATGTCTCCCGCGGCATCCGGCTGGTGCGGACGCTGGAAGGTAACCTCATCCAGGCTGCCCGCGCGATCACTGAAATGTTCCATGTGCCCGTTGTCGGGCGAATTGTGGCAGGCGAACCTGTACCTGTCCCTTCTTCAGACTTCAATTATTATGATCAGGAAACGGGCATTGATATCGCTCGCAGCCTCCTCCCACCCCGCGAAAAGACAGCAGACTTGTTTGCCCTCGAGGTGCAGGGGGATTCCATGATCGACGCAATGGTCAACGACGGCGATATCGTCGTCATGCGCTCCGTCACGCAAGCAGAGAACGGTGAAATGGTGGCTGTCTGGCTGTCAGACCGGGATGAGACCACACTCAAGTACTTTTACCAGGAGGATGGACATGTCCGGCTGCAACCAGCAAATCCGCTCATGAAGCCCATCATCATTGACAATCCTGCCCAGGTCCAGGTTCAAGGGAAAGTTGTCCTGGTGATCCGGCGGTTGGAAGGGGCATAATTAATCATAGAAATTTAAAATATCAGTTCCCTTGGATTTTAAGAATCCAAAGGAACTTGTTGTTATTTCAAAAGAAATACCCTCCTTTATTCCCCCGTATACTGGGGGAAAGAAAGGGGGGATCTTTTGTTATCCCAAAACCGGAATGTGCTTATTTGAGTTCGACTTCAGCACCAGCCGCTTCGAGTTTTTCCTTGGCGTCCTGGGCAACGTCCTTACCAACAGCTTCGAGGACCTTGGAGTCGTTGGTTTCAGCCATATTCTTGGCATCAACCAGACCCAGGCTTGTCAACTGGCGGAGAACTTTGATGGTCTCAATCTTCTTCGGGCCGGGGCTTTTGAGGATGACATCAAATTCGGTCTGTTCTTCCACTTCTTCAGCAGCAGCGGCGGGAGCAGCAGCCATGGCAGCCACAGGGGCAGCCGCAGAAACACCCCACTTTTCTTCCAACATTTTGACGAGTTCAGCGGCTTCCAAAACTGTCAGCTCGCTCAATTCACCCATTAATTTTTCTAAATCAGCCATTTTCGTATTTCTCCTAGCTATGTTTTTTAAAATATCCGGTGCAATAACACCGTTGATTTACTTTGACTAAATAATTCAGGCAGCACTCTCAACTGCCTGTCCTTCTTCCGAGAAGGCTTTGACAACTGCAGCCATCGAACGGGCTGGTTCTGCCAAAGTACGGACAAGTTTGGAAGCAGAGGCTATGATCGTACCCAACATAATGCCGCGCATAACCGGCAGGGTGGGTAGTTCAGCCAACGCTTTGACATCTTCGGCAGTGAGAAGGTTTTGGTCCATGTAACCCAGGCGGATACCAAAAACGTTGGTCTTTGACATCTCGTTGATTACTTTTGCAACAGCAGGAGCATCGCTAAATGCGAAGCTGATCATATTGTTATCTTGCCAAAAGCCTTCATCGTAGTCCAGATTCATCTCGTCCATGACGAGTCTGAAGAGCCGGTTTTTCACGACATGGATTTCCCCATTAACCTCACGCATCTTTTGACGCGTTTCATCAATTGTGAGCATATCCATGTTTTGAAACGAGACAACGAAAAACGCATTACTGTTGTCAATCCACTCTCTATACTGGTCCACTATAGCTTCTTTTTCTTTACGAGTAAACGCCAATGTGTTCACCTCCTTCCGGTTTTGGTTTTTTAACCATTGAAGTCTTTGCCTCAATTTTCCGCTGAGGCAAAGACTTCGGTACAAAACACCTTTCGGTATTCGACTTGTAAATTCTGCCTTCACCTCGGCGGGGGATTAAGCTCCTGACGGAGCACCTGCTTTCTTCAGCGAAGAAAAGTTCATTATTCAATTGTCAAATTTGCATCAAGTATTATAACACAAATGGTCGTGTTTATATAGTCAGCGATGACGCATTAGGGTCAACTTTGATCCCGGGACTCATCGAAGATGTAACCGTAACCCGGCGAATAAAGTTGCCACTGGCGCCAGCGGGTCGAGCCTGGCGGACAGCGAGTATGAATGCTACCAGGTTCTCATACAGCTGTTCTGCTGTAAATGAGATTTTGCCAATGGGGACGTGGATATTAGCTGTTTTATCAAGTCGGAACTCAATCCGGCCTGCTTTTGCTTCATTGATCGCGTCGGCGATATTGTCACCCGGGACAACCGTACCTGCTTTGGGGTTCGGCATCAAGCTGCGTGGTCCTAAAACCCGGCCCAAACGACCAACCGTACCCATCATATCCGGGGTGGAGATGGCGACATCAAATTCGGTCCAGCCTCCCTGGATCTTCTCAACAATTTCGTCAGAATCTGCCACATAGTCTGCGCCAGCTTCCCGGGCAGCGTCAGCGGCATCACCCTGGGCAAACACAACGACAGTGACTTTTTTACCAAGCCCATTGGGCATGGCGACAACGTCACGAATCATTTGGTCTGCCTGGCGGGGGTCAAGACCCGTCCGAACATGGACTTCTACGGTCTCATCAAAATTTGCGTAACTGATCTCTTTCAGCAGCGTAAGGGCTTCCAGCGGTCCGTACAGATTATCGCGGTCGACCTTCTCGCGTGCTTCCAGATACTTCTTACCATGACTTGCCATGAAAACTCCTTTGTGGTTCAAACGGGTTTATCTAACCCTCCCACGAATCAATAATTATTCCTCTTCAACAACAATTCCCATATTATGGGCGGTGCCTTCAATTTGGCGCATGGCACCTTCAATATCAATAGCGTTCATATCGTTGAATTTCTGTTCAGCGATTTCACGCACCTGAGAACGGGTCACCGAACCAACCTTTTCACGATTGGGTTCGCCAGAGCCCTTTTCGATCCCAGCCGCTTTGCAGAGCAGAATCGCCGCTGGCGGTGATTTCAGCTTGAAACGGAATGAGCTGTCCTGATAGATGGTGATCTCCGCAGGAATGATCTCACCAGCTTTTGAGGCTGTACGACCATTGTAGTCCTTGCAGAATGCCATAATATTGACACCATGCTGAGCTAATGCCGGGCCAATCGGGGGCGCCGGGTTTGCCTTACCAGCCTGGATCTGAAGTGTAATGATTGCTTTTACTTTCTTTGCCACGTTATTGCTCCTTTGTGGTTCAAACGGGTCTATTGACCCTCCCACAACTCTCTAAAACTCAATAATTATAGTGTCTCGACTTGCAAAAAGTCCAATTCAACCGGTGTTGATCGCCCGAAGAAGTTGACCATCACACGCACTTTCGAACGATCCATGTCAATTTCATCCACAGTTCCGTGGAAATCGTTGAAAGGTCCATCAATGATACGGACGGTTTCTCCGGGTTTGTAGGTGACTTTGATAGTAGGCGCTTCCGCTTCCATCCGGCGAAGGATCTGTGAGACCTCCTCAGGACGTAAGGGGATCGGGTCATTGCCCATTCCAACAAAACCGGTCACACCAGGCGTGTTGCGAACCACGTACCAGGATTCCTCGCTCATCACCATGTTCACCAGCACATAACCGGGGAACACATGTCGTTCAATCGAGCGTCGTTTACCGTCCTTGACTTCGATCTCTTCCTGGGTGGGAATAACTACGTCGAAAATCTCGTCCTTCATTCCCATAGATTCGATCCGCTGCTCCAGGTTATGGCGAACTTTATTCTCGTAACCGGAATAGCAATGGACCACAAACCAGCTGCGGTCATCATCCGCTTCTTCTTCTGTGTCTTCGGCTTTTCCAGCTTCGTCTTCCGCTTCAAGTTCTTTTTCAAGTTGATCGGCAGGATCCTCCGCTGGCGCGGCCAGTTCTTCCGTTTCAGAAACGGATTCTTCGCGTTCCTCTTCCGGAACTTGTTTTTCTGGATTTTCTGTTGCTGCCATATCTACTTTCCTGCCTCTCCGTTTGTTGACCGGTGACTTAAAGGGCAACCAGGAGCGTGATCAATCGTGAAAATGCGAAATCCAATGCGCCCAGGATGATCGCCATAATCACCATCACAACCAGCACAAGACGGGTCATTTTCCATGCTTCTAGTGGTGTGGGCCAGGTGACCTTACGAAGTTCACCTATGGTTTCACGCCAGAAACGCTGAATCTTTTGAATAATGTTTAATTTCTTCTTCTTAGGCGTCACAAGTCACTCCTTGTTTACGTCCAAAACGCCGCCCATGATAGACGGCGTTGAAAAGTTACAGGCAGGCCAGGTAGGAATCGAACCCACAACCCCCGCTTTTGGAGAGCGGTGCTCTGCCAAATTGAGCTACTGGCCTGTGTGAGTTGCGAGGTATGCTAAATCATTTTTACGGCAACTCGACCTCAGCAAACTTATTTCACCTCACGATGCATTGTATGCTCTTTGCATCGCGGACAATACTTTTTCAACTCCATCCGGCTAGGATCATTACGACGATTCTTTTCTGTCGTGTAGTTCCGCTCCTGGCACTCCGTGCACTCCAGTGTGATAACCGGGCGGACACCTTTCTTTTTCGCCATGTGTATTTTACCATGGTTGTCCCTTAGACCGGGACAACCATGTCATCCTTCCTAAAAAGTACCTACTCGATAATCTTGGAGATCGAACCAGCGCCAACCGTCAGACCACCTTCACGGATCGCGAACTTCGATCCTTTCTCAAGCGCCACAGGCACGATCAGTTCCACTTCCATGGTCACACG
>Ga0180009_10000173_pt1 | contig 100102 bp, 90 predicted proteins | sample OS_PC_MetaG_FD_123537 | JGI IMG/M metagenome (GOLD analysis project Ga0180009, IMG submission 123537) | Groundwater microbial communities from the Aspo Hard Rock Laboratory (HRL) deep subsurface site, Sweden - OS_PC_MetaG | ecosystem: Environmental > Aquatic > Deep subsurface > Groundwater... | reverse complement strand
TACAAGAATGATCGCCATTATTTTTATGAAGCGCGGATTCCGGTGGCGTTGTTCGGCTTGAACTGGGGGAGTGGCGATGCATTTGATGTGCACTGGACGATGAACTGCGCCAATGATTCGCTGGTCGTAGACCCGGTTCCAACTGCGCACATTCCTGAACCCGGCACACTGGCTTTACTGCCGTTGGGGTTGTTGGGGATGCTGGGATGGGTGCGCCGCCGTCGTGCCTGATTATTGATTCGGCCAGATAAAGTTTGAAATGGCCAGGAAATCCGATTCGATGATGCAAGGTCGGGAAGCGAACAGGCCGAAGCAACAATCAATTAAAACAGCGCCCTGTTGAGACGGCACAACGAACCGGTCTGCCCCTAAGCCCTTGCAAACCAATACGTTTCAAGCTTCTTCGTGTGCCTCAATCGTTACGAAGGAATCCATCAAGCCGTTGGATGGCTTCTGCCAAGCGCGGCAGGGGTTGGGTATAGGCAATTCGCACGAAATCTTGTGCGCGATGCTGGCCGAAATCGAGACCGGGTGTGACTGCCACGCCGATTGTTTCCAGCAGCGTTTGCGCCAGACTAAAGCTGTCTTTGGTAAGTGCGCGGCAATCTGCGTAGAGGTAAAACGCACCCTGGGGCTGAACCGGAATGACGAATCCCCGTTCACGCAATGCCGGCACAAGATAGTTGCGACGGGTGTGGAGTTCGGCTTTGCGGCTTTCGAGTTCACTCAGGGTGGCTGCTGAAAATGCTGCCAGGGCGGCATGTTGTGCCGGGGTGGAGGCGGCCAGAAACAGGTTTTGCGCCAGCCGTTCCAGCCCATCGATAGCCCAGGCGGGGGCGATCAGCCAGCCCAGCCGCCAGCCAGTCATCAAGAAATATTTCGAGAAACTGTTGACGATGAATACGTCATCCCAGCGCGCTGCGCTGTGTTCGTCGCCATCGTAGGTCAGCGCCAGATAGATTTCATCCACGATGAGCGCCACATCCCGTGTGCTGCACCAGTCATGGATGCGCGCGAATTCTTCCGGCGCGATGGTGGTGCCGGTGGGATTGGACGGACTGGCAATCAGGACGGCGCGCGTGCGGGAGGTGGCGTGACGTTCAATGTGTTGCAGCGTGAGTTGAAAACCGCTGTCGGCATCGACCGGGATGGTGACGGCGCGGGCATTGCAAAACTGGGTAAAGTGGCGGTTGCAGGGATAGCCGGGATCCGCCATCAGGACTTCGTCGTCGGGTCCTGCCAGCAAGCCCAGCGCCAGCAACAGCGCGCCGGATGCCCCGGGGGTGACGATGACGCGCGAAGCGGACACTTCAGCCTGCCAGCGCGTGGCATAAAATCCGGCGATGGCTTCGCGTAATTGGGGCAGGCCGAGTGCGCCGGTGTAATGCGTGTGGCCCGCGCGCAAGGCGGCGACCCCGGCTTCGATGATGGGCTGCGGCGTGGCGAAATCAGGCTCACCGATTTCCAGATGAATGATGTCGTGTCCGGCCGCCTCCAGCGCCTGCGCGCGCGCCAGAATATCCATGACGTGAAACGGCGCAATGCCATTCATGCGGGCGGCGGTTTTCATGCAGGTCCCTTCAGGTGGTCCGACAACCGGGCCAGCGGATGCTGGCGGTAGAACAAGCGCATCTGCTGGTAAACCGCCGGGTATTCACGATGCAGCAAGGCAGGGGTTTCAAAGAACATTTCACTCAGCACGGCAAAAAACTCGGCAGGGTCGCTGGCAGCATAGGGATCGATTCCGGTGTCTTCGCCGGCATCAATGCGCGCGCATAAATTGTCATAGGCCGTGCTGAAATCGTGCGCCCAGGCAGTTGAATCCATGCCGCGATGCAAGGGGGGAAAACCGTTGGCATCGCCATTCAGCATGTCCAGCTTGTGGGCAAACTCGTGCAGCACGACATTGACACCATCGGCCTGCCCGCTGGCTTCAACGTCGGCAAGCGACAGCACCAGCGGCCCACCCAGCCAGGATTCACCTGACAGGATGTCGCGCGAGTGGTGCACGATGCCGGTGTCGTCCATTTCTTCGTGCTGCCGCAGGAACGCATCCGGATAGAGAATGATCTCGTTCCAGCCTTGGTAGCTGGACTCGTCCAGATGCAGCGTCAGCAGACAGGCTTGCAGCGCGATGGTGAGCTGGGTGGCATCGTCAATTGTCGCTGCGCCCGCCGCTGCGAAGCTTTTGCCGTGCAGAAACAGGCTGGCTGTTTCGTGCAGGTGATTCAATTCGGCAGGGGTCAGTCCGCGCAAAATCGGGAGCTGCTCAAGGGTCGTCTGAAAAAGTGCGTGCGGAACGAGGTGACGTTTGAGGATGCGGGTGCGGCGCCAGCGGGTAAACCAGTTCATTCGTCGCTGTCGGGAATCTGCAGGGTGGCTTCAGCCTTGGGATGGTCGAGTTCAACCCGCTCGATCTGTGCAAAGCGTTTGCTGATCTTGTTGCTGGAGATGCGCACTTCGCCGACATCCTTGCTGGCCTGCTCGATGTGGGATGCGAGCTTTTTCATGCGGTCGTCGAAGCGCGCGAAATCCTTTGCCAGTTTGCCCAGTTCGTCCTTGATGACATGCGCCATGCGCCGGGTTTCAGAATCGCGGATCACGGCGCGAGCGGTGTTGAGCACGGCCATCAGCGTGGTGGGCGAGGTGAGCCAGACGCGTTTTTTTTGTGCGTGCTCGACCAGGTCGGGATGGTAAGCATGGATTTCGGCAAACACCGCTTCGGCGGGCAGGAACATCACGGCGCCGTCGGACGTTTCACCTTCGACGATGTATTTGGCGGCAATGTCGTCGACATGCTTCTTGACATCCGCCTTGAATTGCCTCCGCGCCGCATCACGTTCGGGAGGCGACAGGCTGTCGTCGAACATGCGGCTGTAGTTTTCCAGCGGGAACTTGGAATCGACGCATACGGTGCCGGTGGGCTCCGGCAGGATCAGCACGCAGTCGGCACGCGCGCCACTCTTCAACGTGTGCTGGAACGCGTAGGCGTCGGGCGGCAGGCTGTTGCGCACCAGCGCTTCCAGCTGGACTTCGCCAAAGGCGCCGCGCGAGCGCTTGTCGCCGAGGATTTCCTGCAGCGACACGACGTTGCTCGCCAAGCCCTCGATCTTTTTCTGCGCCTCGTCGATCACCGCCAGCCGCGACATCACCGAGGTGAAGGTTTCATTGGTTTTCTTGAAGCCTTCATCGAGCCGCTCGGCCACCTTGCCGGATATTTCGTTGAGACGGCCGTCGACCGTCTGCGACAGGAGTTGCACACGCTCGCTGAAGTGCGCGGTCATGCCTTTCAGCGTGTCCTGCAGCAGGCTCTGCTCGGCGCGACCCTGCTCGATCAGCTTTTCCAGCATCGCGGTCTGGAACTGGCTGAACTGGCCGGTGACGGTTTCACGCGTTTCCGCCAGCCGCTCGGCTTGCGCGATTTGCAGGGATGCCAACTGGGTTTGCATGCGGTCGGATTGCTGCGACAGCCCGCTGTGCAGATCCGTCAGCACCGAGCGGTGGCGTGCCTCCATGTCCTGTGCCAGCAAGGCAGGAAACCGGCTCAGGGTGTGCTGCTGCAAACGCAGGTGCCAGAACAGGCCAATCCCCAGCAGCAGGAGCAAGGCGAGTCCGGCAAACAGCGCAAGGTCGGCGTAGGGCATGGGTGGATTATACGGTGGCCGGATCGACCGGCAGGCGATTCGGGCCTCGGCAACAAGGCATGCTTGCGTTGCCAGGGCATGGAAACCGGGGCAGTGAACTGGATTTGGGTGAGGGGGCAAGGTGCAAATTCGGTTGTCTTGCTGGGCGCGTATGCAATCGGCCGTGTCAATCGGCTGAACCCAACAAAAAGCCCGGCATCAGCCGGGTTTTTTGTTGGGTCTGCCGACGCAAGCGTCAGCAGGAGGGCCTTATCCGCGATTCGCCTTCTTGCGCTCGTGCTCCTGCAGGAAGCGCTTGCGGATGCGGATTGACTTCGGCGTGATTTCCACCAGTTCGTCGTCGTCGATGAATTCCACCGCGGATTCCAGCGTCAGCTTGATCGGCGTGGTCAGGCGCACGGCTTCGTCGGTGCCGGACGAACGGACGTTGGTCAGCTGCTTGCCCTTGATCGGGTTGACCACCAGGTCGTTGTCGCGGCTGTGAATGCCGATGATCATGCCTTCGTACAGCTTGTCGCCGGGCGAAACGAACATGCGGCCGCGGTCTTCCAGTTTCCACAGCGCGTAGGCCACGGCTTCACCGTTGTCCTGCGAAATCAGCACGCCATTGTGGCGACCGGGCAGGTCGGCTTTCACCGGACCGTAGTCGTCGAACACGTGGCTCATCAGGCCGGTGCCGCGCGTCATGGTCATGAAGTCGGACTGGAAGCCGATCAGGCCGCGCGCCGGGATGTGGTATTCGAGGCGGGTGCGGCCGTGGCCGTCGGATTCCATGTTGGTCAGCTCGCCACGACGGCGGCCAATTTCTTCCATTACGGCGCCCTGGGTGTCGTCTTCCAGGTCGATGGTCAGATTCTCGTAGGGCTCGCACTTCTCGCCGTTGATTTCCTTGTAGACGACGCGCGGTTTGCCGACCGCCAGCTCGAAGCCTTCGCGGCGCATGTTTTCCAGCAGGATGGTGAGGTGGAGCTCGCCGCGACCGGAGACGCGGAAGATGTCGGCCTCGCCGGTTTCGTCGACGCGCAGCGCAACGTTGACCAGCAGTTCCTTGGCCAGGCGATCGCGGATCTGGCGGGTGGTGACGAATTTGCCCTCGGTGCCGGCCAGCGGCGAGGAGTTGACCATGAAGTCCATGTTGAGGGTCGGCTCGTCGACCGGCAGCACCGGCAGGCCAACTGGACTGTCCTTGTCGCAAATGGTGACGCCGATGCCGATGTCGTCCAGACCCGAAATGATGATGATGTCGCCCGCTTCGGCTTCGTCAACCAGTACACGATCCAAGCCGCGGAAGCCCATCACCTGATTGATGCGCCCGGTGGCGACCTGTTCTTCGTGGTTCATCACCGCGACTGCCATACCGGGCTTGATGCGGCCGTTGAGCACGCGGCCTACGCCGAGGCGGCCGGTGTAAGTTGAATAATCGAGCGCAGCGATTTGCAGTTGCAGCGGCGCATCGGGCGAACCAGGCGGGGTCGGCACGTGTGCGATCACGGTGTCGAACAGGGTCGTCATGTTGTCAGCCGAACCGCCTTCAGAGGGCGCGTCCTTCAGATCAAGGCAGGCCCAGCCATTAAGACCCGACGCGTAGATGATCGGGAAGTCGAGTTGTTCGTCGGTGGCGTGGAGCTTGTCGAACAGATCGAAGGTTTGATCGACGACCCAGTTTGGACGCGCACCGGGACGGTCCACCTTGTTGATCACGACAATCGGCTTCAAGCCGAGCGCCAGCGCTTTCTTGGTGACGAAACGCGTCTGCGGCATCGGGCCTTCGACCGCATCGACCAGCAGCACCACGCCATCGACCATGCCGAGCACGCGCTCGACCTCGCCGCCGAAGTCGGCGTGGCCCGGGGTGTCAACGATGTTGATGTGGTATTCGCCGTACGTAATGGCGGTGTTCTTCGCCAGAATGGTGATGCCGCGTTCTTTTTCCAGATCGTTCGAGTCCATCACCCGCTCGTCAACGGCCTGATTTTCGCGGAAGGTGCCGGATTGCTTGAGCAGCTGGTCGACCAGCGTGGTTTTGCCATGGTCGACGTGCGCGATGATGGCGATATTGCGGAGTTTGCGGGACATGATGACGATCTGGATTGCGGAAAACCCGGCATTATAACAGGCTTGTCTGACTTCTTATTGTGTCAGGGGATGGGCATCCAGGCTGGCGTCGATTCGCTCGATGACGCGCTGATAGCGCCCGCTGCCGACGGGGCCAAAACGGCGGTCGAATTCGGTCTGGGGCATGAATTCCGGCAAATCGCGGATGTCCGGCATCAGGTCGGCATCGCTGCGGGCAGCGGCCAGTTGCTGGCGCACCCGTTCTGCTGTGTCACCCGTGGCGCGCTCCCCCAGGCGCACGCCGGCACGGTCTGCGGCCAGATCGGTGAAACTGAAACCTGAGCCCTTTTTCGCATCTTCTTCTTCCTTGAGCAAGCCGATGGCATTGGCCAGACGGCTGCCTCCGTTGATCGATAACGCCGCTGACAGGGCGAAATGTTCGGCCAGGTCGCGCCGTCCATAAAGCGACAACAGTACGGGCGGCGCACGGTAAATCGAGCGGCTGTCGCCTTGCAGCAGCTTGGGCAGACTGACGCCACCCAGATAGGCCGCGAGTGCGGTGAGCGCAGCGCGGTTTTCGATGCGTGCATCGCCACCCGATTGCAGTGCATGCTCGAACAGTGGCGCTACCAGCCGCACCAGCGGAACCGTGCTGCCGTGGGGATAGGGTTTCAGCAGGGTTTTCAGGTGCTCGGCATAGACCAGCATGCGCGCCTGATCTTCCGGTGCGATCAAGAGTTCGACGCTTTTGCGTTCGAGTTGGGTCAGCAGTTTGGGATGCCAGCGGTAATCCAGCGTGGCCTGGTTTTCGGCAAAATCCACCCGGGAAAACGCGTCAGCCATCGCAGCATAGGTAGGGTCCCGCAAAAGCTGGCGGTGAAACAGGCGGGCGATCCAGTCGGCTAGCGCACCCGGCAGGGGCAGGCTGCCGAGTCGCAGGCTTTGAATCTGGATACCACCGGGTGCCTCGGCCACTTCGGCCGTGATATTCAGATAGCGGCCAAACGGGTTGGGGGGCACGCTCAGCGTGGCGTCAAGGGTAGCCAAACCGGGCGTAAGCTCGGCGGCAATGCCGCTGACGCGAGGCAGTTCAACCGCATAATTGAGTACACGATTGAGTTCGGACTCGTCGAGCCGGATGCTCTGAACCACGTCGGGCGTCTGGCGGCGCGGGTCATGTTTCTGGAACAGCGATTTGATCCCAGCCAGATCCGCACGCTGAAACTCGGCCGGGGGTTCAATCGTCGGCGCATTGTCCAGCATCAGCCAGGGCAACACGGTCAATGCAGCCAGCACGACGAGCAGCCCTGTCCAGGCAACCAGTCTTCTCATTCGGGCTGGTTGCGCATGAAGTCGGCGGTTTGGAAAAAGGCATCCGTCAGTTCCTGCTGCATCACTGCGTCCAGCCCCACGTCCTGCATGGCGCGAATCATGCACCCCATCCACTGGTCGCGCTCATCCACGCCGACTGCAAATGGCAGATGGCGGCGGCGCAGAAAAGGATGGCCAAAGCGGTCGGCATAATCCGGTGGCCCGCCCAGCCAACCGTTCAAAAACCACGCCAGTTTGTTGCGCGATTCGCTGAGGTCTGCCGGATGCAGTTTGCGGATGCCGTAGTAGTCCGGGTCTTCGTCCATCAGGTCGTAAAAGCGGTCGACCAGTTGCCGGATGATGTCGCTGCCGCCGATACGTTCGTAATGAGTCTGCATAGTTTCGATTGGAACGATTCAGCCTTGAATGGTTCAGGGTTTTACCGGTTTGACACAGTGAGCGGCGGTTTTGGCACGTTCACGCGCGGCATCGGTCGTGGTCGCGTTGGCGAGCGCCACCCCCATGCGGCGGCGGGCGAAGCTCTCGGGCTTGCCGAAAAGCCGGATGTCTACACCTGGCGCGGCGAGTGCTTCAGCTACGCCGTCAAATACGATGCCGGCCGCGTCCATGCCGCCGTAGATTACCGCCGATGCGCCGGGTTCGCGCAAGGCCACATCAACCGGCAAGCCGAGTATGGCGCGCGCATGCAGTTCGAATTCATTCTGCCGCTGGGTGGCCATGGTCACCATGCCGGTGTCGTGCGGGCGCGGGCTGACTTCGGAAAACCATACCTGATCGCCCTTGACGAACAGCTCCACGCCGAACAGGCCGCGCCCGCCAAGGTTGCCGGTGACCGCGGCGGCGATTTCCTGCGCGCGGTTGAGTGCGGCAGGCGACATCGGCTGCGGCTGCCACGATTCGACGTAATCTCCTTTCACCTGCACGTGGCCGATCGGGGCGCAGAAATGCGTTTCGATTTCGCCCGATGTACCCAACGCACGCACCGTCAGCAGCGTGATTTCGTAGTCGAAGTCGATCACCCCCTCAACGATGGCGCGCCCCTTGTTGACGCGTCCGCCCGCGGAGGCGTAATCCCAGGCGGCGCCCAGCTGGCTGGCGTCATCCACCCGCGATTGACCTTTGCCGGACGAAGACATCACTGGCTTGACGATCACCGGATAGCCCAGCTTCTCGGCGGCCGCACTCATCTCGGCGAGGCTGTCGGCAAACACATAGGGTGAGGTGGGCAGCCCCAGTGTTTCGGCAGCCAGCCGGCGGATGCCTTCGCGGTTCATGGTCAGATTGGTTGCGCGCGCAGTAGGGATGATTTCTGCCAGACCCGCTGCTTCGATTTCCAGCAGGGTTTCGGTGGCGATGGCCTCGATTTCCGGGACCACCAGATGCGGTTTTTCTGCTTCGATCAGTGTGCGCAAAGCTTTGCCGTCACTCATGTCGATCACGTGTGCGCGGTGCGCGACCTGATGGCCGGGCGCATTCGCGTAACGGTCCACTGCAATGACCTCAACCCCTAGCCGCTGCAGGGCAATGATGACTTCTTTGCCGAGTTCGCCTGCGCCCAGCAGCATGACGCGGGTGGCAGAGGGCGAGAGCGGGGTGCCGAGACGCATGGGGGGATGTCCTGAAATGGGGTGGGTGTGATTTTACCGTGGGTGGGGGGTGTTTCGTTGGACTGAGGGTCGTTGGCCGGGGGTAGCCCGGCGGCTAGTCACTTTCTTTTGTCTCGCCAAAAGAAACTAACCAAAGAAAAGGCGATCCCGCTCATCCCCGAAACCCCGAAAACCGAGCCTGCCGGGTGGGCGTCAAAGAACTCGCCCCGCTTTTGCTAGGTTTATTGATTTTGTGAGCGGGGCTCAAACACCTTTGCCGCTGATCCACCCGCCAGGCTCAATTTCCGGCGGGACTGAGAGGGGAGGAAAGTCAAAACCAGGATAGCGATGACTGGGCGGTATGTGTGCTTGAGTTACGACGCACATTCGGCGAAATGCGTTTCGCTTACTTTATGCCAGCCATCGCACGATTTACGTGCTGAGATGGATTGTGTGCCTCCTGAGTTATTTGACGGCGACTGAGTCAATGAAACGTACAACGACTGAATGCAATTCGGGCCAGTGCTCTAGAACGAATAAGTCATCCACAACAATTTGATACATATAGCGTCCTTCCGGGTTCCAATAACTAATGAAACAGAATCCGGGGCTCGGCTGACACCCGAAAAAATGTCCATACCCTGAAGCTTTCTTCGCCTCCGGGCGAACATCCTCAAATATCGAGCCTATCCAGGGTTTAGGGGCAACATATTCCCTTAATCCTGGAGCAGGATGCTCAATGATTTTTCGTCCGCTGATTTCCTTCAAATAGGTTTTAAGGTTTGCATTCACGCCATCCCATGAGGGGTTTTGTCGGTTATAAATTTCCACCATTACCCCGCCCCCATATGGGTTGGAGTTGAGTGCATAGTCGCGCGCAGGATCGAGATAAAACGTCGCCTTATCCGCCTGCCCTTTCACAATCGGCGTCGCCACTTTTTCGTATTTCCCCTGCTCCATCCCTACTTTGGTCGAGAGCGTCATGGGCGAACCATCCTTGGATCGGTAAGTTTCTTGGTCGGTATACGGATTCAACCCCACCCCCGCCGGAAACCGGAACAGCGTACCGCCGATGCGCAGTTCGTTCGGCTGCCCCTGCACGATGCCGTGAGCTTTGAAGTATTCCTCAGTGTTCGTCTGTAATTCTGGCTCCCCGCAACCTGTGGCCAGTGCGGCAATCATTGCTATCAGGAGTGTTCGTGTCATGCTGTTTCCTCCCATTTCAAATCATTCATTGCTCGGCTCTTGACTAGTCTGCGTAAGACGCATTAGCCGTAGGAGTATTGCGCTGTGTGTGCATCGCAGCAACAGCGTGCAAACCATGCCGTCACCCCCGCCCTGGTTTTGACTTTCTCCCCTCTCAGCCCCGCCAGAAATTGAGCCTGTCGGGTGGATCAGCGGCAAAGGTGTCTGAAGCCCCGCTCACAAAAATTAATCAGCATTTCAAAAGCGAGGCAAGTTCTTTGCCGCCCACCCGGCAGGCTTGATTTTCGGGGTTTCGGGGATGTCGGGGTCGCCTTCTTTTGGTTAATTTTCTTGGCGAGACAAGAAAAGTGACTAGCCGCCGGGCTACCCCCGGCCAACGGACAGTAGTCAGGTAAAAACCCTCCGGCAAACTCACGAACAACCCGAACGTTTCAACCCTCCAACCCCCGCACCCGCTCCCATTCAAAACACACCCCCGGATCACTCTTGCGCCCCGGTGCAATCTCACTATGCCCCACCACCGCCCGAATCGGATAAGCCTGTTTAAGCGATTGCAGCAACGGAAGCAGGCTGGCGTACTGCGCTTCGGTGAACGGCAAATCGTCCGTGCCTTCCAGCTCGATGCCGATGGAAAAATCATTGCAGCGTTCGCGCTCGCACCAGCTTGATACGCCGGCGTGCCAGGCGCGCAGGCTGCACGGCACGAACTGGATCAGCGTGCCGTCGCGGCGGATGAAGAAGTGCGCCGACACCTTGATGTCGCGAATCGCCTGGTAATACGGATGCGCATCCCAGTCGAGCTGGTTGGTGAAGAGATCGATGACGGCGTTGCCGTCAAACACCCCAGGCGGCAGCGAGATGTTGTGGAGGACGATGAGCTCGATTGCCACGCCGTCAGGGCGGGCATCGCAGTTGGGCGAGGGGATCTGACGGGCATCTGTCAGCCAGCCGTCAGCATCAAAAGTACGGGAGTCGGGAGAGGAAACGGACATGGCTCAAGCTTACCCGACCCGCGCAAGGTCTGGAAACATCGCTTAGACTGCCGGCTTTCATCGAAATCACGGGTCCGTTATGTCTTTGCGCGAAGCGCAACAAATGCTGGATGAGGCCGAGTGCATTGTGCCGGAGACGGGGGTGCAGGCTGCGCTGGTGCGTCTGGCGGATGAAATTGCGCAGGCATTGGCAGGGGAATTTCCGCTGGTGTTGCCGGTGATGGGGGGCGCCGTGGTGTTTGCGGGCCAGTTGTTGCCGAAGTTGAAATTTCCGCTGGAATTCGATTATCTGCATGTCACCCGTTATCGCGGCAAGACGCACGGCGGCGAGATCGAATGGAAAGTGCTGCCGGGGCAGAGCGTGGCAGGGCGCCATGTGCTGGTGCTCGACGATATTCTGGACGAGGGCGAAACGCTGGCGGCGATTCGCGACAAGCTGCTGGAAATGGGCGCCGCCCGGGTGTGGTCGGCGGTACTGACCGATAAAATCAATGGCCTGGACAAACCGATCCGGGCCGATTTCGTGGGACTGGATGTGCCCAACCGCTATGTGTTCGGCTGCGGCATGGACGCTTACGGGCTGTGGCGCAATCTGCCCGCCATTTACGCTTTAAAGGACAAATAAACATGCTGGGAATCATTGGCGGAACCGGGCTGACACAGCTCGCCAATCTTGAAATCACCCATCGCAAGGTGGGGCGCACGCCTTATGGCGAGCCATCCGGAGCACTGACCTTCGGCCACATTTGCGATCAGGAAGTGATTTTTCTGGCGCGTCACGGCTATGGCCATACGATTCCACCGCACGAGGTGAACTATCGCGCCAATCTGTGGGCGCTGAAAGAACACGGGGTAAATCGCGTGGTGTCGGTGGCCACGGTGGGTGGGATTCACCCTGAGTTGATCCCCGGTGTGCTGGTGATTCCCGATCAGATCATCGACTACACACATGGCCGTGCGTCGACATTCAATGTGGGGAGCGAAAAACCGGTTACCCACCTCGATTTCACCTTCCCGTATTGCGATGCGATGCGGACAGCCTTGCTGCAGGCCGCGACCAGCGCCGGCATCAGCCTGCGCGACGGCGGCGTGTATGGCGCGGTGCAGGGGCCACGCCTGGAAACCGCTGCCGAAATCAACCGCATTGAACGCGATGGTGCCGACATGGTGGGGATGACCGGCATGCCGGAAGCCTATCTGGCGCGTGAGCTGGAGCTCTGTTACGCAGCAGTAGGCGTGGTGGTGAACTACGCGGCCGGGCGCGGCTCGTCGGCGGATGGCATCCAGATGGAAGAAATTCAGCCGGTGCTGGGCGAATCGATGTTGCAGGTGCGGCATCTGCTGGAACAGTTGGTGACCAACGATGCCGCTGGCATGTGTACGGTCTGAATCATGTGGCTAGCGCGCGCGTTGCAGTCACAAGGGTTTGGTTCACGTAAAGGCTGTGTGCTACGGGTACGTTCGGGTGCAGTCTCGATCAATGGCGTGGTGGTCGACGACCCCGAGCATGAAGTTGATCCAGTCGGACTGGAATTCACAATCGACGGCGTGACCTGGCTGTATCGTGAAAAAGCCTATGTCTTGATGCACAAACCGGTTGGGTATGAGTGCTCGCACAAGCCCAAACACCACCCCAGCGTGTTTTCCCTGTTGCCGTCGCCGCTGATCGAGCGTGACGTGCAATGCGTGGGGCGGCTTGATCAGGACACCAGCGGTCTGTTGCTGTTGTCCGACGATGGCCAGTTTATTCACCGCATGACCTCGCCGAAAAAAGGCGTGGCCAAGGTGTATCGCGCCACCTGTGCCGACCCGGTGGATGCGGCGATGCTGGACGCCCTGTGCAGCGGGGTCGTGCTTAACGACGAGCCTGCACCGATTGCCGCGTTGGCGTGCGAGGCGCTGGATGGGCATAGCCTGCAGCTGACCCTGGCCGAGGGCAAATATCATCAGGTCAAACGCATGATCGCTGCCACCGGAAACCGGGTGGATCGTCTGCATCGCATCGCCATTGGCGATTTTGTTTTGCCCGCAACCCTGGCGCCCGGCAGCTGGTGCTGGCTGGAGGCCGCTGATTTGCAACAACTGGAGCAGCCATGGCGATCCGTGAAGTCCTGAAGATGGGTGATCCGCGCTTGCTGACACCGGCGCTGCCGGTGGAGGACTTTGCGTCCCCCAGCCTGGCGCAATTGATCATCGATATGCACGACACCATGCGTGCGTTGAACGGTGCGGGTTTGGCAGCACCACAAATTGGGGTGGGGCTGCAGGTGGTGATTTTCGAGGCCGGCAGTAATCCACGTTACCCGGAAGCGGAAAGCGTACCGTTCACCGTTTTGATCAATCCGTTGCTTACGCCCTTGTCCGATGAGCTGGAAGAGGGCTGGGAAGGCTGTTTGTCGGTACCCGGCATGCGTGGCCTGGTCCCTCGCCACACGGCATTGCGCTATCAGGGATTCGACGCGGCGGGGCAGCCCATCGACCGCAGTGTGAGCGCGTTCCATGCCCGCGTAGTACAGCATGAGGTGGATCATTTGGGTGGCATTCTGTACCCGATGCGGATACGCGATCTGCGCCAATTCGGCTTTACTGACACCCTGTTTCCCGGACAAAACCTGCAGGACGATTGAACGGGCAGGGGCTTGCTGGCACGCATTTAGCATGCCTAAAGTTGTATCGGTCATCGCCGCTAACTTGAAGCGTAACCGTGGGCGGGGTGCTCCGGTGCAAGCTGCAAGGACAATAATGAGCGTAGCAGAATCAACCGATCAGGCTCAGCATCGTCATTACCCGACCAAAGCGGTGATGAACGAAGCGGCACAATTGGACACCATTGCGACCCGGCTGTTGCAAGTGCAGCAGCACTGGAACGATCCCGGCCGCGTGAGCCAACTAGCCGATGCTCTGGCGGCCAGTCGCATCGTGTGGCACGGGATTCAGACTGCCCTGGCTGAAAGCACGCTGGCGATTCCGGTTGAGATTCAGCACAACCTGCTGATTTTGTCAGTCTATGCAGATGGCAAAATAAACGACTGTGAGGCCATGCCCAGCACCGAAGGCGTGGGCAGTCTGGCCGCGTTGACACGCACGCTCGCCGGGCGGCTGAAGGAATGGCGGGTGGCGGCATGAAAGCGACGCCATTGTTCCATTCGAATCCCGGAATCAGCCTGGCTGACGTGACCGGGGTGAGCGGAACGGTGCGTCCTGGACGGGGTGGAGCCCGCGTGAAGACTGATCTGGATCAGAAAATCAAGAAACCGGTGGACAGCACGCGCAAGAAATCTCCCCCTGCACGCAAGGCACCTGCTCGCGGGCGTTATGTGGACGAATATGCGAGCCCGGCACCCTGAGTCGCTGGCTGTTTGATTACTTCAACACGCTTGATATTTCGGTTTCGAGCGACTGCCGATTGGCGGGCGTCAGCAAGGCCTCGCCCCGAATCAGGAATGTATCCTCGACCCGTTCGCCCAGGGTGTCGATTTTGGCGGCATAGACGCTGACGTCGTGTCGCATCAATACCTCTGCCACTGCAAATAACAGCCCGCCACGGTCGGCACAGATGATCGTCAGCATGTGGCCGCGCCCCTGAGCGTCCGCTTCCAGCCGTACAGTGGCCGGGTAGGGGTGGTGGCGCTGGTGGCGCGATAAGCGGCCGCGCGGAGCGGCCAGCATCGGCCGTGCGGGGTCGAGGTCACGTGCGAGTTCGTGTTCGACATAACTCAGAAAATCGCGGTAATGAATACCGCGATTGGCCAGATCCATCACCTGAAAGCTGTCCAGTGCGTAACCATGTCGGGTGGTATGGATCTTGGCTTCGAGGATGGTGTACTGGATGCGCGCGAAGAAGCCGCAAATACGGGCGAACAGATCCGGACGGTCGGGGGTGTAGACCAGCACCTGGATGCCTTCGCCAACAGGCGACAGGCGTGCCTGCACAACGGCTTGGGCACTGTGGGTGCGGCGCCACAGCATGCGTGCATGCCAGGCGATGTCGCGGACGTCATAACGAACAAAATAGCGCGCATCGAGGTGTTGCCACAGCGCATCGGCGGCGGTGGTGGGCAGGCCGTAGAGAGCAAGTTTGATGCGTGCGTCTGCCTGTTTGGCGGCGATGTTCGCCATGGCCTGGTCGCCGCCTGTCAGCCTGTTCTGGGTGGCGTGGTAGAGGTCTTCCAGCAGTTTGCCTTTCCAGGCGTTCCACACTTTGGGGCTGGTGCCGCGGATATCGGCCACGGTCAGCAGGTACAAGGCGGTCAGCCGCCGGCTGTCGCCCACGCGTTCGGCAAACGCCACAATCACATCGGGGTCGCTGGTGTCTTCCTTTTGCGAGGTGCGCGACATCACCAGATGCATGCCCACCAGCCAGGCAACCAGTTCGCTGTCTGCCTTGTCGAGACCATGCCGGCGACAAAATCGGCGCGCATCGATCAGGCCGAGTTCGGAGTGGTCGCCGCCACGGCCTTTTGCTATGTCGTGAAACAGCGCGGCCAGATAAAGCAGTTCCGGCTTGTCAAACGACTGGATCAACTGGCTGGCGAGCGGGAATTCATGCGCCAGCGCCGGTACGGTAAAGCGCCGCATGTTGCGCAAAACCATAAGAATGTGTTCATCCACGGTGTAAATGTGGAACAGGTCATGCTGCATTTGTCCAACGATGCGGCCAAATGCCGGGATGTAGCGTGCCAGCAGTCCGTAGCGGTGCATCGCACGCAGCGCCCGTGTGATGCCAACGGGCTGGCGCAGCAACGAGATGAACAGCGCGCAATGAACCGGATTGGCGCGGAAAGCCGCATCGATGTGGAGGCTGCCGCGCCACAGCGCACGCAGGGTGGCCGGCTCGAATCCGGCGAGTAGCGGATGCTGGGCGTAAACGATGAAGATGCGTAGCAGGGCATCGGGCTTGCGCTCGAATAGCTCGGGGTCGCAGGCTTCGAGCAGATTTGCACGTAATTGAAAGTCGGCGTCGATCGGCTGCGGTGGCGCGTTCACCGGAAACAGCCGCACCCGCAGTGACTGGATCAGGATGTCGTTGGCGCGCTGGATCAGCTTGGCCGCGCGGTAGTAGGTCTGCATCAGACGCTCGCCCGCGCGCTTGTGCGCCGTGGCGGTCAGCCCCAGCCGTTCGGCAAGCTCGGTCTGGTAGTCGAAGGCCAGGCGGTCGTCGCGCCGTCTGGCCAGGATGTGCAGATGGATGCGCAGCGCCGCCACGCTGCGTTCGGCCTGCGCAATGCGGCGTGCCTCGGCATGGGTCAGCAGTCCTGCGCAGGCCAGGCCATTCCAGCCGCCGCTGATGCCGCACGCCTGCGCCAGCCAGTGAATCGTGTGCAGATCGCGCAGCCCGCCCGGACTGTCCTTCAGGTTAGGTTCGAGTTTGTAGGCACTGTCGTCGAAGCGGGCATGCCGCGCGTGCTGCTCGGCCAGCTTGCCGTCGAAAAACGCCTGGGCGTCGAAGCGCGCCTGAAAGGCGCTTTCGAATTGGCCGAACAGGGCCTGGCTACCCCACAGAAAGCGCGCTTCCAGCAGATTGGTTTCCACCGTGATATCGGCTTCCGCCTCGGCCACGCAGGCCTCGACAGTGCGCACGCTGTGGCCGATTTCCAGCCCGATATCCCAGCAGGCCTGCACCCAGTTTTCCAGCGTGGCTTGTTGCGCGGCGTCGGGCTCTTTCGGCAGCAGCAGCAACAGATCGACGTCCGAGCCGGGGAACAGCTCGCCGCGCCCGTAGCCGCCTACCGCTGCGAGACAAAAGCTGTCGGGCAGCGCCAGCCCGGCGCAGATGTCTGCCAGCACGCCGTCCACCAGGTCGGCGTGGCGCGTCAGATAAAGCGAAACCGCGGGTTTTTTGAGATACGCCGCAACCAGCGCCGCGCGGCGGGATTTCAGCCGTTCGCGCAGGCTGGCAAACAGCGAAAGATTCACGCGGCCTGACGCGAGAGATCGGGGACGGCCGGGCTGCCCGCCGAAAGCGTCATCACCTCGAACCCGCTGTCGGTGACCAGCACCGTGTGTTCCCACTGCGCCGACAGGCTGCGGTCCTTGGTCACGATCGTCCAGCCGTCCGGCATCTGGCGAATATCGCGCTTGCCCGCATTGATCATCGGCTCGATGGTGAACGTCATGCCGGCTTCCAGCAACAGACCCGTGCCCGGCTTGCCGTAGTGCAGCACCTGCGGGTCTTCGTGGAACACCCGGCCGATGCCGTGGCCGCAGAATTCGCGCACCACGCTATAGCCGCTCTTTTCGGCAAAACGCTGGATCGCGTGGCCGATGTCGCCCAGCCGTGCGCCGGGTTTCACCTGATGGATGCCAATCCACATCGCCTCATAGGTGATCTGGATCAGCCGCCTGGCCTGCGGCGTGGTCTCGCCCGCCACGAACATGCGGCTGGTGTCGCCGTGCCAGCCGTCCTTGATCACCGTAATGTCCAGATTCACGATGTCGCCGTTTTTCAGCACCTTGTCGCTCGGCACGCCGTGGCAGACCTGATTGTTGATCGAGGTGCAGATGGATTTGGGGTAAGGCACATGGCCGGACGGCGCGTAATTCAGCGGCGCCGGGATCGTGCCCTGTACGTTCACCATGTAGTCGTGGCAGAGCCGGTCGAGTTCGCCTGTGGTGACGCCGGGCTTGACGAAAGGGGTGATGTAGTCGAGTACTTCAGCGCCAAGGCGGCCCGCAACGCGCATGCCTTCGATTTCAGCGCCGGTTTTGATGGTGACAGTCATGGGGGGAATGCAAATCAGTAAAGCCTGATTCTATCGCGTGTGCCGGGTGTGAAAACAGAAGATGTATCAGGTTGGTCATGAAGGGAATGTTCCGGGACCCATGTTTGCAGATGATCCCTTTGCAATCCTTGAAATAACGGCCTGATCACCTTAGAATAGTGGGCTGTCCGAAATCGTTCGGGCAAATTCGCACACCTGTCGTTAAAGGGTGGCGTCGCGATTCACGGAATACGCGCCGCTGCTGACGGGTGGAGGCTTAACCCTTTAGGAGTCATTGCAATGTCCTCAGTCACCATGCGTCAAATGCTGGAAGCCGGTGTCCATTTCGGTCACCAAACCCGTTTCTGGAACCCCAAGATGGCACAGTACATCTTCGGTCATCGCAACAAAATTCACATCGTGAACCTGGAAAAATCGCTGCCGATGTTCCAGGACGCACAAAAATTCGTCCGTCAATTGACCGCCAATAAAGGCACCGTTCTGTTTGTGGGCACCAAGCGTGCCGCGCGCGAGATCGTGCGTGAAGAAGCCGAACGTGCAGGCATGCCTTATGTGGACAACCGCTGGCTGGGCGGCATGCTGACCAACTTCAAGACGGTCAAGCAGTCGATCAAGCGTCTGAAGGATCTGGAAGTGTCGCTGGCTGAGCCGGGCCGTTTGTCGAAAAAGGAAATCCTCACGGTGCAGCGCGAAGCCGACAAGCTGAATCGCAGCCTGGGTGGTATTCGCGACATGAACGGCTTGCCGGACGCCATTTTCATTATCGACGTCGGCTACCAGAAGGGCACCGTGGTTGAGGCCAAGAAGCTGGGTATTCCGGTAATCGGCGTGGTCGACACCAACAACAGCCCGGAAGGCGTGGCTTACGTGGTGCCCGGCAACGACGACTCGGCACGCGCGATTCGTTTGTATGCACGCGGCATGGCCGATGCAGCGCTGGAGGGTCGTGCCCAGATCCTCGGTGAACTCACCGGCGGCGAAGAGTTCATCGAAGTGGAAGAAGAGGAAGGTGGCGTGGCCGCTGAATAAACGCGACGCGCCGTAACATCGCCGGAATAAGTTTCCGGCGATCATGTTTCAAAGGAGGGGCGTTTGCCCCTCTTTGTGCATGAGCTGATCGATTTGCTGAATTTAATTAATAGGGAGTAGGAACATGGCTGAAATCACTGCAAGCATGGTTAAAGAGCTGCGCGAGAAAACCGACGCGCCGATGATGGATTGCAAAAAAGCGCTGTCGGAAGCTGAAGGCGATATGCAGAAAGCGGAAGAAATCCTGCGCGTGCGTTTCGGTAACAAGGCCGCCAAGAGCGCGAGCCGTGTGGCTGCTGAAGGCGTGGTGACCATCGCGATCAGTGCTGACGGCAAGTCGGCTGCGATGATTGAAGTCAACTGCGAAACCGATTTCGTGGCAAAGAACGACGATTTCCTGGCACTGTCCAATGCGCTGGCCAAAATGGTGCTGGAGCAGAATCCGGCCGACGTGGCTGCGCTGTCCGCGCTGCCTTATAACGGATCGACGGTGGAAGCGGTTCGCACCGAGCTGGTCGGCAAAATGGGCGAGAACATGTCGGTGCGCCGTTTTGAGCGTCTGTCAGGGCAGGGCAAATTTGCCAGCTACATTCACAGCGGCAAGATCGGTGTGCTGGTTGACGTGACAGGCGATGAAGCGCTGGCACGCGATATCGCCATGCACATTGCTGCGTCCAAGCCGAAGTCACTCGATGCATCCGGTGTGCCTCAGGAGTTGCTGGATACCGAACGTCGCGTCGCAATCGAGAAGGCCAAGGAAGCCGGCAAGCCGGAAGCCATGCTGGAAAAAATTGCCGAAGGCACGGTGCAGAAGTACCTCAAGGAAGTCACGCTGCTGTCTCAGCCCTTCGTCAAGGACGACAAGCAAACCGTCGAGCAAGTGCTGAAGTCGAAGAATTCGCAGTGCCACGGCTTCACCATGTATGTGGTGGGCGAGGGCATCGAGAAGAAAGTGACCGATTTCGCGGCTGAAGTCGCTGCGGCCTCCAAGGTTTAATCGCGATGGCGCAAGCGCGTCGTATTTTGCTGAAGCTCTCCGGCGAGGCGCTGGGCGCCGATGCGTTTGGTTACCACGCAGAGACGCTGGCGGGGTTTGTTGAGCAGATTCGCGAGGTTGTCACGCTGGGGGTACAGGTTGGCATCGTCGTCGGCGGCGGCAATCTGTTTCGCGGCGCGACCGGCGCGTTGTCCGGTATGGATCGCGCAACGGCCGATTCGATGGGCATGCTGGCTACGGTGATGAATGCGCTGGCGCTGAAAGATGCGCTGCTGCGCGCAGGCGTGCCGGCGCGGGTGCAAACCGCGGTGGCGATCACGCATGTGGGCGAAGCGTTTGAACGCGACACCGCGTTGCGCCATCTTGCGGCGGGCAGTGTGGTGATTTTCGGCGGTGGAACGGGCAATCCGTTTTTTACTACCGACACCGCTGCTGCATTGCGCGGTGCGGAAATCGGCGCCGATTTGCTGCTGAAAGCGACAAAAGTTGACGGCGTGTATACCGCTGATCCGAAGAAAGATGCAGCGGCGACACGCTATGCCACGTTGAGTTTCGACGAGGCGATACGCAACAATCTGGGCGTGCTCGACACGGCTGCATTCGCGTTGTGCCGCGAACAGAAGCTGCCGCTGGTCGTATTCAATATTTTCAAACCCGGCGCGCTCAAGCGTGTGGTGATGGGTGAAGACGAAGGGACGCGTGTTACGCCTTGAGCGCGTTTTACGAAGGAAGGAAAGACAATGGCTGAAATGACGATTGCGGAAATCAAACAGTCTGCCGAGCAGAAAATGGGCAAGTCGCTGGAGGCGTTGAAGAACGATCTGGCAAAAGTGCGCACGGGGCGTGCCCATACCGGCATTCTCGATCATGTGATGGTGGATTATTACGGCAGTCCGACTGCCGTGCCGCAGGTGGCGAACGTGTCGCTGGTGGATAGCCGCACCCTGGGCGTGCAGCCCTATGAAAAAAACATGATCGGCAAGATCGAAAAAGCGATTCGCGACGGCGATCTTGGCCTTAATCCGGCCACGCACGGTGACATCATCCGCGTGCCGATGCCTTCGTTGACCGAGGAGCGTCGCCGCGATCTGATCAAGGTGGTGCGCGCTGAGGCCGAAACGGCGCGTGTCGCGATGCGTAATATTCGTCGCGATGCCAACGGCGCAGTCAAGGATATGGTCAAGGCTAAAACCGCGACCGAGGACGAGGACCGCCGCACCCAGGATGAGGTGCAAAAGCTGACCGACAAATTTATCGGCGATATCGACAAGCTGCTGGCTGATAAAGAGAAAGATTTGCTTGCCGTCTAAGCAAACCCGGCGACCCCGTCCTGCGTGATGACCCGCTCGAAAAAAACGGCCTCAAGCGCTGATGTGCCCAGACACATTGCCATCATCATGGATGGCAATGGGCGTTGGGCGAAGCGCCGTCTGCTGCCGCGTGTGGCCGGGCATCGCAAAGGCGTTGAGACACTCCGCGACGTGATTCGCGCGTGTGCCGACCGCGGCGTGGCGCACCTCACGGTTTTTGCGTTCAGCTCGGAAAACTGGCGACGTCCACAGGAAGAAGTCACGTTGTTGATGGAGTTGTTCATGCGTGCGCTGGAAAATGAAGTGACGCGACTGCATGAAAACAATATCCGCTTTCGGCTCATCGGCGACCTTTCCGGGTTTTCCGAACGTATTCAGATCCTGATCCGTGACGCGGAAGCGTTGACCTGCAACAACACCCGCCTGACTTTTACCGTGGCTGCCAATTACGGTGGACGCTGGGACATCGTGCAGGCGGTGAAGAGGTTGATGTCAGTCGGATTGGCCGCAGACGACATCGACGAGGCTGCGCTGGCGCAACAACTCAGCCTGTCCGATGCGCCCGAGCCGGATCTGTTCATCCGCACCGGAGGCGAAAAGCGCATCAGCAATTTCCTGATGTGGCAGCTGGCCTACACCGAGCTTTATTTCACCGATGCCCTGTGGCCGGATTTCAACGCCAAAGCGCTGGACGAGGCAATCGAGTCCTATCGCACCCGCGAGCGCCGCTTTGGCCGCACCAGCGAACAGGTGCAAGCGGCGTCGTGACGGTTCTTTCGAATACGGCCTCCTTGTCTCCTCTCGTCCGCCGCGTTTTAACCGCCGCGTTGCTGCTGGCGGTATTCGTGCCTGCCGCCTTGTGGGCGCCGGCGTGGTTGTGGGCGGTCCTCATGGCGGGCGTGATTGGCGCGGCTGCTTATGAATGGGCGACCCTGAGTCATTTTTCAGCGCGGGCTGCGTATCTCTATGCCGGGCTGTTGGCCGCCATCGCGCTGTTCCTGTTCAAGTTTGCCGGCGCAACCTGGCCGCTATTCCAGAGTGGCCTGATTCTGCTGGCACTGGCATTCTGGCTCGTGGTCGCGCCATTATGGCTGCTGGGCCGCTGGCAGGCACCGCAGCCCTTTGTGCGTGCCGTTGTTGGCGTGGTGGTGTTGCTGCCGACCTGGGTGGCGTTGACCTATCTGCATGAGCGTGGCCCGGCTGTCTTGCTGGGTGTGATGGCGGTGGTGTGGATAGCGGATACCGCAGCCTATTTTTCGGGCCGTCAATTTGGCCGTCACAAGCTGGCCCCAGCCATCAGCCCCGGCAAGACCTGGGAAGGCGTGGCCGGTGCGCTGGTCGCGCTTGCGCTATACGCTGCCGTTTTGAGCCAACTTGGCACGATGCCGTTGCTGTCGCTGTTCTTCATGGTCGCGGGATTGCTGTATTTGTCGGTATTGGGCGATCTGTTTGAATCCTGGATCAAGCGTGTTGCAGGCATGAAGGACAGTGGCACGCTGCTGCCCGGTCATGGCGGCGTGCTCGACCGCATCGATGCACTGACCTCCACCCTGCCCATTGCAACCGGTATGTTGATGTGGCTGGAGCATGCCGCATGAAATCAGAACGCAGTCAATCGAGCGAAATGAAACCCCGCGTTCTCACCGTTTTGGGGGCTACCGGCACGATAGGCGTCAATACGCTCGACGTGGTGGCGCGCCATCCCGGTCGCTTCGAGATTTTCGCTTTGACCGGCGCGACCCAAGTCGAGCGCATGCTCGAGCAATGTCGTACCCATCGTCCACGCTATGCGGTCATGACCGAAGCGACGGCTGCGGCGCAGCTGCGCGCGCGCGCGGCGGCAGAAAAGCTGCCGGTCGAAGTCCTGGAGGGCTGTGCAGCCCTGACTGCTGTGGCAACCGCGCCAGAGGTGGACACCGTGATGGCCGCGATTGTTGGTGCGGCCGGGTTGCCTGCCACGCTGGCAGCGGCGCAGGCAGGCAAGCGCATCCTGCTGGCCAACAAGGAAACCCTGGTGGTAGCCGGCCAGTTGTTCATGGATGCCATCGCTGCCAGTGGTTCAGTCTTGCTGCCGATCGATTCCGAACACAATGCCATTTTCCAGTCGCTGCCGCGTGACTTCAACGGCGATTTTCAGCGGGCTGGCGTGAAATCGCTGTGGCTGACTGCATCTGGCGGCCCGTTTCGTACCTTGTCGGTGGAGGCGATCGCTGCTGCCACGCCGGCACAGGCTGTGGCACACCCCAACTGGGTGATGGGCAAGAAAATCTCGGTCGACTCGGCCAGCCTGATGAACAAGGGGCTCGAAGTGATCGAGGCGCGCTGGCTGTTCAATGCCCGTCCCGACCAAATCAAGGTGGTGGTGCATCCGCAGAGCATCGTGCATTCGATGGTCGAATACGCCGACGGCTCGGTGCTGGCGCAAATGGGCACCCCCGATATGCGCACGCCGATCGCTTATGCGCTGGGTTTTCCGGAACGGATTGAGGCGGGTGTCTCGGCGCTCGAACTGATGGGCAAACAGTTGACGTTCGAAGCCCCCGACACTAGCCGTTTTCCCTGCCTGCAACTGGCATTCGACGCACTGGGCGCGGGGGGCAACGCAGCTGCGGTGCTGAACGCCGCCAATGAAGTCGCGGTTGCACGCTTTCTTGACGGCGCGATTCCCTTTAACGCGATTGCCGCCAGCATTGCGCATTCGCTTGACGCACTGGCGGGCGGCGCGGCTGACACGCTGGAAGAACTGCTCGACGCGGATCAGCAAGCGCGCAGCGTGGCTGAAACTTATCTGAGCCTCAAGCACCCATGAGCTTTCTGCATACCCTATTGTGGTTTCTGGTCGCCATCGGCGTGCTGGTGGTGGTGCATGAATTTGGCCATTACCTTGCCGCACGGCTGGCGGGCGTCAAGGTGCTGCGGTTTTCGGTTGGCTTTGGCAAGCCCTTGTTCAGTCGCCGCTTCGGCCCGGATCAAACCGAATGGAGCTTGTCGCTGCTGCCTTTTGGCGGCTACGTCAAGATGCTCGATGAACGCGAGGGCGACGTGCCTGCGGCAGAAGCCCATCGTAGTTTCAACCGCGCTACGGTGTGGCGTCGCATCGGTATAGTCATAGCCGGACCGCTGGCCAATTTCCTGCTTGCCATCGTGTTTTACTGGGCGCTGTTCTTGCATGGCTTGCCTGCGATGAAGCCGTTGATCGGCGAACCGCCTGCTGGCACACCTGCAGCGCACGCCGGTTTGACGGCGGGCGATGAAATCCGCCGTGTCAACGGCACCGACACGCCTTCGTTTCAGGATGTGCGACTGACCCTGTTACGGGCAGGCGTGTCTGACGAGCCGATTACCCTTGAGCTGGTGGGTGGCCGCAGCGTGCAACTCGATGCGCCTTCGATGCAGAACGAAACTCTCGATCATGACACCCTGCGCCCGCTCGGAATTGTGCGTTTCGACCCTGAAATCGAACCGGTGATCGGCAAACTTTCGCCCGATGGAGCCGCCACGCGCGCAGGACTCCAGACGGGTGACCGGCTGCTTGCAGTCGATGGCAAGCCCGTCGCGAACTGGCAAGGGTGGGTGCAAGTGATACGACAGCATCCTGCCAAATCCTTGCGCATCGAATATCAGCGACAAGGGCGGTCTGGCGTGTTGACCGTCACCCCCGATGCGGTGGATGAGGCCGGGCAGCGTGTCGGGAAGATCGGCGCAGGCCCCAAGGTCGACGAAGCCGTCTTTGCCAGCCTGATGACCGAAGTGAGCTATGGTCCGCTTGAAGCGCTGTGGCAGGGCGCAGTCAAAACCTGGGACATGAGCGTGTTTACGCTGGAAATGATGGGACGCATGGTGATCGGCCAGGTGTCGTGGAAGAATCTCTCCGGCCCGCTCACCATTGCCGACTACGCAGGCCAGAGCGCGGCTTTGGGCTGGATCAGTTTTGTCGGCTTTCTGGCGCTGGTGAGTGTGAGTCTGGGGGTGCTGAATCTGCTGCCCGTGCCTATGTTGGATGGGGGGCACCTCATGTATTATGTTGCCGAAGTTTTGACTGGCCGTCCGGTGTCCGAACGCACCATGGAAATAGGCGGCCGGATTGGTATGACACTGCTGTTGCTTCTGATGTCATTTGCTCTTTTCAACGATTTGCAACGCCTGCTTGGCGGATGAAAAAACCCATGCTTCTTAACCGTTTGACGCTTGCGCTTGCTGCTGTATTGGCTGCGCCCTACGTGCTCGCCAGCGAGCCTTTTGTAGTCAAGGATATCCGGGTCGAAGGCATCCAGCGCACCGAGGCCGGAACCGTGTTCAGCTACCTGCCCGTCAAGGTGGGCGAGACGATGACCGATGAAAAATCGGCCGCTGCGATCAAGGCGCTGTATGCCACCGGGTTTTTCAAGGAAGTGCGGCTGGAAGCGCGCGATGGCGTGTTGATCGTCACGGTCGAAGAACGCCCCTCGATTGCGAAAGTCACTCTGGTTGGCATCAAGGAGTTTTCCGAGGACGACCTCAAGGCCGGACTCAAGCAGACCGGACTGGCAGAAGGGCAAGTGCTCGATCGCTCCCTGGTCGACAAGGCCGAACAGGAATTGCAGCGCCAGTATTACAACCGCGGCAAATATGCAGTCGAAATCAAGACGACCCTGACCCCGCTGGAGCGCAACCGTGTAGCAGTCCAGTTCGATGTAGTGGAAGGCGAAAGCGCCAAAATCCAGCAGATCAACCTGGTGGGCAACAAGGCGTTCAGCGAAAAAGAGTTGCTGGGTGAAATCACCTCGACCACGCCCGGCTGGCTGACCTGGTACACCAAGAACGACCAGTATTCCAAAGCGCGTCTGGGTGGAGATATTGAAATCCTGCGCTCGTTTTATCTCAATCGCGGCTATCTCGAATTCAATGTCGACTCCACCCAGGTGTCGATTTCGCCTGACAAGCAGGGCATCTACATCACCATCAACGTGACCGAGGGGCCGCAATACACCGTGTCCAGTGTCAAGCTGGCCGGGCAGATGCTGGTGCCTGAAGCCGAGTTGCAGAAACTGGTCACCGTGGAGCCGGGCAAGGTATTCGTGCGTGACCGCCTGACCGAATCCACCAAAAAAATCAGCGAACGTCTCGGCAACGACGGCTATGCGTTTGCCAACGTCAACGCCGTGCCCGAACTCGACAAGGACAAGGCAACCGTCGCTTTTACCCTGTTTGTCGACCCGGGTCGCCGCGTGTACGTCAACCGCGTCAACGTGACGGGCAATACCAAAACCCGCGACGAAGTGGTGCGCCGCGAAATCCGGCAAATGGAAGGTGCGTATTACGACGCGGCAAAGATTAACCGTTCGCGGGATCGTTTGAACCGGCTGGGTTACTTCGAGCAGGTCAATATCGAGACGCCAAGCGTGAGCGGTACCACCGATCAGGTGGACGTCAATGTGGGCGTGACTGAAAAGTCGACCGGCAGCATTCAGCTGGGCGCCGGTTTCTCGTCGTCCGAAGGGCTGGTTCTTTCCGGGTCGGTGTCGCAGGCCAACGTGTTTGGCACTGGCAATCGCGTCTCGGCGCAACTCAACACGGGCAGCGTCAACACCGTGTACGCGCTGTCATTCGTCAATCCTTATTACACGATTGACGGTATCAGCCTGGGCTATGACCTCTACAAGCGCGATGTCGATACCAATTCACTCGACAACGTCAGCGATTATAAAAGCTCGACCCTGGGTGCGGGGGTGCGTTTGGGATTCCCAGTCAACGAGCGCGATTTCATTTCGCTGGGCCTGGTTTACGAGATGAGTTCGCTGACGGTTCCTGCTACTCCCGGGTTGCCTGAAACCCAGTACCAAAAATTTGTTGGTGCTGATGGTACCCGTGACGATGATACGTTGCGTATCGATACCTCATGGGCGCGCGATACCCGCAACAGTTTCTTGTTCCCGACCAAGGGGATGCTGCAACGGGTGTCGTCCGAGATCGGTACGCCGGTCGGCAGCCTGCAGTATTACAAGCTCTCGTACCAGCATCAGTACTATTTTCCGCTGAGCAGTAATTTCACCCTGCTGTTGAACGGTGAGGTTGGCATCGGTGGCGGCTTGGCGGACGAGGATCTGCCTTTCTTCAAGAACTTCTTTGCCGGCGGCACCAGTTCGGTGCGGGGCTTCAAGCCCGGCACCCTGGGCCCAAAAGATTACAAGGGTGATGCCATCGGGGGCGATAAGCGTGTGGTCGCCAATATGGAACTTTTCTTCCCACTACCAGGGATCAAGGATAACCAGTCCTTGCGCATGTCAGCCTTTATCGATGCAGGCGCAGCGTATGGTCCGGATGGCTCGCCTAACAATGGTCAAAGTACGTATTCGGATTTTTCGTTCAATGAAATCGGCGTGTCCGCGGGGGTAGCCGTGTTGTGGGTATCGCCACTTGGTCCGCTCAAATTCAGCCTGGCGCAACCGCTGGTCAGCAATCCCGGCGACCAGGAAGAAATCTTTCAATTTACCCTGGGCAATGCGTTCTAAGGGTGTGATTTACGGAGTGTGATGATGAAATTCAATAATCTGGCTGTTTCCCTGGTCCTGGCGTCCGCCTTCATGGCAGCGCCTGCCGTTGCCGAGACCAAAATCGGCTTCGTCAATACCGAAAAACTATTGCGTGAAGCTCCGCTGTCGGTGGCTGCGCAGAAAAAGCTGGAACGTGAATTCGCTACACGACAGCAGGACTTGCAGAAACTGGCCAAGCAGGCGCGTGAATTGCAGGCGCAACTCGACAAGGACGGCGTCACTATGTCTGACAGTGAACGCAAGTCGAAAGAACGGGATTTGAGCAACCATAGCCGTGAGTTGCAGCGCCAGGAACGCGAGTTCCGCGAAGATCTCAACCTGCGTCGTAACGAAGAACTGGGGCAGATTCAGGAGCGTGCACGCAAGACGATCCAGGAAATTGCCAAGGCCGAAAAATACGACATGATCCTTGAGCAGGCGGTTTATGTGGACTCCAAAAGTGACATCACCGATCGCGTGATGAAAGCGCTGGGCGGGAAGTAAGCACGCCTGATGTCGGTAACGCTGACTGAATTGGTTGCCCGTTTTGGCGGGAAGTTGGTAGGGGATGGCACGCGCTTGATCGTCCAGGTTGCGCCGCTCGAGCGTGCCACGGTTGAGGAAATTGGCTTCGTTTCGCAGAGCAAGTATCTGGCTCAACTGGCCAGTACCGGGGCGGGCGCGGTGATCCTGCCGGAGGACGCGCGCGATGCGACCGACCTGCCGCGCATCCTGACGCCTAATCCTTACTTGTATTTCGCACGCGTCTCGGCGCTGCTGAACCAGCCGCCGCGCCCACCTGTGGGGATTCATCCGGCGGCGACGGTTGCAGCAGATGCGCAAATCGGTGCCGATGCCTGCATCGCTGCGGGCGTGGTGATCGGCAGTGGCGCAGTGATCGGCGCACGCTCGGTCATCAGCGCAAACAGTGTGATAGGTGAGCAGGCGCGTGTGGGCGCCGATTGCCTGCTGCACGCCAATGTCACGCTTTATCACCATTGCGAGGTCGGCGATCGCGCGATCCTGCACTCGGGCTGCGTGATCGGTTCTGACGGCTTTGGCTTTGCGCCGGATGCGGGTCGCTGGGAAAAAATTCCGCAGATTGGCCGCGTGCTGGTCGGCAATGATGTCGAGATTGGTGCGTGCACCACGATCGATCGCGGCGCGCTTGAAGACACCGTGATTGAAGAAGGCGTCAAGCTCGACAACCTGATTCATGTTGCGCACAACGTGGTGATCGGCGCGCACACGGTGATCGCCGCCTGCACCGGCATCGCAGGCAGCGCCAAAATCGGCCGCCATTGCACCATCGGCGGGGCGGCGATGATATTCGGCCACATTGAAATTGCCGACGGCACGCGTATTTCAACCAATACCCTGATTACAAAATCCCTGCCCAAAGCAGGCACCTACACTTCGGCGTTACCGTTTTCGGAACACGAGGTGTGGCAGAAAAACGCTGTGCATATGCGCAATCTCGACAAGCTGGTCAAGCGCATCAAACAGCTTGAAACACGCCTTACCGAACTGGAAAACCAGTCAGAAAGAAAATCATGATCATGGACATCACGCAGGTCATGCAGTATCTGCCGCACCGTTACCCCTTTCTGCTGATCGACAAGGTGACCGAGCTGGAACTCGGAAAAACCATTACCGCGATCAAGAACGTCACCATTAACGAGCCGTTTTTCCCGGGGCATTTTCCCGTTTCGCCCGTCATGCCGGGTGTATTGATTCTGGAAGCGATGGCGCAGGCAGCTGCGATCCTGTCGTTCAAGACCAAGAATTACGCGCCGGAAGATATTGGCGTGGTGTATTTTGCCGGCATTGATGGCGCACGGTTCAAGAAACCGGTGCTGCCGGGCGATCAGCTGGTGCTCAAGGTGGCCATCGTGCGCGAGATGCGTGGCATCTGGAAATACACAGGGCGCGCAGAAGTCGATGGCGTGCTGGTCGCAGAAGCCGAACTCATGGCGACCCTGCGCGACAAGCCCTGACATGGCGACGATTCATCCCACCGCCCTTGTCGCAGCGGGTGCGCGGCTGGCAGACGACGTCGAAATTGGCGCGTACTCGATCATCGGCGAGCACGTTGAAATTGGTGCAGGCACCACGGTCGGTTCTCATGCCGTCATTACCGGTCACACTACCATCGGTGCGCGTAACAAAATTTTTCATTTTGTCTCGCTCGGCGAAGCGCCGCAGGACAAGAAATACGCCAACGAGCCGACGCGCCTGGTAATCGGCAACGACAACGTCATCCGCGAGTTTTGCACGTTCAACATTGGTACCGTGCAGGATCGCGGCGTCACCACGATAGGCAGCCACAACTGGATCATGGCCTATGTCCACATTGCGCACGATTGCGTGGTGGGCGACCACACCATTTTCGCCAACAATGCCTCGCTTGCGGGGCATGCTGAAATCGGTGATTGGGTCATCCTCGGCGGCTTCACCGGCGTGCACCAGTTCTGCAAGATCGGCGCCCATGTGATGACCGGCATTTCCAGCGTGGTGTTCAAGGATATTCCGCCGTTTGTCATGGCCGCGGGCCAACCTGCAGCGCCGCACGGACTCAACAGCGAAGGCCTCAAACGGCGCAGCTTTTCGCCCGAGTCGTTATCCGCACTGAAGCGCGCTTACAAGATTCTTTACCGCGAAGGTAATACGCTTGCCGAAGCACAGGCCAGGCTCGAACCTGAGGCCGCCAGCCATGCCGAAGTCCGGCAGCTGCTCGATTTCCTCGCGCGCGCCGAGCGCGGCATCATCCGTTGATGGATATCGGGCTGGTCGCTGGAGAAGCCTCCGGCGATCTTCTCGGCGCGCATTTCGTCGATGCCCTCAAACACGCCCATCCTGATTTGCGTGCTGCAGGAATTGCTGGCCCCAAGCTCGTTCAGGCGGGCGTCGAAGCGATCTACCCGAGTGAGAAACTGGCGGTCAACGGCTACATCGAGGTGCTGCGTCACCTGCCAGAACTGCTGTGGATCCGTTCGCGCATCACCCGCCATTTCCTGAGCGAACGGCCGCGCGTCTTCGTCGGCATCGATGCGCCGGATTTCAATTTCGCGCTGGAAGCCAGGCTCAAGCAGGCCGGCATTCCGACCGTGCATTTCGTCAGCCCGTCGCTGTGGGCATGGCGGCCGGAGCGCATTCATCGCATCAAGCAGGCGGTGTCGCACATGCTGGTCGTGTTTCCGTTCGAGGAAAAGATTTACCAGGATGCGGGCATTCCCGTCACCTATGTCGGGCACCCGCTGGCGGATGTGATCCCGCTCGTGCCTGATGGTGCGGCTGCGCGTGCCACGCTGGCGCTGGCCGCAGGTCCGGTGGTCGCCCTGTTGCCGGGCAGTCGCTTGAGCGAGGTGAGGCGGCATGCGCAGCTGATGCTCGACGCGGCGGCGCTGATATTGCAGCAGCATCCCGATGCGCAATTCGTTCTGCCCGCAGCGAGTGATGCCACCGCTCAGTTGATCCGTCGCGTGGCGCAGGGGCGGCCGCTACCGTTGCACATCCTGAAGGGCCAGTCGCACACCGCGCTGGCGGCATGCGATGTGGCGCTGGTGGCGTCGGGTACCGCCACGCTCGAAGCGGCCCTGTTCAAAAAGCCGATGGTGATTACCTACCGCGTGCCCGCGCTGACTGCCTACTTGATGCGCAAAAAAGCCTTGCTGCCATGGATCGGGCTGCCCAACATTCTGGCACGCGATTTTGTGGTGCCGGAGCGGGTGCAGGAAGCCGCCACGCCCGAGCACCTTGCTGCCGACGCACTGGCCTGGCTGGTGGATGCACCGCGTTGTCAGGCGCTCGCCACGACTTTTCACGCCATGCATGTGAGCCTGCGACAGAACGCCAGCCTGCGCATTGCTGAAGCGCTTGCCCCCTATCTGGTGGACGCATGAAAGCGCCGGTTGTGTTGCATATCGGGCCACTCGGCCTGTGCGGCGTCGATGAAGCTGGGCGCGGGCCGTTGGCGGGTCCGGTGATGGCGGCTGCCGTCATGCTGGATCCTGCGCGGCCGATTGCAGGCTTGCGCGACTCCAAAAAACTCAGCGCGGCCAAACGCGAGCTGCTGGCCGACGAGATCCGCTTGCATGCTGCCGCCTGGTGCGTAGCCGAGGCCAGTGTCGCGGAAATTGACCAGTTGAATATCCTGCAGGCCACGATGCTGGCGATGCAGCGAGCTGTCGCTGGACTCGCGTGCGCGCCGGATGAAGTCTGGGTCGACGGCAACCGCTGCCCCAACTGGGCGTGGCGGTCGCAGGCGGTGGTCAAGGGCGACGACAAGGTGGCCGCGATTGCCGCGGCGTCGATTCTGGCCAAGACCACGCGTGATCAGTTCATGCAGCAGCTGCATACGGATTTTCCTGCCTATGGGTTTGCGCAGCACATGGGCTACGGTACCGCTGTACACTTGGCCGCGCTGAAAATCCATGGCGCCTGTCCACATCATCGGCACAGTTTTGGCCCGGTTAAACTCGCGCTCGATCAAGCCTCACTTTTTTGAAAGGAACCCTCATGCAACTGTCGTATCTGTTTCACGTTCTGGGAATCGTTGTTTGGGTCGGCGGCATGTTCTTCGCCTATATGGCCTTGCGCCCGGTGGCGGCTGCCGTGCTGGAACCGCCGCAGCGCCTGACCCTGTGGGCCGGCGTATTCGGCAAGTTCTTCCCCTGGGTGTGGGTGTCGGTGGCATTGGTCCTGGCAACCGGCCTGCACATGCTGATGAAACTGGGGGCGGCTACCCCACATTACGCGCTGGCCATGCTGGTGCTCGGCGTGGTGATGATGCTGCTGTTCGCTCACGTGTTCTTCGCACCTTACAAGAAACTCAAGCGTGCCGTAAGCGAGCAGAACTGGCCGGTTGGTGGCGCAGCCCTGGGGCAGATTCGCATGCTGATTGGCATCAACCTCAGCCTCGGATTGCTGACGATTGCCGTGGTGTTTGTCGGGCGCGCGCTGACTGGCGCTTAAGGCTCATCCTGCGCGGGTGCGGCCAGCAAGCGCTGTACCGCTCGCTGGATCGCTTCTCGCCGCGCTTCGCATTGCAGTTCGGCATGAAACTGCCCGTCCTTATACAGATACAGCGTAGGCAAATGAAAAATGCCGAAATAGCGCGCCACGCCAGTGGCTTCGCTGACATCGACTTCATACATTGCACTCGCCAGGCCGACCAAGGCCAGCGGCAATAGATGCTTCCAGGCGCGGCAGGCGCCGCAGTTCGGCGCGCTGAAAAGCACCACGGCTATGCCAGCCGTTGCAGCAAGGCGCGCATGGAACGCGCCTTCAGCCAAGCGTGAAAAAGCTGCCGGGGTGGAAGGCTCCGGGCTGGTAGAATCGCGCGTTTCCCTCTGGCGGCTTCTCATGTTGTTTCTCGAATTATTCGGCTACCTGGTTATTATCCTGGTGGCGGCAGAAATCTTTGTCAACGCGCTTGAACACTTGGGTGAAAAACTCAAAATTTCCGAGGGTGTGACCGGTTCATTGTTCGCAGCAGTCGGCACCGCAATGCCCGAAACGTTGGTGCCTTTACTGGCGATCTTTGCCGGAACCGGCAATGCGAAAATCGGTGAGGAAATCGGTGTGGGTGCCATTCTGGGCGCGCCGTTGATGCTGTCTACCTTGTCTGTTTCCTTGATGGCGCTGGCCGTATTGAGCAAACGCGGCATTCAGGGGCATCTGACCCCTGAACGCAGTGGACTCAAACGTGACCTCGATTTTTTCCTGATGGCTTTTGTCCTGGCGTTTGTGGCCATGTTTATTCCTCACGGCGAGGGCTGGGTGCGTGCCGCCATTGCCTTTGTCATGGTGTTGATTTATTTCGTTTACGTGATGCTGACCTTGCGTGCGTCGAGCAAACTGGTAGAAGAGGGCCATGCCACCGAAGCAGAATCGCCCATGTTGCTGACGCGCCTGGGCATGCCGAAAAACCTGTTTTTCATCATTGTGCAGCTGGCGATTGGGTTGGCGTTGCTGGTCATCGGGGCGAAGGGTTTCATCCACGGTGTCGAAGCGGCGGCGCCGATGATTGGTATTTCTGCGTTGTTGTTGTCGCTGTTGATCATTCCGATTGCGACCGAGTTGCCTGAAAAGGTGAATTCGATCCTGTGGATCCGCAAGCGCAAGGACACCCTGGCGTTTGGCAACATTACCGGCGCCATGGTTTTCCAGGGCACGCTGCTGCCGGCTATCGGCGTTTCGCTCACGCCCTGGGCACCGCAGAAGGAAGTGCTGCTGGGCGTGGTCGTTACGCTGGTTGCAGCGTTCTGGTTGCGCTGGGCCGCGCTGAATGGCGGGTTGCGTGTGTGGCATCTGTTTGTCAACGGCGCGCTGTATGTTGGCTACTTGACCGCTGTTTTGATCTGAGTGCTGCGATGGGGCAATAAAAAACGGCGGGGTAACCCGCCGTTTTTTATTGTGCTGTTGCCATGTTTCCTTTACATCTTGCGGCGACGTGCGGCAAAGCCAACCAGCCCAAGCCCTGCCAGCAGCATGGCCCAGGTATCGGCTTCCGGCACCGGCGTGACCTGCCAGCCGATGTCCTGCATCGCAGCAAAATCCAGTTCGGTGAAATATTTGCGGGTGCCGTTGGACAGGCTTGGGGTCATCGCGGCTTCCTGACTGACGCCATTGACCAGACTCAGGGTGCCTGATGCCCAGTGACCCTTGTCGCTGCTCAGGGCAATTGAGCCCGCTTCCGCGCCAACAAAGATACCGGTGCTGATAAGGTTGCGGAACGCATCCGAACTGCCAAAACCGAGCAAATGCGCCAGTTCGTGAACGGCAACCGAATAGAAATCGTATTCGTTGCTGTCCAGACCGGCGGTGGTCTGGCCGAAATGCCAGTTGGTACCGGCAGAGTCGAACGTGATCGAGCCGCCCCAGGGGGCAACGTCAATTGCGCCTGCACCGCTCACGACACCCTGGCCGCGCTGCGTGGCATCGCTGCAAAAGCTGCTGAACCCTGAGCAGTTGTAGCCACCTCCGCCGCCCACGCCGAGGGTGTTGTTGCTGAAGTTGTAGCCACCGGCATATACGCGGATCACGTTGGTGGCGAAGGAGTCATTGTTGTTGCTCAGTGAGGCGTTAGGGTCGGCAGGGTTGAAATAAACCGGGTCGAAGCCATTCGGTCCAGAGGAGGTGATGGCGGTGAGCGAGTCGGCAAAGCGGCTCTCGAATACGCTGGCCGCCGATTCCAGAACGGATACACGGCTCGCATCGCTGAAAAAGCTGCTGGTGTCGTAGGTGAAATCGAACTGGATATCGATGTTGGCTTGAGCCTGTGCACTCAGTGCGACGAGCAGGGCTGCGGCAAGAGGACGAATAGTCATTGGGTTACGCTCCAATCCGGATGAAATTTATGGTTTTATTGAATATGGTACTGCCCGTGAAATGATACCGTAACAGCGAATGGCGCGAGTGTTCCATGGCCGCATGACTGGCTGATGAAAAGCGGCGTGTTCCTAAGCCGGTTTTGTGCTGGGGGGCGGTTCGTGGCGAAAGGGCGCGTCCAGTTCGTCCATGTAGTGACTGATGGCGTCGGTTTCGCGTTCCAGAAAGCGGTCGACCGCATCGCGGAATTCAGGGTTTTCCAGCCAGTGCCAGGAGTGCGTGGCGGTGGGAACGAGGCCGCGCGCGAGTTTGTGTTCGCCTTGCGCACCGCCTTCGAATACCTGCAACCCCTTCGCAATCGCATATTCGATGCCTTGCTGATAGCAGGTTTCAAAATGCAGGCCGGGCACATATTCCAGTGTGCCCCAGTGGCGGCCGTAGAGCCGCTGGCCATCCTTGACACAGAACGAACAGGCAATCGGCTCACCCTGTTTGTCGGCGATGATGAGCACCAGATTTTCGGGCATCGACGCGCGGATGGCGGCAAAGAATGCGCGGTTGAGGTGCGGATCGCTGCGATGGCGGGCGTAGGTGTCGGCGTAGCAGCGATAGAAATGATCCCAGTCGGCGTCGGTGCTTTCCGCGCCTTCAACCCAGCGGAAGCTGACGCCTGCGGTGGCGAGTTTCTTCCTTTCCTGGCGGATTTTCTTGCGCTTGTCGTGCGTCATCACGGCGAGAAACGCCTCGAAATCGGCGTAGCCTGCGTTGTGCCAGTGAAACTGGAACCCGCTGCGGTGCATCAAGGGAGTTGCCTGCAGCGCGGCGTGATCGGGCTCGGTGGGAAACAGGATGTGCAAGGACGAGAAATTCAGATCCTGCATCAGCTTGAGCGCGGCCTGGATCAGTGTGCCGCGGTCGGCGTCGTTTCTGGCCAAGAGGCGTGCGCCGGGCACCGGCGAAAAAGGCACGCAACTCACCAGTTTGGGATAGTAGTTCAGCCCGTGACGGCGGTACGCATCGGCCCATGCCCAGTCGAACACGAACTCGCCCCAGGAATGATGCTTGATATAAAGTGGCATCGCAGCATCGAGCCGGCCGTCACGGAAGAGCGCCAGATGCACCGGCTCCCAGCCGATGTCGGCGCCGACGCAGCCTGTGGTTTCCAGCGCGTGCAAAAAAGCATGGTGCAGAAAAGGCGAGTCGCCTGCCAGCTCGTCCCACGCCGCCGGATCCAGATCGGCCATGCGTGGAATCACGCGAATGACGGTTTCTTTGGCTTCCGCATCGGCGGGCTTTGCTTCAAAATGCGTGTTTTGGCGAGCTTCCATCAAACATGAACCTGCACGAGTACCAGGCCAAACAAATATTGCGATCGGGCAACATTACCACGCCGCGCGGCATCGCTGCGGCGAGCGTGGATGCCGCCGTTGCTGCTGCGGTTGAACTGGGTGGCATGGCCTGGGTGGTGAAGGCGCAGATTCACGCCGGCGGGCGCGGCAAGGTCGGCGGCGTGAAGGTCGTGAAAAGCCTCGACGACGTGCGTGCGATGGCGACGAGCCTGTTGGGCACGTTGCTGGTGACCAACCAGAACGCACCGGATGGCCAGCCGGTGAATCAGCTGCTGGTGGAAGAAACCCTGCCGATTGCGCGCGAGCTGTATCTGTCGCTGCTGGTGGATCGCGAGACCGAGCGCGTCGCCATCGTGGCTTCGGCTGCGGGCGGCATGGACATCGAGGAAGTCGCCCACGCCACGCCGGAAAAAGTGCTGACCGAGATCTGCGATCCGCTGCTGGGCGTGCAGGATTTCCAGTGCCGCGCACTGGCGTTTGCGCTGGAACTGACGGGCGAGGCGTACAAGGATTTTTGCCGGCTGTTGCCTGCCTTGTATCGCGTTTTCATGGCCAACGACTTGAGCCTGCTTGAGATCAATCCCTTGATCGTCACCAGCGACAATCGCGTGCTGCCGCTCGACTGCAAAATGAGCATCGAAGACAATGCCTTGTACCGCCACAAGGATTTGGCTGCGCTGCGCGACGATAGTCAGATCGATGCGAAGGAAGCTGCCGCCAATGCCGCCAACGTCAATTACGTCGCGCTCACCGGCAATATCGGCTGCATGGTCAATGGCGCGGGCCTGGCGATGGCGACAATGGATCTGATTCAGCTCGAAGGCGGCACGCCTGCGAACTTTCTCGATGTGGGCGGCGGCGCCACGCCCGAGACGGTGGCGCAAGGTTTCAAGATCATTCTGCTCGACCCCAATGTGCGCGCCGTGCTCATCAATATTTTTGGCGGCATCGTGCGCTGCGATGTCATCGCCGAAGGCATCATCCAGGCAGTCAAAGAGGTTGGAGTGAAAGTACCGGTAATCGTGCGGCTGGAAGGCACCAACGCCGAACTGGGCCGCACCCTGCTGGCTGAATCAGGCTTGGCGATCCTCGCGGCCGAAAGCCTCACCCAGGCGGCGAAGCTCGCCGTGGAGAAAGCGCAATGAGCATCCTGGTCAACCAACACACGAAGGTCATTTGCCAGGGCTTTACCGGCAAACAGGGCAGCTTTCATTCCGAGCAGGCGATTGCCTACGGCACGCAGATGGTCGGCGGCGTCACGCCGGGCAAGGGCGGCCAGACCCATCTCAACCTGCCGGTGTTCAACACCGTGCGGGACGCCGTTCGCCAGACCGGCGCGCAGGCGACGATGATTTACGTGCCGGCGGCGTTTGCGGCCGACTCCATCCTGGAAGCTGCCAACGCCGGCATCGAAGTCATCGTCTGCATCACCGAAGGCATTCCGGTTCTCGACATGCTGAATGTGAAAGCGGCCTTGCGCGCCAACGGCGCCAGGCTGATCGGCCCCAACTGCCCCGGCATCATCACTTCGGGCGAATGCAAAATCGGCATCATGCCCGGCGCGATTCACCAGAAAGGCAAAATCGGCATCGTCTCGCGTTCCGGCACGCTGACTTACGAAGCGGTCTACCAGACCAGCCAGCTCGGGTTGGGGCAATCGACCTGCGTCGGCATCGGCGGCGACCCGATCAAGGGGCTGGATTTCATTGATTGCCTGCAGATGTTCGAAGCCGACCCCCAGACCGAAGCGGTGATTCTGGTGGGCGAAATCGGTGGCAGCCGCGAGGAAGAAGCCGCCGAATACATCCGCTCGAACATGAAGAAGCCGGTGGCTGCCTACATTGCCGGCCGCACCGCGCCCAAGGGCAAACGCATGGGCCACGCCGGCGCGATCATCGCCGGTGGCGCAGGCACGGCGGACGCAAAAATCCGTGCACTGGAAGCGGCGGGCGTGGTAATCGCGCAGAGTCCGGCGGGGCTGGGCGAAGCCGTGCAAGCTGCGCTTGCAGCGCGATGAAGCTCGCCCCATGAAACTCGCGATCGCACAACTCAACCTGATTGTCGGTGACATTGCCGGCAACACCGCGCAGTTGCTGACCGCTGCGCGCGAAGCGCAGGCGGCAGGTGCCGCCTTGCTGCTGACTCCGGAAATGTCAATTTGTGGTTACCCCGCGGAGGACCTGGTGTTGCGGGCAGATTTTTGCGCAGCCTGCGAGGCGGCGCTGAATCAGATTGCTGAAAATGCACCACCCGGGCTTGCACTGATCGTGGGCTATCCCGAGCGCAGCGATGGCGGTTTGTATAACGCTGTTGCGCTGGTTCGCGGCGGCAAGGTCGAAACGGTGTATCGCAAGCATCATCTGCCGAATCATTCGGTGTTTGACGAGCAGCGGGTGTTCGACAGCGACGATATGCCCCATGTGTTTGCCTGTGGCGGCCTCAATTTCGGACTCAATATCTGCGGCGATATCTGGGAGCCGGGGCCGGCCAAATGGGCGAAAGAAGCGGGTGCGGACTGGTTGCTGGTGCCAAATGCGTCGCCCTTTCATTTGGACAAGCAACGCGAACGCTACGCGGTGGCGCGTTCGCGTCAGGCGGAATCGGCCATGCCCATCGTGTACGCCAATCTGGTGGGTGGACAGGATGAACTGGTGTTCGATGGGGCGTCGTTTGTGCTGGACGCCGATGGCGAAGTGGTGGCGCAACTGCCTTGCTGGCAGGCAGGGCTGTTCTATCTGGAACTTGACAGCCATACCGCGCAAGGCGAGCAGTGCGCGCTGCCATCCGAGGATGCAGCGGTCTATGACGCGCTGGTGCTGGCGGTGCGCGACTATGTTGGGAAAAATGGATTCAAGGGCATTCATCTCGGTTTGTCGGGCGGCATCGATTCTGCACTGACGCTGGCGATCGCGGTCGATGCGCTGGGCGCGGACAAGGTGCACGCGGTGATGATGCCGTCGGACTACACCGCGAACATCAGCGTGGAAGATTCTCGTGACATGGTGCAGCGGCTCGGTGTGCGCTATTCGGAAATCGCGATCAAGCCCGTGTTCGACGCTTTTTTGGCGCAACTGGCAGGTGAGTTTGCGGGGCGGGCGGCCGACACCACGGAAGAAAATCTGCAGGCAAGAACGCGCGGTACCTTGCTGATGGCGTTGTCGAACAAGTTTGGCACCCTCGTGTTGACCACCGGCAACAAGAGTGAAATGGCGACCGGCTACGCCACGCTATATGGCGACATGGCCGGCGGTTTTGCCGTGCTGAAGGACGTGGCGAAAACGCGGGTGTTCCGGTTGGCCAATTACCGCAATGGTTTGTCCGAGATCATTCCGCAACGCATCATCGACCGCCCACCGTCGGCTGAATTGCGTCCCGACCAGACCGACCAGGACAGCTTGCCACCGTATGAGATGCTGGATGCGATACTGGAGGCTTATGTCGAGCGCGACTTGTCGGCATGCGATATTGTCGCGCTGGGATTTGATTCGGCTACGGTGAAACGTGTGATCCGCATGGTCGATCTCGCCGAATACAAACGCCGTCAGGCTGCACCCGGTCCACGCATCACGCCGCGCAATTTTGGCAAGGATCGCCGCTACCCCATTACCTCGAAATATCGACCTGAAGGAGTTTTATCGTGAAAAAAATCGAAGCCATCATCAAACCATTCAAACTTGATGAAGTGCGTGAGGCCCTGTCGGAGATTGGCGTGACCGGCCTGACTGTCACTGAAGTCAAGGGATTCGGCCGGCAAAAAGGCCACACCGAGCTTTATCGCGGTGCGGAATATGTGGTGGATTTTCTGCCCAAGGTAAAACTGGAGATCGTCATTGCCGACAACCTGGTTGATCGCGCAATCGAAGCAGTCATCACCGCTGCGCGCACCGGCAAAATCGGCGACGGCAAGATTTTTGTCACCAATATGGAACAGGTGATACGGATACGTACCGGTGAAACGGGCGAAACGGCTATTTGAACCGTCGCCGACGTTTGATTACCAGAGGCTATACCAGGGGCGGCCTTCGAGATTGATGCCCTTGGCGTATTGGCTGTTCGGGAAGTTGAGGTTCAACACGCGCAAGGTATCGTCGCGCAATCCCGTAAGCTGCAGTTTGTCGTAGGACACCACCATGATCGCCAGGGCCTCTTCCAGCGCAGGCGCATCGGGGTAGTTTTTCAGCACTTCGCGGGCGCGGTTGGCCGCGGCCACCCAGGCTTCACGCTTCATATAGTATTTGGCGACGTGGACTTCGTTGCTGGCCAGTGCATTTAGCAGATAGTTCATGCGGGCGCGCGAATCAGCCGCATATTTGCTGTCTGGAAAGCGGGTGACCAGTTCCTTGAACGAGATGAAGGCATCACGCGCGGCCTGGGGGTCGCGTTCGCTCATGTCTTGCTCGACCAGATTGCCCAGCAGGCCCAGATCGTCATTAAAATTCGCCAGGCCCTTTAGATAGTAGGCGTAATCGACGTTAGGATGGTTGGGGTGAAGTTTGATGAAGCGGTCGCATGCGGCAATTGCGGAAATCGGCTCTTTGTCCTTGTAGTAGGCATAAGCCACTTCCAGCTGCGCCTGCTGCGCGTAGCGACCAAACGGGTAGCGCGACTCCAGCGTTTCAAATAACTTGACGGCACGCTCGTAGTTGCCCTCGTTGAGATTATCCTTGGCTTCTGCATAGAGCTTTTGTGCAGACCAGCCCGAGGTTTCATCCTTGACCTCTGGCAGACCGCTGCAGCCGCTTAAAGTAAGCGCAACGGCAAGTATCACGCCACCGAGCGCCCTGTTAAATGTAGTAGAACCGGATAAATGTTGCTTAAGCATGGGAAAAGACACAGAAAATTCGTCTGATGATTATAAGGGATTAAGCGAAGACAGCGTTCGCGAGCTGGTGATTCCGAACGAACAGGGCGGTCAGCGCCTGGATCAGGCATTGTCGGCTTTGTTGCCGGAGTTTTCACGCAACCGCATCCAGAACTGGATCCGCGCACGCAAGATCGAGGTGGACGACGCCTTCCCCTCGACCAAGATGAAGGTGTTTGGCGGCGAGTCGGTGCGGGTGGAAATCGAAAGTGATCCCAATGCCACACCGGATGCGCCGGAAGCCATTCCGCTCGACATCATCCATCAGGACCCCATGCTGCTGGTGGTCAACAAACCGGTTGGTCTGGTGGTGCACCCGGGTAGCGGCAACCGCAACGGTACGCTGTTGAATGCGCTGCTGCACTGGGTGCCGCAGGTGGCTGAATTGCCGCGTGCCGGTATCGTTCACCGGCTGGACAAGGACACCTCGGGGCTGCTGGTTGTCGCCAAAACCCTGCCAGCGCACACCGATCTGGTGCGTCAGCTACAGGCACGCACGGTCAAACGCGAATATCTGGCGCTGGTGTATGGCGAGGTCGATCATGATGGCACCGTCGACGAGCCGCTGGCGCGCGATCCGCACAACCGCACCAAGCGCTGTGTACATAGCATGGGCAAGCAGGCCATTACTCACTATGAAGTAGTCGAGCGTTTTCCATCCAATGTCACCTTGTTGCGCTGCAAGCTGGAAACCGGGCGCACGCACCAGATCCGGGTTCACATGCAGCATATTGGTCATCCCCTGGTAGGGGACGATGTTTACAGCGCCAGCCGCCGCAGCCACTTCAAGATCCCGTTCCCGCGCCAGGCGTTGCACGCCGAGCGTCTGGGGCTGATTCATCCTTTGTTCAAGGATCTGGTGCAATGGGAATGTTCTTTGCCACCTGATTTCGAGTCGCTGCTCGCGGCCTTGCGCGAAGATGTTCCCTGGGCTGGTTAAGCGCTTGCGGGCGTTTTGATGATTGTTCCCGACTGGCCTGCGCCTCCTCACGTTAAAAGCCTGATGACCACCCGCGAGAGCGGGGTCAGCCAGGCGCCGTGGGCCAGCCTCAATCTGGGCGATCATGTGGGGGATGATCCGGCCCATGTGGCGGCCAACCGCGCGCACTTGCGCCGCGCGTTGCCGTCCGAACCCGGCTGGTTGAAACAGGTTCATAGCGCAACGGTGGTTGAAGCCGGGCTGAACGTGCACGAGGCCGACGCGGCATTCAGCCGCCAGGCCGGAACGGTGTGTGCCGTTCTGACGGCGGACTGCCTGCCTGTCCTGTTTTGCGACCGTGTGGGCAGCGTGGTTGCCGCCGCTCATGCAGGCTGGCGAGGGCTGGCAGACGGCGTGCTGGAAGCAACGGTGGCGGCGATGCAGGTGCCGCCGGGAGACATTCTCGCCTGGATGGGCGCCGCTATCGGCCCGCAGGCATTCGAAGTGGGCGATGAGGTGCGGCAGGTGTTTGTCGCGCAGCATCCGCAAGCCGCCGCAGCGTTCGTTCAGCATGTGCCCGGCAAGTGGTTGGCCGACATCTATCAGCTGGCGCGCATCCGCCTCAACCATGCCGGGGTGCTGGCAGTTTACGGCGGCGGTCGTTGCACATTTACGGAAACGGATCACTTCTTTTCCTATCGCCGCGACGGCGTGACTGGGCGCATGGCGTCGCTGATCTGGCTGGAGTGATCCGCTAAAAATCGTCCCGTAGCCGCAGGTAACGTGGAAAACGCGGCACGCCTTTTTTTGTCAGGTGCTGATAGCGGTAGGTGATGCGGCTACCAATCGGTGGCGGCTGGCGGCGCTGCCGGTCAGACAGACCGCTGCCGATGCGGAAGCGCTGCCCGCCCGGCATTTCCATCTCCAGCGCACCCGTCATGCCTTCATATTTTCCCTTGCCCGGCATGTAGCCGACCACCACTGCCTCGGCGTCCTGCCAGGGTTTCAACTTCAGCAGGGCATCGCTGCGCCCGGTGAGGTAGGGCGCGTCGGCGCGGTGCAGCATCAGGCCTTCGCCCCCCGCCTTGGTCACGCTGCCGAGCCGCCGAATCAGTTCGGCGCGGTCGGCCACGCGGAATTGCTCGACGGCCTGCAGCCAGGGCACGCCTGCCTGGGCAAGCAGCGTGTTCATTTGCTGGATGCGTGCGCTGAAATCGCCCGTTGCGCCGGGCAGTTCAAAAATCAGATAGCGCACCTGCCGCCATTCGGCATCCACCGGGGTGAGCTTTCTGACCGTGCCCGACAGCGCGTCGAATCCGTCGCGGGCGATCCACAGTTCGCCGTCGAGAGGTGTTGCGGGAAAACCTTGTGTGAACCATGCCGGCGCCGGAACCTTACCGCCGCCGCGAAAGCGCAGCGTCTTGCCGTCCCATTGCGCGCGCACGCCGTCGAATTTTTCGCTCACCCAGTATTGGCTCAGGTCTACGTGTTCGGTGTAAACCCCGGCCAGCAGCATTGCCGGCGCAGGTGACGGCGTGTCTGCCCACGCGCACTGGGCTACCAGCAGCAGCGCCAGCAGGATGCGTTTCAGTCCAGCCATTTGTGCAGAAACTGTGCGTGCCCCATTGCGGGGTCAAGCTGATAGGCGGCAAATCCCAGCCGTTGATACAGCGCGCGTGCCGACGTGTTGCCGTCCAGCACTTCGAGTGTGAGCTTGCAGGCGCCGCGCGCAAAAGCAATTGCTTCAACGGCGGCAAACATTCGCGTGGCAATGCCGCGCCCACGATGGCTGGGCAGGACGACGACATCGTGCACATTGACCAGCGGGCGGCAGGCAAAGGTGGAAAAGCCTTCGATGGCGTTGATCAGTCCAACGGGCGAGTCGCCATCGAACGCCATGACGCTGAAGATGAACGGCCGCGCGGCGAGCTCTGCAACCAGATTGGTGCGCGCAAAATCGGATAAAGCTTCGCCGCCGCCAGCCGGTTCGCACGCATAGCCGTCGAGTAGCTCGACAAGCCCGGAGGCGTGGGCGGCGTTGGTGTAATCAACGCGAAAAATCTCAACCATCGGTCTGGATCCGCATCGACAAATCCACCGCGCGGATATGCTTGGTGAGGCTGCCGATGGAAATGCGGTCGACGCCGGTTTCGGCCACAGCACGCACGGTGCTCAGCGTGATGTTGCCGGAGGCTTCGAGCAGGGCGCGGCCGTGGCTGACCTGCACCGCGTGGCGCAGGTCGGCGAGGCTGAAGTTGTCGAGCAGGATCAGCGGCGCGCCCGCAGCCAGCGCCTGTTCGAGTTCGTCGATGGTTTCCACCTCGATCTGCACGCTGACCGCGTCGTCTGCCAGCTTGAACGCCGCCTCCAGCACCTGCGCGATGCCGCCCGCCGCCGCAATGTGGTTTTCCTTGATCAGGATGCCGTCATATAGCCCCACGCGCTGGTTTTGTCCGCCACCGACCCGCACCGCATACTTTTCGGCGATGCGCAGGCCGGGCAGGGTTTTGCGGGTATCAAGAATGGCAGCGTGGGTGCCGCGCACGGCGTCGACATACGGCCGGGTGGCTGTGGCGACGGCCGACAGGGTTTGCAGAAAGTTCAGCGCGGGTCGCTCGGCAGTCAAGAGGGCACGGGCAAGGCCGCTGATTTCCACCAGTACCTCATCGGCGGCGACGGCATCGCCTTCGTTGATCTGCCAGTTGATTGTGCATTCCGGGTCGAGCGCCCGGAAACACGCGTCGAACCAAGGCTGCCCGGCAATCACTGCGGGCTCGCGGGTCATGACGCGGGCGCGGGCGGTCTGGCTGGCCGGGATAAGCTGGGCGGTCAAGTCGCCGCTGCCGACATCCTCATCCAATGCGCGGGCAACATCGAACGCAATCGAATGGGAGGTTGATTGAGTTAGGGTTAATTCGGACACGGAGGGTTGAAATCGCCCGGGGAGGCATTATGTTGAGGGTACTCAATATACCAAGCCCGAGGCTCACTATGCGATTTGACAAGCTCACCACCCAGTTCCAGCAGGCGTTTTCCGACGCCCAAAGTCTTGCCGTTGGCGGCGACCACGCCTACATCGAGCCGCAGCATCTGCTGCTGGCCTTGCTGAACCAGGAAGGCGGCGGCGCGGCGGCGATTCTGTCGCGCGCCGGTGCCCAGGTGCCCGCGCTGAAAGCGGCACTGACGCAGGCGCTGACCCGTTTGCCCAAGGTCGAAGGGCAGGGCGGCGAGGTGAGCATCTCGCGCGAACTGAACAGCCTGCTGAACCTGACCGACAAGGAGGCGATGAAGCGCAACGATGCCTTCATCGCCTCCGAGCTGTTTCTGCTTGCGGCACTGGACGACAAGGGCGAAACCGGTCGTCTGATGAAGCAGCACGGCGCACAGAAGGCTGCGCTGGAACAGGCCATCCAGTCCGTGCGCGGCGGCGAAAACGTGCAGTCGCAGGAGGCCGAAGGTCAGCGCGAGGCGCTCGCCAAATACACCCTCGACCTCACCGAACGTGCGCGCGACGGCAAGCTCGACCCGGTGATCGGCCGCGACGACGAAATCCGCCGCGCGATCCAGATCCTGCAGCGCCGCACCAAGAACAACCCGGTGCTGATCGGCGAACCCGGCGTCGGCAAGACCGCCATCGTCGAAGGCTTGGCGCAGCGGATCGTCAATGACGAAGTGCCGGAAACCCTGAAGGGCAAGAAAGTGCTGGTGCTCGACCTCGCCGCGCTGCTGGCCGGCGCCAAATATCGCGGCGAATTCGAGGAGCGGCTGAAAGCCGTGCTGAAGGAACTGGCGATGGATCCGGGCCGCTACATCGTCTTCCTCGACGAGTTGCACACCCTGGTCGGCGCGGGCAAGGCCGAAGGCGCGATGGATGCCGGCAACATGCTCAAACCGGCGCTGGCGCGCGGCGAGCTGCATCTGATCGGCGCCACCACGCTCGACGAGTACCGCAAATACGTGGAGAAAGACGCCGCGCTGGAACGCCGCTTCCAGAAGGTGCTGGTCGACGAGCCCAGCGTCGAATCGACCATCGCCATCCTGCGCGGCCTGCAGGAACGCTACGAACTGCATCACGGCGTCGACATCACCGACCCGGCGATCGTGGCGGCGGCCGAACTTAGCCATCGCTACATTACCGACCGCTTTCTGCCCGACAAGGCCATCGACCTGATCGACGAAGCCGCTGCGCGCGTCAAAATGGAAATCGACTCCAAGCCCGAGGTGATGGACAAACTCGAACGGCGCATGATCCAGCTGAAAATCGAACGCGAGGCGGTCAAGCGCGAGAAGGACGAAGCGTCCAAAAAACGCCTGCAACTGATCGAAGACGAGCTGCTGACGCTGCAACGCGAGTACAACGATCTGGAAGAGGTCTGGAAAGCCGAAAAGGCGCAGGTACAGGGCAGCGCCCATATCAAGGAAGAGATCGACAAGCTGCGCGGCGAGATGGTCGACCTGCAGCGCCAGGGCAAGCTCGACAAGGTGGCCGAGATTCAATACGGCAAGTTGCCGCAGTTGGAAGCGCAGTTGAAACATGCCGAAGCGACCGACACCAAGGCCGTGTTCAAGTTGCTGCGCACCGAAGTTGGCGCCGAGGAAATCGCCGAGGTCGTTTCGCGCGCTACCGGCATCCCGGTGTCAAAAATGCTGCAGGGCGAGCGCGACAAGCTGCTGCACATGGAAGACAAACTGCACAGCCGCGTGGTGGGGCAGGACGAAGCCGTGCGCGTCGTCTCCGATGCGATCCGTCGTTCACGCGCCGGGCTGTCCGACCCCAACCGGCCGCTCGGCTCCTTCCTGTTCCTCGGCCCCACCGGCGTCGGCAAGACCGAGTTGTGCAAGACGCTGGCCGAATACCTGTTCGACTCCGCCGACCACATGATCCGCATCGACATGAGCGAATTTATGGAGAAGCACTCGGTCGCCCGCCTGATCGGCGCGCCACCCGGCTATGTCGGCTATGAAGAAGGCGGTTATCTTACCGAAGCCGTGCGCCGCAAGCCGTACTCCGTCATCCTGATGGACGAGGTGGAAAAAGCGCACCCGGACGTGTTCAACGTGCTGCTGCAGGTGCTCGACGACGGCCGCCTGACCGACGGCCAGGGACGCACCGTCGACTTCCGCAACACCGTCATCGTGATGACCTCCAACCTGGGCAGCCAGATGATCCAGCAGATGACGGGCGACGATTACCAGGTGGTGAAGCTTGCCGTGCTGGCAGAAGTGAAATCCTACTTCCGTCCCGAGTTCATCAACCGCATCGACGAAGTCGTCGTGTTCCACGCCCTGGACGAGAAAAACATCGCCAGCATTGCGCGCATTCAGCTGCAAGGCCTGGAAAAACGCCTGGCGCAAATGGAAATGGGACTGGACGTCAGCGAAGCCGCCCTGGCCGAAATCGCCCGAGCCGGATTCGACCCGCTCTACGGCGCGCGGCCGCTCAAACGTGCCATCCAGAGCGAGCTCGAAAACGCCCTGGCGAAAGAAATCCTGGGTGGGCGTTTTGCCGCCAAGGACACCATCCGGGTGGACGTTCGCGACGGCGTGTTCAGCTTCGAGAAAGCGGCAGCAGAACAGGCTTGATCGGGCTGGGAAGCTCATGCGAGAGGGCGGGATTCCGCCCTCTTTTTTTTTGTGGGGGCTACATGCCTTCGCGTCTGGCTATTCGAATGACCGGTGCTCGGTGCCCTGGCGGTCACTCGCATAAGGCGACCGGCAGCCCTGGAATACTGTTTCAAGGACCGGCTCCGAACCCGTGCTATCTGCAGCAGTCCAGGATGGTGATTCCCATAGAAAAGAGGCTTATTGCTTCCTATAGTGAATTCCGAAACTGAATGTTTGTGGAGAGGTCATGTCAAGAGCATCTGAGTTGATGGCATTGCCGGGCACGGTGGCCGCCGGTCTCTTTTCCAGAAAAGGATTTCTGGAGGAATTCGAAGGGGCGTTGACCGAAGCCGAAGCTGGAGAAATGGTTCACCTGTGCGCGGCCATTACCCTGACCATGGAAATGCAGGGTCGCCTGCTGGGTCGCATGGCGGGTCAATCAGGATGGGATAGCTGTTATGGCTGGATGACGTGGGGGCCTGAAATGTCCATCGTCACGATTCACGACAGCATGTGCATCGTGCAGGGGCAGCAAACCTCCTTCAATCAGGTGATCCAGGCCATGACGGCGTCGGCTGATACTGAAATCATTAAACCGGGTGGAAAAGGAGAGCCAAATGCCAGCATTGGATGAGTTGATGTCTTTACCAGGGGTATATGGTGCGATCGAGTTTGCCTGCACGGGCGAGCTAGGCCAGATGCGGGGTGAACTGGATCGTGATTTTGCCGAGCTGGTTGCCCAGATGTGTGCCGCCAATATGGCGATTTACCGCATGCAGGCCACGGGGTGGACAAAGCTGACGGGCCAGAAAGGGTTTCTGCCCGAACGCGGGTTTAGCTTTGTGACCCTGGATCACGTGGTGATGGGCATGAACGGCAGCGCGGTTCTGGCGCACAGCAAGGACTTCGATTACGACGCGGCTTACCAGCGCTTCAATGCCGACGTCTGAATCCGGCGCCGTAACGCAAAAGGAGAACCGCACCATGCTAAATCTGGAGAGCCTGTCTGTGCTCAAGGGCGTTGTTGCCGCAATCCGTTTTTATGACGATGGGACGCTGGCAGAGGCTGCGGGTCAGCTGGACCAGCTCGACACGCAACTGGCTGCAGAGTTGTGCCATGCAAATGGCCGCATCACGCACCATAACAGCGATATTCTGATGACGCTTTCCGGCACACAGGGGTGGCCGCCCCGGGGCTGGATGATGATGGGCGATGAACTATCGATTTGTGCCGTTGCGGAAGTGGCTTGTTTTGTACGCAATCGCGAGGCATCTTTTAATGATGTGTTTCGCAGCTTGACGGCGCTTTCCCAAAAATAAGCTGATCGGGTATATAGGCGACCGGAATACTTTATCCGCAGGCTTGCCGAGCCCTGCCTCCCGATTTGCATGGAAGTGAGTGAACCGAAGGGGAGGTGGCAATCCTGCCGCTTGCTGCCCTAAGGGCACACGTGAAAGACCCGCAAGCTGAAAGGCCTTGTGGGTTTTTTCGTCCCGGATGCCGTTCCTGATAGCCCGGTCATCGCACGCAGTTGCGGCCTGAATGCTTGGCAAGGTAAAGCCGATCATCGGCGGTTTGTAGCAGGCCGTAGCAGGATAGCTTCGTGCTGGGGCTCATGCTGGCGCAGCCGACACTAATCGTGACTTGGCTGGCTCCGTCCGGGCGCTGCTGGGGGATACGCAGTTCCATTACTGCATCGCGCAGGCGTTCGCCGATCCAGCGTGCGCCTTTGAGATCGGTTCCAGGCAGGATGGCAACGAATTCTTCACCGCCGTAGCGGGCCAGGAGGTCGCCAGGCCGGGTGAGCGCCTTGGCCATGGCATTAGCCACCCGCCGCAGGCAATGGTCACCTTCGCGGTGGCCATACAAGTCGTTGAACTGCTTGAAACAATCCACATCCACCATCACCAGGGACAGGCGATGCTGTTCCCGTATCGCGCGCAGCCATTCGGCACTCAGAGCAAGGTCGAAACCGCGCCGGTTGGCGACTTCGGTGAGACTGTCCTGGTTGGCGTAATGCTCCAGCAGGTCATTTCGGATCTTGATCCGGAGCTGGTTGCGGATACGCGCTTCGACCACATCCAGACGGAAGGGGCAGGTAATGCAGTCCTCGGCCCCCAACCTGAGCGCCTGGACCTCGTCCTCGGCGTTGTCCCGGTCGATGATCAGCATGACCGGGACAGACTGTGTCGTCTCGTTCTCCTTGAGTTGACGGCAGATCTCCAGGCCCTCCCGGATCGGCGCCAGATTGTCAAGCAGGATCAGGTCGGGTCTTTGATCCGGGTGGCGAGCAGTTTCCAGTATGTGGGCAGCGCTCGGCACGGTCTGAATCTGGCACTCGTGCGCCATGATTCGGGCCAGGAGGGTGGCAGTCGGTTTGCTGTCGACGATAAGGATGCGTGGCTTGTCGGATGGAATGGTCTTCTCCCGCAGAGAATCCCGTGCTTCCGGCATCTGGAGAAGGCGGAACGGGTTTTGAGGGGGCGCATCCTGCTGCGGTGCGTGTGCAGCAGGATGCGTCTCAGTATTCAGCCATCGGGGATTGCGCTTGGCCAATTTCATACTTGGGCATCTCCTCTCGAATCAGGTCGAGTCAGGCATCGATCAGTACAGCCATTGCGCTTTCAGCTTGCGGCATTCACTGCTCCATTCGCATACTTCAGAGCAACCGTAGCGTTTTTCACTCGAGAAGCAGGGTTCGTCGCCGCATTGCACCTGGATAAGCCTGATGAGCTGCGTTTGCGAGGTATAGGGCGCGCACGCTTCGAGTCCAAATTCACATACCAGTTTCTGCAATTGCTCAATAGTCATATCCGCCTCCAGGTAAGCAGGTTGGTTAATCTACGCATTTTGGTTGGGGGCAGAGCCCATTGCCTGTCCGGCATACCGAACCGGAATCGCCGACCATACAAGGCTCATCACGCCAATCCTTGCTGACGGTGATCCCCCGAAGCCTCGAGTCATTTTTTTGAGGATGTCTGCATCATGAGAAAAAAATTTCCGGGTGGGTATTGGGAGAATCTTTAGTCAGCTAGACGTTCATTGCAGCGGGACATCATCAGATTGCAGCTATCTGAAATCTGATGAAGAATTCGAATGCTTGCCTAATTGGCGCAGAGTCTCGTAGCCGTGCCCATTGCGAGGGGAGACGGTACGCAGCTGATAAAAAAAGAGGGAGGAGCATGGCAATCGAGCAACCCCGGGAGGATAAGCAGCTGCCGCGCAGGGATGCGGAATCCGGTCTTGCGGGGTGTGCACCGCCCGATGTCGAGACGCAGCGCTTACCCGACATCCAACACCTGCAGGAAGAATTGCGGCAGGTGCGACAGGCGCTGGCGGAATCGCAAAACAGCGAACAGCTTCTGGCGGGGCTGTTCGAATCGGCCATGGACGCCATCATCAGCGTGGACGAGAGCCAGTGCATCGTGCTGTTCAACCCGGCAGCCGAGCGGATGTTCGGCCTGTCGGTCGCCGAAGCCATAGGCCAGCCCATCGATGCGCTGTTGCCTGAGCAAGCCCGCGAGCACCATGCGGAACACATTCGCACATTCGCCCGTACCGGGGTGTCCAGCCGCCAGCTGGTGGGCCCGGGCTGCGTTCGCGGCCGGCGCGCCAATGGCGAGCTGTTTCCGGTAGAGGCCTCCATCTCCCAGATCAAGGTACAGGGCCGCGGGCTGTTCACTGTCATCCTGCGCGATATCAGCCGGCGCATCCACGACGAACAGGCCTTGCGCGAGAGCGAAGAACGCTTGACGCTGTTTGCCGCGACCACGTTCGAGGGCATCGTCATCAGCGAGCGCGGCTGCATCATCGACTGCAACGAGCAATTCGCGCGAATGATGGGCCATACCGTCCGGGAGTTGGCGGGCAGGCTCATCGAGGAGCTGGTCGTCCCCGAGGACCGTGAACGCGTTGCGGACAATATCCTGCGAGGTCGCGAGAGCATTGTTGAACACGCCATGCTGCGCAAGGACGGGAAGCGCATTTTCGTCGAGACCCATGGCAAGACGATTCCGGTCGGGTCGCCCGGCGGGCGCCGGTTGACGGCGGTGCGCGACATCACCGAGCGCAAGTGGATCGAGCAGGCCTTGCATGAGCGAACCGAGCGTTATGAACTGGTTCTGGCGGGGGCGCAGAGTGCCATCTGGGATTGGGACGTACCTGGCCGGCGCGTCCATTTTTCCGCGCAATGGAAGGCCCTGCGGGGTTTTGCGGATAACGAGGTGAGCGATGGCGAGGAGGAGTGGAGCGCCGGCATCCATCCGGAAGATGTCGCGCGGGTCATGGCTGCTATCGATGCCCACTTCCTCGGAAAGACGCCCGTCTTCGCCGAGGAATACCGCATCCACTGCAAGGACGGGTCGCTGAAATGGATTGCCGACCGTGGCATCGCCCAGCGCGACGCCAGCGGGAACGTTGTCCGCATGGCCGGCTCGGAAAGCGACATTACCGAACGCAAGTGGATCGAACAGGCGTTGCGCGACAGTCAGGCAGATTTGAATCGTGCTCAGTCCGTGGGTCAGATCGGCAGCTGGCGGCTCAACATCCAGCGCAACGAATTGCACTGGTCCGACGAGAACCACCGCATCTTCGGCATCCCCAAGGGTACCTCCATGGCCTACGAGACCTTTCTCTCCGCCATTCACCCGGATGACCGGGAATACGTTGATCGCATGTGGATGGCAGCATTGCGCGGTGCCCCTTACGATATCGAGCACCGACTGGTCGTGGACGGCGTGCTGAAATGGGTACGCGAGCGGGCCGAGCTGGAATTCGATGAGCAGGGGCGGTTGCTGGGCGGATTCGGCACCACCCAGGACATTACCGGACTCAAGCAGGCCGAGCAGGCATTGATCGAGGCCGACCAGCGCAAGGACGAGTTCCTTGCCATGCTCGCTCACGAACTGCGCAATCCGCTGACGCCGATCCGCAATGCCGCGCATGTGCTGGGCCGCCTGGAGACGCAGGAGCCGCGGGTGCAGTGGGTGCAGCAGATCATCGAGCGTCAGGTGGGCCACCTGACCCGACTGGTGGATGACCTGCTGGACGTCTCGCGCATTGTGCGCGGCAAGGTCTCGCTCAAGATGGAGCCGGTCGAGCTGGCTGCCGTGGTGAATCAGGCGCTGGACATGGCCCGTCCGCTGATTGATGGGATGCAACATCGGATCGCGGTCAGGCTGCCCGAGCAGCCGGCCTATCTGGAAGGCGACCCGGTGCGGCTGGCCCAGGTGCTGCTCAACCTGCTGGACAATGCAGCCAAATACACGCCGGAAGGCGGAAGAATCGAGGTCGAGGCCAGCGTGGTCGGACCCGTTATCGAGATCAAGGTGCGCGACAACGGCATCGGCATTCCGGCAGACCTGCTGCCGCAGGTGTTCGACCTGTTCCAGCAGGGCGAGCGCACGCTGGATCGCAGTCAGGGCGGACTGGGGATCGGCCTGACCCTGGTGAAAAGGCTGGTGGAGATGCATGGCGGGTTGCTGGAGGCCAGCAGCGCGGGGGAGGGGCTTGGGTCGGAGTTCACGATCTGGCTGCCTGTCCTGCCGGGCCCGTCGTTTACGGCCTGCCAAGCGGTAGACGAGGCGAATCCCGCCACGGCTCATTGCCGGGTGATGGTGGTGGATGACGATCCTGCCGTGACCGACAGCATGACCGTGTTGTTGCAGATCGAGGGCCATGAAGTCAGGGCAGCAGCCAGCGGCGAGGCGGCGCTGGAACTTGCCCGCAGCTTCCGCCCCCAGCTGGTCCTGCTCGACATCGGCCTGCAAGACATGGACGGTTACGCGGTGGCCCGGCAGTTGCGTGCGCAGCAGACCGCGGGTGAAAAGATCTGTCTGGTGGCGGTGACGGGCTACGGCCATGAGGCGGCCCGGGCGCGTTCCGAAGCTGCAGGTTTTGACCGGCACCTGGTCAAGCCGGTGGACCCCGAGATCCTTTGCGAACTGCTGTCTGAGATCGGGCGCGTGCAGACAGATCGGGCTTCGGGCGGCTAAATCATCAGCGACCTCCGGAAACCCATCGTGAAACAGCTTCGATCGTGGCTTGCTCCGGCCCACACCATTCATCGGGTGGTGCCGGTCAATGTCCGGCAGACCATTCGGCTCACCCTGCTGTTGGGTCTGGCATTTTCCGTGCTGCTCGCCATTCCGTTTGTCCTCTATCACCGAGCCGAATCCGAGAACAATCTGAGCCTGCTGCAAGCGGAACAGGAACGGGTCATCAAACTTGCAACGGGCGCCATTTATCAGGAAATGGGCACCGTCCTGTCCGACTTGCGTTACTTGTCGCAGCACAACGCGATCAGGAATTATCTGGCACACGCCAGCGACAGTCGCCGCCTTGAACTTGCCACGGAGTATCTGGGGCTGACCAGGCAGAAACGCCTCTACGATCAGGTTCGCTTCATCGGCATGGATGGCATGGAAGAGGTGCGCGTCAACTTCAATGAGGGCAACCCTGAAATCGTCGCGGACCCGAATCTTCAGGATAAACACGACCGGTACTATTTCGAGGAAACCCTGTGGTTGTCGCCCGGGCAAATTTACGTCTCGCCGCTTGGCCTCAACATCGAGCAAGGCACCAAAGATCAGCCGCTCAAACCGGTTATACGTTTCGCCGCGCCGGTGGCGGATGATCAGGGTTCGATCCATGGCATGGTGGTCCTCAACTATCTGGGACAGCGCTTGCGCGACAAGCTGAGCGCGCTGGAAGGGCAAGCCGGAAAAATCTGGCTGTTCAATGCGGATGGCTATTGGATCATGGGCCCGACCCCGGAAGACGAATGGGGATTCGTGCTCCCGGAACGGTCGCAGCGCAGCCTTGCCAAACTGTTCCCCCGGCTCTGGCAGCAGATGCAAGCAGAACATTCCGGCGCCTATCAGTCCAAAGAATTCTGGATTCAGTTCGAGCGGGTTTACCCCCTGCTGGGCGAGAATGCCCAGCCAGTTGCGGCTCACTTCGCCAGGCCGGTTGATGCGGATCGGTATTACTGGACCATTGCCGTCGAACTCTCCCAACCGGCCATGCAGGCGGCCAATATCGCCTTACTGAAAAAGCTGTGGACGGCTTACGGCGCGTTGACCGTGTTTGCGTTTCTGGTCGCAGGCGCACTCGCCTTGGCGATCAACCGCAACAAGGCGCTCGTCCAGGTGGTGGAAAAGGTCGTGGACAATCTGCCGCTGCTGATCGCCTATGTCGATGCGGAACAACGCTACCGCTTCAACAACATGGCTTACGAACGGTTCTTTGGTTTGAACCCCAGAGAAATTTACGGCAAAACCATGCGGGAACTGCTGGGGGAGCCCGCCTATCAGGCTGTCCACCCCTACATCGAACAGGCACTGACCGGGGAAGCGGTCACTTTCGAACGTCAGCTGGCCAACAATGGTCCGGGCATGCAGGACCTGGTGATCTCCTACCTCCCGGACAGGTCGCCCCAAGGCGAGGTGCGCGGCTTTTACGTGATGGTCAACGACGTCAGCCTGATCAAGGAATCCGATCGTCGCGACAGCCGGCGCATGCTTGAACTGGCCCACGTTTCTCGCCTCGCCAGCATGGGTGAAATGGCCAGCGAGATTGCCCATGAGATCAACCAGCCGCTGGCCGCCATTGCCATGTATAGCGCGGCCGGTCAACGCGTCCTGCAAGGCGAGGGTGACCGCAGCCAGGTGAAGGGCTGGCTTGAAGCCATCAATACCCAGGCAAAACGTGCCAGCGAAATCGTGCGGCGGGTGCGCCGTTTCGCGCAGAAGGGCGAACATGAGTTCGGCCCGGTGGACTTGAGTCCGATCATGCGCGAGGTCGCCGCCCTGCTCGATCACGAGGCTGGCTCGCAGCAGGTGGAGATCGTTCTGGAACTGGCTGAAAACCTGCCTCCGGTTCAGGGCGAGGGGGTCCTGCTGGAACAGGTGGTCTTCAATCTGGCGCGCTATGCGTTGGATAGGGTGCGTGCGCAAACCGGCGAACGCAGGATCACGCTAAGAACCCTCTTCGATGCGCAACTGGTCTATGTTGAAGTGTGTGATACCGGATCCAGCGTGGATCCGGCGCCAGGTGAGCACATTTTCGATTCGCTCGTAACCGGCAGGCAGGAGGGTTTGGGCATGGGTCTGAGCATCAGCCGCTCCATCATCGAAGCGCATGCGGGCACCTTGCGCTACGTCATGAATCCCGAAGGCGGGAATGCCTTCATGTTCAGCCTGACGCGAGAGGCTCAGTGATGAAACCATACGAGCCAACCGTTTATATCGTCGACGACGACGATGCGGTGCGCGCGGCGCTGGGTGCCCTGCTCGGGTCGGTTTGCCTGCGCTACGAGAGTTACGCTTCGGCAGAAGCCTTTCTGGTTGTGGCCAACCGTCAAATGCGGGGCTGTCTTCTGCTCGATGTGCGCATGCCGGGCATGAGTGGTCTGGAACTGCAACGCAAGCTGCAGGATCAGGGTGTCGGGTTACAGGTCATCATCATCACTGGACATGGCGATGTGCCCATGGCAGTGCGTGCCCTGAAATCCGGTGCCTCCGATTTCATCGAGAAACCGTTCAATGAGCAGGAACTGCTCGACCGCATTCAGACCTGTCTGCAGGACGACCACCAACTCTCGCATACCCGACAGGCGCTGGAAGAAGCGGCAGCGCGTTTTGCCACGCTCACGCCACGGGAGCAGGCGGTGATGGAATTGATCGCGGCGGGCAATCACACCAAGAAAATCGCGGTACAACTCGACATTCAGGATCGAACCGTGGACGTCCACCGCTTTAACATCATGCACAAGGTGGGTGTTCGGACCCTGGCCGAGCTATTGCGCCTCTGGTCCGTCGCCCATCAACCGATGTAGCCGTTCAGAAAATCATCCAACGGCCGGCCGATCGGGCAGAGGCATGCCAGCCTGGCGCTAAAGATTCCTTTAGATCTTCTAAATAATCCGGGTGTTTTTTCTGCGGTCTCCTCACGTTAGTCTTGGCCCTGCGAAGGCTCAGCCATTTCAGTCAAGCGTTCGGTTGCCAGTTGGATCCCTGCTCGATGCACTTGGGGATACGGGTTCGGCAGTAAATAAAAATTAGCGAGAGAACATGCAGCAGACCAGGGCGAGATCGATCCAGACGGGAAATGTCCCTGCAGTAGTGGCGGGGCTGCCCATCGTGAACACTGGGCACGGTGGTCGCGGCATCGGCCTGTACCGGGTGAAGCAGGGCGACGCGCGCGCCATGGTGCTCAACCATGGCGCGATTTCATTTCCGGTCGGCACTCTGCCGGAGGTCGTCGATTTTCAGCGACTGATCCGCATTCCGTTTCCCCCACGCCTGAGCCCTCTGTTGTCGACAATAACCGCGACAGCATCTGGCTGGGTGATGGATTTGCTTTTTTTGACCGCTGCAAAAGAAGCAATCATGAAGCAAAGCAAGCGAAGCCGGAAAAATGCACGGTCTGAACTAATATCAAGCTGAATGCTTGAGTTTTGGACGTGCGCAGTGCAATCCTCAAAATAAAAAAGCGGCGGGAACGATGGATCTGCAAACAATAGAAAAAGCAAAGCACCAGTGGCAATCCGCGGCGGACATGATGCCGCAGCTTCTCTGTCTGCTGGATGGCAAAGGCCATCTGATCCACATCAATCGCACCATAGAGCGGTGGGGGATGGGGAGTGTCGCCCACGTCAAAGGGCTGCACCTGCACACGGTCCTGCATCCGAACTGCGTCGATCCGCAGTGCTACTTCAATGCCTTCTGGCTGACCGCGGCAGCGAAGCTGTCACGCGGGGTCCGTACCGAATGCGAGGTGTTCGATCCCGTTCTCAAGCGCCATGTCTCGGTCCTCGTGCAACCCCTGGTGCGGCCATCTCAGCAGTTCCTGGAGGCCGATGATCTGCATGCTGTCGTGATGATGGGAGATATCAGCGACATCAAGCAGGCCGAGGCTGGATACCAGCGTCTGTTCGAAGAACTCGAGTGCCTGGCTTGTCGCGAAAAGGAAAGGCGTGAGTACAGCGAGGGCATGCAGGCACGCCTGTTGGCCATGCTTGAAAAAACCACCGATTACGTTGCCATGACCGATGTCTCGGGCGTCATGCTCTATCTGAACCCGGCAGGGCGTGCGCTGCTGGGCTTGGCACCGGGGGACGACATCTCCCAGCACAAACTGTGCGAACACAGCGATCAGGATGTGAAGGACCGGTTCCAGGATGAAGCTGTTCCATCCGCAATCCGCAACGGTTTGTGGACAGGAGAGTCCAAGCTGCGCGATCGTGCGGGTCGTGAAATTCACGCGTCCCAGGTCATCATTTCGCATCGTGGGAAGGATGGTCGGGTTGATGGTTTTTCCACCCTACTCAGGGACACGACTCAGCAGGTGCAGACCGAGCAGGCCCTGCGCGAATCGCGTGACGAGTTGCGACGGCTCTCCAGCCTGCTGGTGACCATCCAGGAAGACGAGCGACAGCGGATTGCCCTGGACCTGCACGATGGACTGGGGCAGTCGCTCAGTCTGATCAAGCTTACAGTCGAAAACGTGGCCAAACAGGTGGCTGATGGCCTGCACGATACCGCGCTCGACACGCTGCAACAGCTCATTCCTCGCCTCAAGGAGGCTCTGACCGATGTGCGCCGGGTGTCCACTGAGTTGCGTCCATCGATTCTGGACGATCTGGGTATTCTGCCGACGCTGAGCTGGTTTTTCCGTGAGTTCGAGGCCATGTGCGGCGGCATGGTCGTCGAGAAGGTTCTGGATGTTCGCGAGCAAGACGTACCCGCGCCGCTGAAAATTACCCTCTATCGCGTGCTGCAGGAGGCCACCAGCAACATAGTCAAGCACGCAGCAGCCGAGCGGATGTGTGTCAGCCTCTGCCGGGACGCCGATGCACTGCATTTGTCGATCGAGGACAACGGGCGCGGATTCGACCCGGACAGCCTGTGCGCGCAATGTGATATCTGCGACACGACCGCATGCCGAGGCATCGGACTGGTCAGCATGAAGGAACGGGTGACCCTTTCCGGTGGGCAATACCGGCTGGATTCCAGCCCGGGGTTCGGCACCCGCATCCAGGCATCGTGGCCACTCGGCTAGCGCGGTTATCCGGAATGTTGCAGGCCTTGCCGGGCTCGCACTAACCCGCCACCAGCCGCGCGATCCGCCCTGGTTTGACTGGTTTTTATATGTTTTTATAAAAACGGAGCCGTAGCTCCAGGACATAGGGAGGCAACATGGGTGATAAACAGCGCATTTTTATCGTCGAGGACCACACCCTGTTGAGGGCAGGACTGCGTGCCCTGTTGTTGCAGGATCCCGACCTCGAGATTATCGGCGAAGCCGACAACGGACGCGACGCCGTCCGCGCGATCGGTACGATGCTCCCCAATCTGGTGCTGATGGATATTTCCATGCCGGGCATGAACGGGATCGAGGCCACGCACGATATCAAGCGGCGCAATCCGGGCATCCGCATTCTGATCCTCACCGTCCACAAGAGTGACGAATACATTCACGAAAGTCTGCGTGCGGGCGCTGACGGCTATATCCTCAAGGACGCCACTCACGACGAACTGCAGATTGCGATCCGCAGCGTGCTGAAGGGCAAGACCTATTTGAGTCCGGACATTTCGGACCGGGTGATTCACAGTTATCTGGGCGGGGGTGGGAAAGCCGACGTCGGCACAGGCAGGGACGAGCTGACCCACCGCGAACGCGAAGTCCTCAAACTCGTCGCCGAGGGTCATCCCAACAAACATATCGCCGACTACCTCTGCCTGAGCATCAAGACGGTGGAGAAGCACCGCTCCAACCTGATGAAAAAGCTGGATCTGCACAATGCTTCAATGCTGACCAGCTACGCCATCGAGAAGGGCCTGGTCGAGATCTGACCCGTATCGCACCGCGCGCATGTTCTGGCTATCAGGCTGATCCGCGAAACGGACCCCAGTCCAGCCAGCAGGCAGGCATCAACCTCAGCGATGTCTGATGCGTTCGGCTATGACGTTGCCCGCTTCGTCGAGCTTGCCGCGAACCTGCACTTCGTCGCCGGCCCCGTCAAACCGTTCTCTGTGTGGCATTGGGCCCAGCGTGTTGCGAGAATCGGAGCCACCTGTTGAAACGTCACCGCTTCGCCCGGGCCTTGGGCTGCATCCCGTGACTGGATCGCTGCCGTATCGCTTTCGCCCCGTTTCAGGCGGTTTGCCAAGCACGCGTGCATGCAGTCAATTCGGTTGTCGTCACTGGGACTTCAGATACTCCAGGAGGCATGCAGCGTCGCTCCGCGTCCGGCATGATGCGATGCACTGAAGGTCCCGCCGGACAATGTCGCCAATTCTTCCATCCGGGCAAATCCCTTGCGCAGTTGCGGGTCGATTTTGGCCAGCGGAATCGCGGTACTGTCGAGCACATCGGCAGCCGTGTCATCGATCATCAGATTGAGAACATTGCCGTCGATCCATACGGAAAGTGCGATCAGGCCCGTATCGGTGTACTGCGTCATGTCCTCCAGAACGGACTCGACAATGCGGTAAAGGATGATTTTCAATTGCACAGGGATGTCCTTTTCCTGCAGGGTGATTCGCTGCTCGATCTTGACCGGCGGATGCTGCTGTTCGAGCTTTCGGCACAACAGCTGAAGGGTGGGCAGCAGGCCGAATTCGTCGATGCTTGATGGCCGCAACTCGCTTGCGATCGTCCGCACCTCCTGAATGGCATCTCGCAAGATGGGAATGATTGCATCGATCGACTGCCTGTCCGGCCGGTCATTTTCGCCATGAGTATTGAGATTTTCGATATGCAGTTTGATGGCGCTCAGGGTCTGTGCGAGCCCTTCGTGCAGATCAAAGGCGATCTTCTTCTTGTGCGACTCATCGCTTCGCAGCATATGGGCGGACAGCGCCTCCAGCGTGCTTGTCCGCTCCCGTATGGTGGCTTGCTGCAGGTCGATGACATTGCTGGCGCGCCATGCGATCAGCACCACCGCACCATACATCACCGACAGGATGATCAGGGCGCCCAGAATGATCATGAATTCGGTGCGTTCGGTCTGATGGGCAAGGTGATTGACATCGGTATAGATCTCGAACACGCCTTGCACCGGACCGTTCGGCCCGTCCCGAATCGGCAGGTAGGTTTGCATCAGATTGTCATCCTCGGTGCCGCCGTCGAATGTGTTGAAGCTATCTCGGTAGATCAGGTCGTTGGCATCACGGCCCCGGATAGCGGCATTGAATCCGGTGTTATTCCGCTGGTCGCTGCCCACCTGGAGATGCTGGTTCGAGTAGACGACCGTGCCATGGCGGTTGAAAAGCTTGACCCGGACCACCGCCTTGTCCACCAACAGGTTGCGGATCGCATAGGCCAGAGCGGGCGGCAGCGGCTGGCGCGCCACGCTGTCCGGACGCAGGTGATCGGTGGCGCGTAGATAGTCCAGCAACATGGGCTTCATTGGCGTCAGCGCAGTTCGCGCCAGAACCAGGTTGCCCCGTTCGGCCAACTGGGAGATGCCTTCGATCGCCAGCTGCCGATAGAACCAAACCAGCACGAGCATGGTGGCGAGGATGGCAACCAGGCTTGCCATCGAAAAGTAGCGCAACAGTCTGAACATAGGGATGACCCCTTCCATAAAACGCTGCTCTTCAAACTAGCCAAACTTGAAACGCAGTGCTAGCTGGCGGTAGGCCCATGATTCTAGCTCCCCCGTGAATCCGGTCGCCCTTCAAAATCCTGCTCAACAAGCAAAGCGAGGCAGGACAAGGGTTACAGCGTGACATTGATGCGGCGCTACTACGGATTTTCTACCAGTGGCCGTCTGCATGACGCCTGCGGGCTACAGCATCACAACCCGTGAAATACAAAAAAGGCCCCATAGGCCTCGTACAGGGTGTTTGCCTATGATCCGAACTTGACTGGGCTGAAGCGGAGTGAGGAGTTATGTTGAGCACATTGATCGTCGAGGACAATGCGGCGCACCGCCAGTCGCTGCACCAATTACTGCAGCGGCGGTTCCCCGCGCTGGACATCGCCGAGGCAGAAGATGGCGAGACCGCACTGCGGCGGGCGCTATCGCGGCGCTTCGACCTCATCTTCATGGATATCCGGCTGCCGCGCGAGAACGGACTCGACCTCACCCGGATCATCAAATCGGTTTTTGACGAATCGGTGATTTGCGTCCTCACCAGCTACGACATATTCGAATACCGTGAAGCTGCGTTTCGCAACGGCGCCGACCATTTCATGGTGAAAGGCGAATCGACCGAGGCGGAAATCGTCGGCATGGTCGAATCCCTGCTGCGGGCACGCTACGTCAGCCTGATCGTCGACCGCGATTCGCATTCCAGGGAGCAGATCAGGCAGCTTTTGAGTATCCATTGGCCGGGCATGATCGTAGCCGAGGCGGAGAACATGGATACGGGATTCAGCCATATTGCAACGCTCAGGCCAGACCTGGTTCTACTCGAACTGGATATCGCGGGCGACAAGGTCAGCGAAATGGTGCAGCAGTTCCGGGCCGCCAGCGGACACGCCACCCTCATCGGCCTGACTGACGGTGTGGTGCGCTCCTGCGATGCCCTGGCCAGGGCGTGCGGAACGGACTATTGCGCATCGATGACCCCTTTCGGCCATACCGAACTGGTCACCATCGTGAATTCACTACAGGCCAGGCGGAAACAGCACTGATCTGCTGCAGCTACAGTGAATACCCCGCTTTCAAATACAGGGTTTTCGCGGCCGAAGTGGGGGCTAGACCCGGGCGCAAACAGGTTTCGCTCTTCCTAGACTCAGCCCTAATGGTGCGAGCTGATCACCGTGTGCCAGGAAGAAATGGGTGTAGTTCGATCGAAGCTTAACTGTATGAGGAGGTTTGAAATGAAATTCCCTATGACGAAAATGGCTGCTGCTGTGACGCTGGCTGTGATGGCTTCGGGTGCACAAGCGGTTCAGGTCTCCAGCTGGCAACTGGGTGATTTCAATAACGACGGCTGGATGAGCGACTTCGCGTTCTTCATCGCGCCCACTGATGGTGATGGGGTCAACGAGTTTGGCCCGACCGGCGAGTTGTGTGGCGCGTCGGCCTGCGCTGCGATCGCGACCGATGGCACCCCTCAAGGCGTCAATGCCTTCACCATGGGCTTCAACTTCGGTGGCTCTGGATTTATCAAACCCTTTACCTTCGGGACGGGGGTGCGGGCGGATATCACCAATGGTGTTCTGACCTTCAGCTCGCTGAACATGGGTGCCCAGTACGCCGGCATGAGCCTTGATCTGTTCCCGGATTCATGGTCCGTCACTTCGATCTCCGATCTGGGAGGGGGGAACTATGGCGTGGTGGTTGACTATCGCGCCACCATCGAAAATCTCGCCAGTTCGTTTAATGGGTTCCAGACACTCTGGCGCCTTGAAGGCGTAATGGCGATCCCGACTCCGGTGCCGGAAGCCGAGACTTACGGCATGCTGCTGGCCGGCTTGGGTCTGGTCGGTTTCATGGCGCGCAGGCGCGCCGCCATGGTCGCTTCCCTCTGATCTCGAACGTCTTGCGCGTTGGGGACAGGCGGGCGGCGATCCTTCGCTGCCGGGCTTGGTCGCAGATCCAGCTGATCGTGCCCGACAGCACGCGGTTAGCCTGACCCCATCTCCTGCATGGCGTTCGCCGAACAGAAATGAGTTGGCTTCAGCTGGGTTGCCAAGCCGCCAGGCAGGGTCTGGCTGATTGCCGATCGTCCAGCAAAGAATTGAGGAGATAAGCATGTTCAAGAAAGAAACCGGTGTTGTCGTTTTGGGTCTCACTGCCGCCTTGCTGAGCAGCAGCGCGTTTGCCGTTTCGGTGACCCTGGTTGGCAACAACGTCAGCTTCACTTACGACACAGACATGCTGGGGTTATACGGCACGCCGACCTTGGCTGGCGACAGTCTGATTTTCACCCCCACCCACTTCCTTGCCGAGTCCACCAATGGCCAGGGCTACGTCACAGCCAGGGCGACGCTCAACATCGGGATCAGCGCCAATTCCGGCTATCAGTTTTCCAGCATCAGCATGACGGAGCGAGGCGATTACTATCAGATCGGCAGCGATGCCTATGTCGGGGTAACCGGCCAGATCCGCGTGTTCGACTGGGATAATCCCATCAACAACTGGGCCACAGGCAGCATCGTTCCTGATGCGCCCTTCAATGTGGTTTCCACGCCCCCCATCATCACCACCACCAACTGGACGGCCCACGCGAGCGTGGCCATTCCCGGCTCTGGCTGGGGTGGGGCAGATGGCATTGTTGACCACATCAACTTCACCCTTGAAAACATTCTGTATGCCAGCACCTCGCTTGCCGGCAGTGCAGCCTTCATCGAGAAAAAGTTCGTTGGCACCACCATCATGATCAGCGCGGTTCCCGAAGCCGAAACCTACGCCATGATGCTGGCTGGCCTGGGCCTGACTGGGCTCATGGCACGACGGCGAGCCTGATCGTCTGGTTGGGTGGAATAAGAAAGCGGCTTCCTCTGGAAGCCGCTTTCTTATGGACATGACTCAACGAGAGCGGCCCGCACGTTCCTCCTTCGTCGCAAGTCATTGCCATCGTGAATGCCCTGCAGGCTGAACGTTTCCAGCGCTGATCTGCAGTTGGCTACAGTCAATACCCCTACTTCATATACAGGATTTTTGGCGCGGAAGTGGGGAGTAGACCCGGGCGCATATCTGTCCCGCTCCTCCTAGACTCACACATCGAATGGTCCATGTGAACGCGGCAGAAAAGGGCTCGCGTTAGCGCTTCGAGGAGAAAACACCATGAGCACGCAAGACATCGCAGACACTTCCGGCACTGCCCCAGTTTGTTCCGGCAGGCGAACTTTCCTGAAAGGTTCCGTTGCTACCGTTGCGGCGCCGATGATCCTGGCACCCGGAAAGAGCGAGGCGCAAGTGGTTGTGTTGCCACCGAGCCCACCCGTCGTACCGTGGGCGATCGAGTTGCCGCTCGAAACCAATCTGCTGCAACCGGTTGCTGCGCTGGATCCGCCCCCCCTGGCATTGGCGGACGTCGCAGCAGGGGAATGCGGCCGCGACGACCACCCGCGTTTTGACCAGTTTTATGTCAATCCGGTGTTCTACGAACTCAGGGCGCGGGAAAATCCAGACTGGGTATTTAATCCAGCCTATCCGCCGCAGCCGGTGTGGGGTTGGCTGGGCAGCGACGGGCAAGTCACTGCGCCGGGCCCGACCCTTTTTGCGCGCTACGGCCGTCCCGTCATTGCGCGTATATACAACGAACTGCCGCAGGACCACATCGGATACGGCTCGCCTGAAATCAGCACCCACCTGCACAACGCGCACAATCCGTCGGAGAGCGACGGCTTTCCAGGCGACTTCTTCAGTCCACTCAAGGCGGGGCCGAACCTGAGTCTGCCAGGCCAGTGGCGTGATCATTTCTGGCCCAACGTCTACGCCGGGTTCGAGCAGTTCGGTGGCCTCGGCGATCCGCGTGAGGCCCTCGGTACCTGCTTCTACCATGATCACAATCTGGATTTCACCGCGCCCAACGTACTGAAGGGACAGATCGGGTTCTATCTTATTTACGACTGGCTCGACTCGGGCAATGAGCGCGACACCAGTCGTAGCGCGCTGCGCTTGCCGAGCCCACCCTATGACTATCCGATCCTGCTCCAGGACATGCGCTTCGACGCAAACGGCATGCAGTTCTACGACCAACTCAGCCCTGAAGGCGTCCTCGGCGACATGGTGGCGGTGAACGGCAAGATCCAGCCGGTGCTGCGAGTGGCGCGCCGCAAATACCGCCTGCGGATCGTTAATGGCGGACCGTCGCGGTTCTATTTTCTCCATATTGTGAATGCCGCGTCGGTCCAGCAGCCCTTCATTCGCATCGGCACCGACGGCAACCTGCTGCCACGTCCGCTCCACAACCACAGAAAAATCGAGATATCCCCCGCAGAGCGGGCCGATATCGTGATCGATTTCTCCGTGTATCCGATCGGCACCGAACTCTTCCTGATCGACCGCCAGATCCAGCTCGATACGCGCGGCCCCGCTGGCGTGGCCCTGGCCGGCCGGGAACTCCTCAAGATCATCGTCGATCGCGAGCCGCCCGAGGCGGATGTGAGCCGGGTTCCGCTTTTACTGCGCGGCTTGCCCACGATCAGCGCAGCGGAACTCGCGTCGGCGCCGGTTCGTCGCTTCGCGTTTGACCGCACGAACGGTCAGTGGTCGATCAATAACCAGCTGTTCGACGTGGAGAACCCCAGCGTCGTGGTTCAGAAAGGCAGCTACGAGATCTGGGAGTTGGTCAACCCGAGCGGCGGCTGGCACCATCCCATTCACATCCATCTGGAGGAGGGACGCATCTTGAGCATGGTGAATCTTGAGACGGGGGTTCAAATTCCGATTCCCCCGGAGAACCAGGGCCGCAGGGACGTGTATGTCCTGCCACCCAACACATCCATGCGGGTATTCCTACGCTTCAGGGATTGGCAGGGCAAGTATGTGATGCACTGCCACAACCTGGTTCACGAAGACCACGCGATGATGCTGCGCTTCGACATCACGGCCTGAACGGCCCGGCACCACGCACCAGCAGGAGAGACCGAAATGGACACAGATGACAAAATGTTTACCCGCAGAACGCTGCTTGCAGGATTCGGCGTAGCGGCGCTCGGGGCGATGGCGTTCCAGCGCTCGATGCTCGATCGTGAACCGGTTCCGCAGCGGGTACCCGGTACAGGCCGCCTCCCCAACCCCACCGTCTTCACCCACGAGGGCAGGGCAGTGAAGTTCTACGACGATCTCATCCGCGACAAGGTGGTCGCCATCAGCATGACCTATGCGCAGTGCACGGCCACCTGTCCGGCAACGATGGGCAATCTGATCCGGGTGCAGGACATGCTGGGCGAACGCATCGGGCGCGATGTCTTCATGTATTCGATCACCCTGTTTCCCGAAGTCGATACCCCGCGGGTCCTCAAACAGTACGCGGAGAAGTTCGGCGTCAAGTCGGGATGGACGTTTCTGACCGGTACGCCCTCCGACATCGAGTCGCTGCGGTTCGCCCTCGGCTTCTACGACCTGGATCCGGCGGTGGATGCCATCCGCACCCAGCACGCCAACATGATCCGCATCGGCAACGCCGCCTACGACCGCTGGACCATGTCTCCCGGGTTGGTGCGACCCGAACTGATCGTCTCGACCATCAACCACGTCGACCGGTCTGTCGTGCACACCGCGCATATCCCGGCGACGGCCTGAAACCTGCATCACAGGAAAGGCCAGACCGGATTCGAAAAGTCGCATCTTGGGTTGGCCGCATTCCCCGTTGCGGGCATGACGCGACATCCCCCTCGGGTCGTGCAATTAAAACGCAGTGTGGCTCCCCCGGTTTTGTTTTTCCGCGTCTCGTTCCATTCGATTCGCATACGGGCTGGTTCGTCCGTGGAAGGGGTCTTGGCAAACCGAATGGTCACTGCAGACAGCCGCTGCGTACGAAGCGATTTCTACAGTGAACCCCTCCGTCTCAAATACAGGGCAAAGCCAGGCGAAGTGGGGGATTTACCCCGGCGCAAATGGTTTTCGGTTTCCCTAGACTGACATCCATCTATTGGCCGGGCATCGATTGGGCAGGGTCTGGCCAGCAAGGCGTCACGATGATTCCACCACAAGGCGAATCGATTCCTTGTTCAGACTGAGCCCTCATTTTCAGGAGAAGCATCATGGCTTTCTACGACTTTCACGTTAACTTGGACGACCTCAAGAAAATCCTCGCGCAGATCAAGATCGCAGAGGCCCATGCTGCCTTTCAACACGGCACCGGACCGGAGGCCGCGCTCGTCGACCTGGTGAGCCATTCGCTGGCCCCGGAAGGCTTGCGCACGGTCAGCGGCATCTACAACAACCTGCTGCCCGGCCAGCAGGACACGGGTGCGGCCGATCAGGTGATGCCGCGATTGCTGCAGCCGCTTTACCGGCCGGCTGAATTTCAGCCGGCCGGATTCTTCGGTCCCGGATCGCCTGCCGGTACGACGCAAACTTCCTACTCGCAAAACGCGGGCAACGTCTTCGATTCGCAGCCGCGCACCATCAGCAACCTGATCGTCGACCAAACCCCCAACAACCCCGCTGCCATCATCACGGCGCTGATCATGGCTGGCTCGGCCGATCCCTACGGTGATGCCAACCTCATTGCCCAGGCGCAGCAAGCCGCCGTCGATGCGCCAGCGGCGGCGGCGGCGGCTCAGGCTGCAGAAGACGCAGCCATTGCGGCAGCCACCGCTTCGGCCGCGGCGGCTACCGCCGCAGCCACCACGGCAAGTGGTCTGCAGGCCATTGCCGCTGCCGACACCCTGGCAGCGGCCGACGCCCAGGCACTCGCCGACGCAGCCAACCAGGCGGTCGCGGATGCGCTCGCTGTCCTCACGGCCCTGCAGGAACAGGCTGCTGGTGGCTCCGCCGCCGTCGCAGCGGCCCAGACGGCCTACGACGAGGCCGTGGCCGCCTCGGATACTGCCGATGCGCTGGCCGCATCGACCGCAGCGACAGCCACTGCATCTGCAGACCTGGCCGCAGCCGCCGCTGGCAGCGCAGCAACGCTGCAAGCGAAAGCCACTGCCGACCTGGGTTGGTTGAATTTCGCACAGACCATCCAGGGTGGGGCGCAGATTAACCAAAGCAACGCCGCCACAGCAGCTGCCAACGCCGCCGCCGCCGAGAGTGCTGCGCTGGCTGCCCGAGATGCGATCGATCCCCTACTTGACCCGGCTGGTTGGGCCGCTGCAGACGCGATCTATCAGCAGGAAGTGCTGGACAGCAATGCCGCTGATGCCAGCCTTGCCGCCGCAAACACCATCCTGACGAGGGCCGATTCCTCCGTGGCGTCTACGCAAATTGCGTACAGCAACTCGCTGGCCGCCGCCACGACCGCTACGCTTGTAGCCAACAGTGCGCAAGCGATTGCCGACGCCGACGCCCAGGAGGCCAGCGATGCGGCCGCTGCGGCAGGGCTGGCGCAGCAGGCCGAAGTCGACGCACTGGCGATACTCAATACGCTCATTGCCGGGGCAACCGATCCGGCTGTGCTTGCCGCGGCGCAAGCGGCCTACGACCAGGCCGTGGCCGATGCCGTGGCGCCGAACCAGGCTGCAACCGATGCCGCCGCCGTGGCTCAAGCCTCTGCCGATGCGGCGGCCGCCGCAGCCGCCGATGCGGCGACTGCACAAGCGCAGGCCGATGTCGACGCCGCAGCCGCGGCCGCCGCAACCGCGGCCAGCGATGCGGCCGATGCCGCGGTCGTGGCGGGCTCGGCTGCGGTCACAAGCCTGATGAGCGATCTCGGCATTCCGGTCAACGAGGACGGCACCATCCAGATCAACAACCTGTCGCCCGATATCGGGCTGTCGCCCTCATTCAATGGCTGGATGACACTGTTCGGCCAGTTCTTCGATCATGGTCTCGACCTCATTGGCAAGGGCGGCAGCGGCACCGTGTATATCCCGCTGTTGCCGGACGACCCGTTGTATGTCGAGGGAGGGCATACCAACTTCATGGTGCTGACCCGCGCGACCAACCAGCCTGGACCCGACGGCGTACTGGGAACTGCGGACGACATCCACGAGCACGCCAACTCGACCACGCCCTTCGTCGACCAGAACCAGACCTACACGTCGCATCCCTCGCACCAGGTCTTTCTGCGCGAGTACCAGATGGTGAACGGCAGGCCGCTTGCCACCGGCCATTTGCTGGACGGCGCCAACGGCGGTATCGCCAACTGGGCTGAGGTCAAGACGCAGGCTGCCGATTTGCTCGGCATCCAGCTGACCGACGCCGACATCTTCAACGTGCCGCTGCTGGCCACAGACGACTACGGCGAATTCATCCGCGGGCCCAATGGCTTTGCGCAAGTCGTGATGCGTACGGCCGGGGGCGACGGCATCATGGGAACCGCGGACGACGGCACGGTGCTGGTCGAAGGCAATCCCGCCGCGCCAATCAGCGTGGTCGACGCCATCCGCACCGGACACGCCTTCCTGGACGACATCGCCCACAACGCCGTGCCGGTCTTCGATGCCGCCGGCAATCTGGTCGCCGATACGGACGGTGTCGCCGGCAACCCCATCGAGACCAACCCGCAAACGGGTGCTCGCCTGGAATACGACAACGAACTGCTCGACCGCCACTACATTACCGGCGACGGTCGCGGCAACGAGAACATCGGCCTGACGGCTGTCCACACCATCTTCCATTCTGAACACAACCGCCTGGTGGAAGCCAACAAGCTGGAAATTCTGGCCTCGGGCGACCTCGCCTTCATCAACGAATGGCTGCTGACCGACGTCACCGTGATTCCGGCCGGCCCGACGGGCCTCAACTGGGACGGCGAACGCCTGTTCCAGGCTGCCCGTTTCGCGACGGAGATGGAATACCAGCACCTGGTGTTCGAGGAATTCGCCCGCAAGATCCAGCCCGCGATCGATCCCTTCGTGTTCTCGCACAGCGCCGATCTCGATCCGGCGATCTTCGCCGAGTTCGCCAACGTGGTGTATCGCTTTGGCCACTCGATGCTGAATGAAACCGTTGCTCGCCTGAATCCTGACGGCACGCCCAACGACATCGGCCTGATCGAAGCCTTCCTCAATCCGGTCGAGTTCGACCAGAATGGCGCAGTCACCGCGGATGAGGCGGCGGGTGCGATCATCCGTGGCATGACGCGCCAGACCGGCAACGAGATCGACGAGTTCGTCATCGAGGCCCTGCGCAACAACCTGCTGGGCCTGCCGCTCGACTTGCCGACCATCAACATCGCCCGCGCCCGCGACACCGGGGTGCCCTCGTTCAACGATGCCCGGGCCCAGTTCTTCGAAATGACCGGCGATTCGCGCCTGGCACCGTACGCCAGCTGGGCCGACTTCGGCAGCCACATCAACAATCCGACCTCGATCATCAACTTCATTGCAGCCTACGGCCTGCACGACACCATCACGGGCGCTACCACGCTGGACGAAAAGCGCGCCGCCGCCACGCTGATGGTCTTCGGCGGACCGGGCGCGCCAGCGGACCGGCTCGACTTCCTTAACAGCACGGGGATCTGGACCGCAGCCAACTCCGGTCTCAACAACATCGACCTGTGGATCGGCGGCCTGGCCGAAGAGAAGCAGGAGTTTGGCGGCATGCTGGGCTCCACCTTCAACTTCGTGTTCGAGTCCCAGCTGGAAAACCTGCAGAACGGCGACCGCTTCTATTACCTGAGCCGTACCCAGGGCATGAACATGCTGAACGAACTGGAGAACAACACCTTCACCAAGCTGGTGATGCGCAACACCGACCTCGGTGACATCGGCATGCCGCACCTGCCGGGCATCCTGTTCGACACGGCGAACCACATCCTCGAGATGGACGGCGTGGCCGGAGGCCTGCAGTTCACCCCTGACCCGACGCATGACGATCCGGTTCTCGATGCGCTTAGCCCGCTGGTCGTGCGCCGCGATCTGGATAACGATGGCGACGGGGACTTCCTGGAGTACAAGGGCGCCGACCATGTGGTGCTGGGTGGCACCGAGGAAGCTGACCATATCATCGGCGGCATCGGCATCGACACCCTCTGGGGCGACGGCGGCAACGACCGCCTCGATGGCGGCTACGAAGCCGACAAGGTGTTCGGAGGCGCGGGCGACGACATCATCACCAACCTCGGCGGCGACGACTTCCTGCATGGCGACGACGGCAACGACGTCATCCACATGGGCTCCGGCCTGGTGCTGGGCTTTGGCAACGCCGGCAGCGACTTCATCATGACCGGCCCGGATGCCCAGGAGATCTTCGCTGGCGAAGGCAATGACTTCCTGCTCGGCAACAACGGCGGCGATTTTCTGCTGGGTAACGCCGGGGACGACTGGTCGGAAGGTGGCGAGGGCTTCGACACCCTGGCCGGCGAGAACTCCGAACTCTTTTTCAACAGCCCGATCATCGGCCACGATGTGCTCAACGGCCAGGGCAACGATACCGACTACGACGGTGAGTCCGGTGACGACATCATGTTCCAGGGCGCGGGCGTGCAGCGCAGCAACGGCATGGCCGGTTTCGACTGGGCGATCCACAAGGGCGATCCGGTCGGGGCGATCTCTGACCTGGGGATTCCCATCTTCGTCAATCAGGAACAGTTCATCCTGCGCGACCGCTTCGATCTGGTCGAAGGGCTGTCGGGCTGGAACCAGAACGACATCCTGATCGGCCGCAATATCGTGGCAGGAGCCATTGCCGCCAACGGGGCTGCGGCCATATTCGACCCCAACGATACCCTGCAGTCCTTCTCCAGTGTCCTGTTGCAGGAGAGCGTGGATCGCATCCAAGGCTTCGACCAGCTGGTTGCCCACTTGAACCGGGTGAACTGGACCTGGGGCAGCGAGACCAAAAACGTGGTCGTGCTTGACCCGACTGCCGTCCAGCTCGACGGCAACAACGTCGTGACCTTCGTGCAGGATAATCCTTCCGACATCCTGCTCGGTGGCGCCGGCAACGACAGCTTCGTCGGCAAGGCCGGCAACGACATCATCGACGGCGATGCCTGGCTGAACGCGGTGATCCGGGTCAACATGCCCAATCCGGCTAATAGCTTCGAGATCGACAGTCTCACTGAAATTCAGGCCCGCATGCTGACCGGAGAAATCAACCCGGGCCAGCTGGAAATCGTCCGCCGCATCGAGTGGGCCGACCCCGCAACTTCCAGCCTCGATACCGCCGTGTATCGCGACGTGCTCGCAAACTACATCATCACCCAGAACGCCGACGGTTCCTACACCGTGGAGCACACCGTCGTCGCAGGCGGTGGCGGTGGAGGCGGGGGTGGAGGCGGCGCAAACAACCTCATCATCGACGGCACCGACAGGCTGTTCAATATCGAGCGCCTGCTGTTCGCCGATCAGGAAGTCTTGCTCGAAGGCGGGACCATTACAGGTACTGAGGGGAATGATCTCCTCCTCGGCACGGCCGGTAACGACACCATCCTGGGGCTGGGCGGCAGCGACATCATCGACGGTCAGGTCGGCGTCGATCTTCTCGATGGCGGAACCGGCAGTGACACGATCACGGGCGGGCCCGGCAACGACACCCTGCTCGGCGGGGACGGCGATGACTTCCTGCTCGGCGACGACGGTGACGACACGATCGATGGTGGCCTGGGCAATGACCAGATGGACGGTGGGGCCGGCAACGACATCCTGCTCGGCGGCGATGGCGACGATCTGCTACTGGGGTCGGCTGGAAACGACATCCTGAGTGGGGGGGCTGGCATCGACACGCTGCAAGGTGACGACGGCGACGATACGGTGACGGGCGGCGCCGGCGACGACATCATCGACACCAGCCTGGGCAACGATGTCCTGGTGTTGGGGGCAGGGTTTGGCAATGACATCGTCACCGGTTTCGATGCAGACGCGGTGGGAGGACAGGACCGGATCGATCTTTCGGCCTTCAACCTGAGCCTGATTACATTCGGCAGCGGGGTGACGATCGCCGATGACGGCAGCGGGACCAACACCCTGGTCACCGTCAATGGCGTCGATGGCGGCACCATCCTGCTGGTGGGGGTCGCCGACCCCGCTTCCGTGACGGTGAACGACTTCGTGCTGGTGTGAGGTTGGGGGCCGGCCCGAAGTCCTCTGGGAGGCGGTGGGTCGGCATCCGGCACGACGCGGTGCATGGCACCAGACCATGCACTGCGTTCAGGGGGAGCGGCCAATTCCGTGCAAGGCTTGACAGGACGAACCTGTTGATATCGCCGGTATTGAATATCTCATAACAATGATCGTTAGCCGGGGCATGTGTCATGCAACCATCGTCCGAATCGAAAAACGTCCTTGAAAGCGCCCTCAGCGCCCTCAAAAAATTCTTCCTCACTGCCGGCGTGTTCAGCTTCTTCATCAACGCCCTGATGCTGGTGCCGGCCATCTACATGCTGCAGGTATACGACCGTGTGCTGGTCAGTCGCAACGAAATGACGCTGCTGATGCTGACCCTGATCGTCCTGATGCTCTTTGCGCTGATGGCGAGCCTGGAGTGGCTCAGGGCGCGCCTGATGGTGCAGGCGGGCCTGAAGCTGGACGCCGAACTCAACGACAAGGTGCTTTCCAGTACCTTCAAATCCAACCTGCGCCAGGGCGGAAGCAATGCCGACCAGCCCTTGCGGGATTTGACCAGCATCCGCCAGTTTCTCACCGGTAACGGGCTGTTCGCGTTCTTCGATGCCCCGTGGGCGCCGCTTTTCATCGTCGTCATCTTTCTCCTGCACCCGCTGCTGGGCCTGGTTTCGCTGATCGGTGGGTTCATGCTGCTCGGGCTGGCTTACCTTACCGAGGTGCGCACGCAGAAGCCGCTCGAAGCCGCAAACACGGCAGGCATCGCAGCCAACCAGTTTGCTTCCAACAGCTTCCGCAACGCGGAGGTGATCGAGGCAATGGGCATGTTCCCGGCGCTGCGTTCCCGCTGGTACAAGCTACACAGCAGGATGCTGGCCTTGCAGGCGGTGGCGAGCGATCGCGCTGGCAGCATCGCCGCCATCACCCGCTTCACCCGCATCTCGGTGCAATCGCTCATCCTCGGTGCCGGCGCGCTGCTCGTTATCGATGCCAGCATCACGCCGGGCACCATGATCGCGGCCTCCATCCTGATGGGACGCGCCCTTGCCCCGGTGGAGCAGGCCATCGGCGCCTGGAAGCAGTTCGTCGGCACCCGCGGCGCCTATGCCCGGCTCAAGAAACAGCTTGCCGGTTACCAGCCGCAGGAGCAGGGGGTCAGTTTGCCGCCGCCACTCGGCGAATACCGGATCGAGCAGGTCATCGCTGCGGCACCGGGTTCGACCACCCCGATCCTGAAGGGCATCAGCCTGATCATTCCGAAGAGTACCGTGGTCGGCATCATCGGACCGTCGGGCTCGGGCAAGTCCACCCTGGCCCGATTGCTGGTCGGCGTGTGGGGCGCTGCGAGCGGCAAGGTACGGCTCGATGGGGCGGACGTCTACACCTGGAACAAGGAGGAACTGGGCCCCTGGATCGGTTACCTGCCGCAGGATGTCGAATTGTTCGAGGGCACGGTCGCGGAAAACATCGCCCGCTTCGGCCAGCTCGATTCGGAAGCCATCGTGCTGGCGGCGACGCAGGCCGGGGTGCACGGCATGATTCTTCGCCTGCCCGCAAGCTACGAGACGCCGATCGGCAGCGGCGGCTGCGCCTTGTCCGGCGGACAACGGCAGCGTATCGGGCTTGCCCGGGCCCTGTACGGCAATCCCGCTGTTGTCGTGCTCGACGAGCCGAATTCCAATCTCGACGAAGCCGGCGAAGCGGCGCTGGTCAGTGCGATCAGACAGCTCAAATCCGATGGCAAGACGGTGGTGGTGATCACCCACCGCACCAGCGTGCTCACGGCAATCGATTTGCTTCTGGTGCTGCGCGACGGTCAGGTGCAGGGATTCGGCCCGCCGGCAGAAGTTCTCGCGGCACTCAACCTGTCAGCCCAGCAATCCAGGCAGCAAGCTGCCTCCACCAGTCCGGTCAAGCTGGCGGCAGCGTCCTGACCGTTTATTCATGTCCTCTACCGAAAGCGGGGGTGCCATGTTCAAAAGCAAAATTCTGAAAAACCTGTTCGGACTGCACGCATCAAGCGAGCAGCCTGCAGAATCCGGCGATCGGCTGGATCGTGCCGCGCACGCCACAGACCTGTCTGGCAATCCGCGCTGGCCGACGAAAATCGGCTACGCACTGCTGCTGGTCGGCCTGGGCGGCTTCGTCACGTGGGCCGCGCTCGCTCCCCTGGACGAAGGCGTGCCGGCACCGGGGTCGATCGTGATCGAATCCCAGCGCAAACCCGTGCAGCACCTGACCGGCGGCATCGTTCGCAAGGTCCACGTCTCCGAGGCACAGCAGGTGGAGGCAGGCACGGTCCTCGTCGAACTCGACGACACCCAGTTGCGCGCCGATCTCGAGGCCATCAAGTCACGCTTATATGGTGGGATCGCACTGGAAGCCAGGCTGATGGCCGAGCGCACCCATGCCAGTCATATCGAGTTTCCGCCCGAGTTTGTAGCGCTTACTGCCCATGAGCCACAAGCGCTGCGCAACATGAACCTGCAGGAGCAGCTTTTCTTCAGCCGGCAGGCTGCCCTGCAGTCTGAACTGCGTTCGATCGACCAGGCGATTTCATCGCTGGGCTCGCAACAGCTCGGGCTCCGGGCTCGGCTCAGCGGCCGGCGTATCCAGCTTGCGCTGCTCGAAGAGCAGTTGAAAGGCAGTCGCGGTCTCGCCGCGGAAGGGTATTTGCCGCGCAATCAGCTGCTGGAAGAGGAGCGCCTGGGCGCCGATCTGTATTCACAGACCATCGATCTGGAGTCCTCCATCGCGGCCAGTCACAGCGACATTGCCGAGCTTCGCCTGCGCCGCGAGACCAGAATGCGGGAGTTCCTGCAGCAGGTGGATGCCGAACTTGCAGAGGTCGCCAGGGAAGTGCCGGCCTTCCGGGAAAAGCTGGCCTCCCTCGCCACCGAGATCAGCCGGACTCGACTGACCTCGCCGGTCAAGGGCATCGTCGTGGGCCTGCAGGTGCAGTCGGTTAACGCCGTGGTCGCACCCGGCAGCAAGATGATGGATATCGTGCCGACGAACGAGCGCCTGATTCTCGAAGTCCGTATCGAGCCGCAACTCATCGACCGCCTGCATCCGGGGCTGTTGGCCGACGTACGGTTCAATGCCTTTCAGAGTTCGCCCGATACCCTGGTCGAGGGGCGTCTCATTTCAGTATCGGCCGATCGCCTTACCGATCCGGTCTCCAACATGCCGTACTTTCTCGGCCGCATCGAGGTGCTGCCGGAAAGTCTGGGCAAGCTGAAGGACAAGCAGGTGATACCGGGCATGTCGGCCGATGCGGTCATCAAGACGGGCGAGCGCAGCCTGCTGGACTACATGGTGAGGCCGCTCATCCGGCGTGTTTCCACATCAATGACCGAATATTGAGCAACCTGGAGGACAATCGACTGGACGCTATGCTGGACATGAGAATATTCACATTGCCTTTCATCTGCCCGATTACGGCCGCCAGATTGTTTGCAGGTTTGCTCGCCCTCACGCTGCTTACGGGCAAGCCTGGCTATGCTGAATCACTGGACCTGAAAACCGCCGTCAGGCTGGCACTGGTATCGGAAGCGCAATACCGTGCGACCCGTGCCGAACTTGACGCCATTCGGGAAGAAAAACCGCGCGCACGCTCCGCTTTGCTGCCGTCGCTGTCGATCACGGGCTCGCGCACCAACAATCGCGCCAAGCGCACGTTTTCAGATGGCTTGACAGACTATCCGGACTATACGAGCGAAGAATATGGCTTGATCCTCAAACAACCGCTTTTCCGCCGTGACAACTGGATCAAGTACCAACAGGCCGACACCCGGATTGCTTCGGCGGAACAGCTGACGGATGTCGATCGCATCAAACTCATCCTCAATGTCAGCGAGCAATATCTTGACTGTCTCTATACCGATGCCGTCGTGCGTTTTGCTCGCGCCGAGGTTAGGGCGCTAGAAGGTCTGCTGACCTCGGTTACCCGTGGATTTTCTGCGGGCGCCACCACACGCACGGACATCCTGGATGCGGAAGCGCGTCTCGATGCTGCCCGGGTCAATCTCATCGAAGCAGAACAGAATATCGATGCAACACGCCGCGCGCTCGAAGCGTCGATCGGGCAACGGGTCAGCGCCATTTATCCGATTCAGCCTGCGCGTCTGGTCTTGAAGGAGCCCAATTTGCGAATCGATGAATGGCGAGTGGCAGCCCTGACATCCAATCCCGAAATCCAGGCAGCACAATACAACGTCCAATTGGCCAAGCAGGAAATTCAGCTTCAGCGGGCTGGCCATTACCCGACGCTTGACCTGATCGCCCAAAGGCAGCTGGAAAACAGCGGCACCATCACCACGATCCAACTTCGAACCATCACCAATCTGTGGGGCGTACAGTTCAACATTCCGATTTTCTCGGGCGGCTATGTCACGGCCTCGACCCGACAGGCAGTTGCCCAACTCGAGCGCGCCAAGGCTGAACTGGATTTCGCGAACAGCGAAGTTGCACTCAGGACCGCGAAAGCCGTCGAGGCACTTCATGCAAGCAGCCAGCGGGTGCAGGCGCTCAGCCGTGCAGAAACCTCGGCAGCCGCGTCTTTGACCGGTACGGAGAAAGGGCTTGAAGCGGGGACCCGCAGCTTCGTCGACGTGCTGAACGCACGTCAGCAACTGCTTGAGGTCATGCAGTCGAGAGCACGGGCCAATGCCGATTTCGTGATGGGACTGCTGAATCTGAAAGCTTCAACAGGCTTGCCGGACGAAACGGCAGTCGATGAGGCAAACGCCTTTCTCTCCAAAGAGGAAGTCATCACCTTCCCTAACGACACGTTGTAGAAATCCGCTCATGCAGGGTCACATCGTGCGCCCGGATATTGGGTAAGGGCGGGTGGGCAGGAAACGCACTTCCAGGATTGCGAAAAACCGGAACAGGTCAAAAAATGAACTGCCCCCTGTCCATTCAGCAGATGCGTGGCAGCGGATCGTCTTCCAGTTCGTCCAGCACGCGGCGGCCGCCCAGCTCGGTTTCCAGAATCACCCGGCTGTCGCCCGTTTCGATGCGGCCGATGATGCGGGCGTCGCGGCCTTGGGGCAGGGCTTGCCAGCGGGCGAGTATTGTTGCGGCGGCAGCGGCGTCTGCCACGGCGACGATGCGGCCTTCGCACGCCAGAAAATACGGGTCATACCCCAGCATTTCACACACCGAGACCACTTCCGGACGCAGCGGCACCGCACGCTGATTCAGCGCCACGTCGTGGCCGCAGGCGCGCGCGATCTCGTGGGCGACGGTGGCGAGGCCGCCGCGCGTGGGGTCGCGCATGAAGCGCAGGCCGGGCAGGTCGCGCACCGCCTGCGCCAGTGGCAGCACGGAGGCGGAATCGGAACGCAGCTCGCCGGACAGCCCGAACTGTTCGCGCGCCAGCATCACCGCAATGCCGTGATCGCCCACCGGGCCGGATACCAGCACCACATCGCCCGGTGCGATGGAATTGATGTCGAGCGGCGCCCGGGCACGCTTGACGCCGATGCCGGCAACCGACAGATAGAGGCCGCCGCCTTCGCCACGCCGCACCACCTTGGTGTCGCCGGCCACCACCGCGACGCCGCATTCGCGCGCCGCGGCGGCGAAGCTGGCGATGAGCCGGTCCAGCACCTCGACGTCGAGTCCTTCCTCGATCAGCGCCGACAGCGTGAGGTAGCGCGGATCGGCGCCGGCCACGGCGAGGTCGTTGACCACGCCGTGCACCGCCAGCGAGCCGAGATTGCCGCCGGGAAATTCCAGCGGCTGGACGGTGAAGCCGTCGGTGGTGACCATGAGTTCGCCGTCGAGCGGTGGCAGCGTCACCGCGTCGGCGTCGGTGTCGAGCAGCGGGTTGGCGAGATGCTTTGCAAAAATGTCGGCAATGAGTTCGCGCATCAGGCGGCCGCCGTTGCCGTGCGCGAGGAGGATGCGGGTGTCTTCCATGAGTTTTTATGCGTGAAGGAATTCGATGATCTGGCCGAAGCTTAATCCGGCGTCGTTGACGGGAACACGTTGCGGCAGATGGACCTTGAAGCCGGCAGCCTGTAATTGACTGAGCGCAGCTTCGGCCAGCACGCGGTTCTGGAACACGCCGCCGGTGAGGCCGACCGACTCGATGCCGGTTTGTGCACTCAGTTGTGTGGCCTGTTCGACCAGCGCTTGCGCCAGGCTGAGATGGAAGCTGGACGCACGTTCGGCTACTGGCCGTGCTTCGTCACCAAGCATGGGCAGCAGCGGCGCCCAGTCGGTGCGCCAGAGGCCGAGCACGTCGCGATCGAGCGGCAGTGAAACGACCTCGCCTTCAGTGTTCGCAGCCATGGCTTCCAGTCGCATCGGGCCTTCGCCCTCGAAACTGGCGTGAGTACAGATTCCACATAAAGACGCAGCAGCATCGAACAGACGGCCGACCGAGGAACTTGAAGGACTGTTCAGCCGCGCCGACCATGCCTGGTGCAGGGGCTCGGGCGCGAAGGGTGCGGTCTGACCCGTTTCCCACAGCAGCGCTGCCGCAGCGCGCCACGGCTCGCGCCCGGCCTTGTCGCCGCCGGGCAGGCGGAACGGCCGCATCGAAGCGGCGTGCTTCCAGCCGCCGGGCGCACCCGTGAAGGCTTCGCCGCCCCACAGCGTGCCGTCCGCGCCGAGGCCGACACCGTCCCAGGCGAACACGATCCATTCGTTCACATCGGGAAACTCCCACGCCAGCGCCGAGGCGTGGGCGTGGTGATGCCAGACCTCAGCCAGCGGCAAGCCGCTGTCGCGCGCGTAACGGCGATAGCCATAACCGGGATGACGGTCGACGATGAGCCGGCTTGCCTGCACCTGATACAGGCGCTGCAGATCGGCCGCCACCTGCGCCAGGGTGTCGAGGCTGCGCGGTGAGTCGAGTTCGCCGATGTGTGGCGAGACGACGGCGCGCGTCTCCCAGGCGAGACAAACGGTGTTTTTCATGTGGCTGCCAAGCGCCAGCACGGGCTCGGCGAGCGACCCGGGCAGATCGAACTCCAGCGGCGCGCTGCCGCGCCCCAGTCGCAGCGGCCGGGGTTTTCCTGCGATCACGCGATACACCGGATCGTCGGCCGGCCGCACGATGGGGCGGTTGTGGTGCAGGAAGGCGTCGGCGAGGTGAGCGAGGCGGGTTTGCGCTTCAGCGTTGTCGGTCAGCACCGGTTCGCCGGAGAGGTTGCCCGAGGTGGCAACCAGCGGCCCGCCGAAGTCGTTCAGCAGCAGAGCGTGCAGCGGTGAGTAGGGCAGCAGGCAGCCGATTTCGGCCAAGCCGGGAGCGATGTGGTCGGACAGCCGGGAACCGGCGCGCTTCGGCAGCAGCACGATGGGCCGTTCGGGGGCAGCAAAGAAGCTTTCCAGTTCCGGCGTGGCGTGTATCACCGTGCGCAAGGCATCGAGGTCGCGCAACATCACCGCCAGCGGTTTGGTCGGTCTGGACTTGCTGACACGCAGCGCGGCGACGGCTGCGTCGTTGCTGGCGTCGCACAGCAGGTGGTAGCCGCCGATGCCTTTCACCGCAACGATTTTTCCGGCGCGCAGCGCGGCGACAGTGGCGAGTAGCGCGGCTTCGTCGCCATCGAGCTTTTCATCTCCCGAAACGAACTGCAGATGCGGCCCGCACACCGGGCAGGCGATCGGCTCGGCATGAAAACGCCGATCGAGCGGGTTTTCGTATTCGGTACGGCAGTTCGCGCACAGCGCGAAGTCGCGCATCGACGTATTCGGGCGGTCATAGGGCAGGGCGGTGATCAGCGTGTAGCGCGGGCCGCACTGGGTGCAGTTGATGAAGGGGTAGCGGTGGCGGCGGTTGGCCGGATCCTGCAGTTCGGCGAGGCAGTCGGCGCAAACGAAGCCGTCGGGCGGCAGATGGATGTCGGCATGATTCGATGCGGAACTGTCGAGAATGGCAAACGCTGCGGCGTGTTCGGTTTCGCAGGCGGCGACAGTGAGCGGGCCGGGGCCAGACAAGGGCGGCGCTTCGCTCAACAGCGCATGGCTGAAAATCTCAAGTTGTGCCGGTGTGCCTTCGGCATGGATTTCCACCGCACCATCGACGTTGCGCACCCAGCCGGTGATGTCGTGTTGATGCGCTAGGCGGTAGACGAAGGGGCGAAACCCCACGCCCTGCACCCGGCCGCCGACAGTGATGAATCGGGCGATGCGCTCAGGCATCGACGGCTACGCGCACGCCGCCCGCCCACCAGATGCGGCAGGCGCCTTCGTCCGACACCATGCAGGGGCCGACCGGATTGCGCGGCGTGCAGGCCTTGCCGTAGATGCGGCACTGGTTGGGATAGATCTTGCCGAGCACCACCTGCGCGCAATCACAGCCGGGCGGCATTTCGCCGGCGCGGCGGCGGCCGGGGTCGGCGTGGTCGGGAAACAGCAGGCGCGCGTCGTGTTTCGCAAACGCGTGCTTCAACGCGTAGCCCGATTTCGGGATGATGCCGATGCCACGCCAGTTGGCGTCGACGACGTCGAGCGTTGCTCCCAGGAATCGCTGTGCGGTGGAATTGCCGCCGGGATGCGCAACTTCGCGGTAGCAGTTGTCGAGAAAGTGTTCGCCGGTTTTCAGCTGGCGCAGCACAGAATAGAACGACGCCAGTAGCGATTCGGTGCCGAAGCCGGCGACCGCGGCGGGGATCTCGTGCTGGTCCACCACGAAGGCCCACTCCTCCGGCCCCATGATGGTGGAAACGTGGCCGGGCGCGACCAGCGCGTCGAAGCCGGGGCTGCCAGAATTGAGCAACATGGCGACTGCCGGCCAGGTCAGGCGACCGGACAGCAGAATGCTGAGGTTGTCGGGGAAGCCCTCGGCCAGCATCGCCGCCGTCGGCGCGGTCGTGGTCTCGAATCCGGCGGCGAAGAACACCACCGGGCGCCCCGGGTTTTCCTGCGCGATCTTGCGCGCATCGAGCGGGCTGGCGATTGGCCGCACGTCGGCGCCGGCGGCCTGCGCCTCGGCCAGCGAGCGCACTTCGCCCTTCTTCACGTTCACCGGCACCCGCAGCATGTCGCCGAAGGCAACCAGGATCACCTTGTCCTGCAGCGCCAGCTGCATCGCCTGAAAGACGTCTTCCTCTGGGCAGATGCACACCGGGCAGCCGGGGCCGGGCACCAGTTCGACCCATTTCGGCAGCGCGCCGCGCAGGCCGGCGTGGGTGATCGAGCGCTCGTGGCCGCCGCAGACGTTCATGATCTTGACCGTGCGGTCGAAGTTGAGGGCGTGGATCTTATCCAGCCAAGCGCGGGCGTTATCCATTGTTCAAGCTAAGGAACTGGCTGGAAGCGGGCGCAAGCCGAATTTAAATCTGTTAAGGCTCGTCATGAATGACCCCCGACATGAATTTTGCAAGTGCGGTATCAGCTTGATTGTTTGATTGGCTCAGTTCTTCAACCACGTGCTGCCGATCTTCAAGCGGGCGGTTTTGGCTAAGTTTGAACTTGCCCTGAATGTGTGTGATTTCGATTTCGAAGCCCACAATCATGTTGAGAAGTTTTGAGCGCCGCTCGCCCGTAAGCCTGGGTTCCCACGGGCTTGGCATGGGTGATTCATGAACACGGGTTAGCTGTTCAACGAGGGTTTCAAGTTCGGTCTCGTCTTCAATGAGCCGGGCGGTTCCACGCAGGTGAACTACCGCGTAATTCCACGTTGGAACGCCGGGCGACGAATACCACGAAGGGGAAACATAAGCATGTGGCCCTTGAAAAACAGCCAGAACCTCACTGCCTTCTGAGAAGTGCTGCCACTGCGGATTTGCCCGCGCCATGTGGCCGAGCAGCTTGCCTTGTGTACCTGTGGGGCGCTCAAAAATGAAGGGAAGGTGACTGACAAAGGGCACACCGTCAGGAGCCGTGACCAACATCCCAAGCGGATAGCCTTTGATCAGTGCACTAATACGCTCTGGGTTTGTTTCTTTGAAGTGCTCGGGGATGTACATGACGATGAGCTCTAACGCGCAGTCGTACTGTGAAATTTCTGACCGTCGCCCTGAATGGCCGGGCGGCGCGATTGACCTTTGGCGACACGGGCGCGCTGGGCGGCGAGTTGTTCTCTCAGCCAGGTGTACCAGGCTTCCATGTCCAGTTCCTTGCGCGCCGACAGGCGCATCACCGGCGCGGGGTTGGCCAGGTTGCGCAAATGCGCTTCCGCCTTGTCGGGATCGAAGTCGTCGAGCACCGCCAGCAGATCGGTCTTGGTGAGCAGCATGGCGTCGGCGGCGCGGAACATCACCGGATATTTGGCCGGCTTGTCGTCGCCTTCGGTGACCGAGAGCAGGGTGACGTTGAGGTGCTGGCCGAGGTCGAAACTCGCGGGGCAGACGAGGTTGCCGACGTTCTCGATGAACAGGATGTCGATGCCGTCGAGGCTCATGTGATGCAGCGCGTCGTGCACCAGATGCGCGTCGAGGTGGCAGGCGGTGCCGGTGACGATCTGGTGCGCCTGCACGCCCTTGGCGCGGATGCGTTCGGCATCGTTCTCGGTTTCGAGGTCGCCCTCGATCACGGCGCAGGTGAATTCGTTTTTCAGCGCAACGAGCGTGGCCTCGAGCAGCGCGGTCTTGCCGGAACCGGGCGACGACATCAGGTTGATCGCGAGGATGCCGCGGCGGTCGAAGTGTTCGCGGTTGTGCGCGGCTTGGTCGTCGTTCTTCGCCAGCAGGCCCTTTAGCACCGACACCGCAGTCGCGCCCTTGGCGACGGGTTTGAAAGCGAGATGCTTGTTGCCAGGGGTGAGATTGCAGCCGCAGGTATCACACATATTCAGGAACCAGGGGTCAGGATTCAGGGATCAGGGAAGAGGCGGTTTCGAGCTCGACGCTTTCGAGCAGCAGTTCGTCGCCGGACAGGATCTGGGTGTGCCAGTCGCCGCAGGCGCCGCAGATCAGGCGGTTCATCGCGGCCTCGGTCTCGGCACCACAGGTCTGACAGCGCACTTTGATTGGCGCAGCCACCAGGTCGAGCACGGCGTGTTCCATGCGGCTGCCGGCAGCCGCGAGTGGAAAGGCCGTGGCCAGCAATTCGGGAACCACGCCAGCCAGCGGACCGATGCGCACGCGAATCAGGCTGGCCTGCGTTGCGCCATGCTGATCGATCACGGCGTCCACCTGTTCGACCAGCGCCTGGGCGACAGCGAGTTCATGCACCACTTTCCTCCAGGATCTGATCGAGCAGTTCCCAGGTGGTGCGCGCATCGGCCTCGGCAATTTTCTGGATGGCGTAGCCGACGTGCACCATGACGAAGTCACCGACTGCGGGCGGCTCGTCCTGCATCATGAACAGGCTGACGTCGCGCCACACGCCCTTGGCCTGACAGCGGGCGGTAAAGCCTTCGATCGATTCGATCTGCATCGGGATGGCGAGGCACATATTGGGCAATCAGAAACTACACTCAGTTGAGTATATGTTAATTACCGCCATTGCACGGGGCCGCGAATATTACCGATTTGTGATGAACAATCAGATACTTGAGCGATTTACTTGGTTGTTGTTCGAGTGGCGTGCTGATAGATTGAAGAAATGAAAACGCTCGTGCTCGGCATCGGCAACACCCTGCTCACCGACGAAGGCATAGGCATTCATGTGCTGCAGGCACTCGAACCCGAGCTGGCGAGCTGGCCCGATGTGACGCTGCTCGATGGCGGCACGCTGTCGTTCACGCTGGCGGGGCCGATCGAGGAAGCCGATGCGCTGATCGTGGTCGATGCCGCCAATATCCAAACCCAACCGGGTGGATGGACCTTGCTGAAAGGGGAGGAAATGGACACCTTTCTGATGGGCAATCGCAAGTCCACGGTGCATGAAGTGGGCCTGACCGATCTGCGTGCCATCGCGATTCTGGCGGGGCACTGGCCGGAGAGGCGGGCGATGCTGGCGATCCAGCCCGATGTGATCGACTGGGGCGAACAGCCCACACCCGCCGTTGCCGCAGCCATCCCCCCCGCCTGTGCGGCGATCCGCGAACTGATCCGGGAATGGCAGCATGTCGCTTGACGCCATTCCCATCCACGTCATCAACATATTGCCAGCCGGCCCCGGCCTGACCGGCAATGCGCCGCCGCTGCTGCACGAGATTTCCGAACTGCTGCGCCACCTGCTGGCGACGGGCGAGACCGCTGCCATCGACCTGTCTGCCCTGCCGCTGACGCCGCCCGATCTGGACTGGCTGCACGACAAGCTGGGCAAGGGCGAGATTGCCGTCATCCTGCAGGCTAGCGGCGAATCCACGCTTAATGAGACCGCCTGCCCAGGCGTCTGGTGGGTGACGCACCACAACGAACAGGGCGCGGTCACTTCGCAGTTCATCGAGGTGGCCTTCGTGCCGGAACTGGTGAAAGCCCACCCGCAGGATGTTGCAAGCGGACAGGAATATCTTGAACTAATGATTGCCGATCTCTAAGGTGAGTTAGAGCATTGAGGTGTTTTAAAGGCTGTAGTGTTTTACATCAGGAGACAAGCATCATGCAGGGTCCGTTGATCGATACACTCGTCCGGCAAGGCGTCAGCCGCCGCACCTTTCTCAAATACTGCGCCACGCTGGCCTCGATGATGGCTTTGCCGCCTTCGGCCGGACTTGCCATGGCGGAGGCGATGGCCGCCTCCCGGCGGCCGTCGGTGATCTGGCTGCCGTTCCAGGAATGTACCGGCTGCACCGAGTCGATCACGCGCTCGCATTCGCCTACGATCGAAGGCATGATTTTCGACATGATCTCGCTCGACTATCAGGAAACCCTGATGGCTGCGGCAGGCTTCCAGGCCGAGGAAGCCTTGCACAATGCGATGAAGGACAACTACGGCAAATATCTGCTGATCGTCGACGGCTCGATTCCGCTGGGCGTGGACGGCGCCTATTCCTGCATCGGCGGCCAGTCCAATCTGGAGATGCTGAAGGAAGTCGGAAAAGGCGCGGCCGCCATCATCGCGGTGGGTTCCTGCGCGTCCTTCGGCGGCATCCCGAAAGCCAATCCGAATCCGACCGGCGCGGTATCAGTGTCCGACATCATCAAGGACAAACCCATCGTCAACATTCCCGGTTGCCCACCGATCCCGGTGGTGATGACCGGCGTGCTGGCGCATTACCTCACCTTCGGCAAGCTGCCTGAACTCGACGACAAGGGCCGCCCCAAGGCCTTCTTCGGCGAAACCATCCACGACCGCTGCTATCGCCGCCCGTTCTACGACCAGGGCAAGTTCGCCAAGACCTTCGACGACGAAGGTGCACGCAACGGCTGGTGCCTGTTCGAACTCGGCTGCAAGGGGCCGGTGACCCACAACGCCTGCGCCACGATCAAATGGAACGGCGGCACCTCGTGGCCGGTGGAATCCGGCCACGGTTGCCTGGGGTGTTCCGAACCGGATTTCTGGGATGCCGGCGGCTTCTACAAGGCGTTGTCGGTGCCGGCCGATCCGCTCAAGATTGGCGCCGTCGCTGCAGTGGTGGGCGCAGGCGCCGGCGTGGCGGTGAGCTTTGCCAACCGCGCCAAGAAGGGTGCGGCCAAGTCGGCGCACGAGACGACCACCTTGGCCGACCTGGAGAAATGAGCATGAACGAACTGCAATTGCTAACCTGGGTGCGCGGTCCGGGGCTCAACATCGCGGTGGGAATTTTCCTGCTGGGGGTGCTGTGGCGCCTGTTCGAAATCTACTCGCTGGGGCGCAAGAAAGACCTGTCTGCGCCGCGCCACGCTGCCGGCGCGTCAGGCCTGCATACCGTGTTCCGGCGTTCGCTGCCGCCGCCCGGCCTGCTGAAGCGTTCGCCGGTGAGCTATATCGGCGGCTACATTTTCCATATCGGCCTGGCGATCGTCGTGTTCGGGTTTGCGCCGCACATCCTGCTGGTGAAGAACCTTACCGGCCTGTCATGGCCCGGCCTGCCGTCGCAGTTCATCGACCTGGCGGCGGTGGTGACGATGGCGGCGATGGTGGTGATGCTGGTCGACCGCATCAACAAGCCGGTCAAGCGCTTCCTCAGCACGTTCGAGGACTGGTTCACCTGGGCGGTGACTTTCTTGCCGGTGCTGACCGGCTGGATGGCGGTGCAGCATCTGCTATTGCCCTATACGACGATGCTGGCCGTGCATATCCTGAGCGTGGAAATCCTGCTCATCGTGCTGCCCTTCACCAAGCTGTTCCATGCCTTCACGTTGTTCGGCTCGCGCTGGTACAACGGCCGCGTGAATGGACACAAAGGAGTTCCGGTATGAGCGCCACACTCGAGAAAGGCATCCGCGTCCTCAAGGAAGTCATCGACGCGCCCATCGCCAGCTACTTCAACAGCTGCGTGCACTGCGGCCTGTGTGCCGAGGCTTGCCTGTTCTATACGGAAACCGGCGACCCCAAGTACACACCGATCCACAAGCTGGAGCCATTGCGCCGCGTCTACGAGCAGGAATACACCTTGCTGGGGCGGCTGAAGAAAATGGTCGGGCTGTCCAAACCCGTCACCGACGGCGAACTCGACGAGTGGCAGGAGCTGGTCTACAACAGCTGCACGCTGTGCGGACGCTGTTCGGCGGTCTGTCCGGTCGGCAACGACCTCGTCTACATGGTGCGCAAGTTCCGCGAGGGCATGTCGGCCTCCGGCCACGCGCCGGCAGGCATCAAGAGCGCGGTCATCCGTACCGTCACCATCGGCAGCCCGATGGGGGTCAAGCTGCCTGCGGTGCAGGCGCAGATGAAACACGTCGAAGAAGACTTTGGCCTTCCCATTCCGCTCGATGTGGAAGGTGCCGAGTACCTGGTGGTGCTGTCGTCGATGGAAATCATCAACTTCCCCGAATACCTGGCTGCTGTCGCCAAGATCATGCATCAGGCCGGCAAGACCTGGACGCTGTGTTCGACCGCCTTCGAGGCCACCAATGCCGGCATCCAGATCGGCAATTCGGACCTGGCGAAAGTGATCGTTTCGCGCATCGTCGAAGGCGCAGAAAAACTCAAGGTCAAAACCGTGATCAGCCCCGAATGCGGCCACGCCTACACCGCACTGCGCTGGGAGGGTGCCAACCTGATCGGGCGGCCGTTCACTTTCGAGGTCAAGCACATCATCGAGGTGCTGGGCGAATTCCAGCAGCAGGGATTGCTGAAAACCGAAGGCTTCGAGACCGACAAGCTGACCTTCCATGATCCCTGCCAGCTGGTGCGCCGCGGCGGCGTGATCGAGCAGCCACGTACGCTGATGAACCTGGTGGCGAAGAATTTCGTCGAGATGCCCGATGCCGGCTACATGAACTGGTGCTGCGGCGGTGGCGGCGGTGCGTCGGCGATCGAGGAAGGCGAGGCACTGCGGCTCGAAGCCTTCAAGAAAAAGAAATCCCAGTTCGAAGCCGTCAAACCGGATCGGGTGGTGACGGCCTGTGCCAACTGCCGCATCGTGCTGGAAGAAAGTCTCGAGCATTACCAGATGGACCTCCCGGTGATCGGCCTGACCGAGATGATCGCCGAGCACATTCCGGACAACGCGCCGCAAGCGGCAACCCAGTCGTAAGGAGCCTCATTCATGACCACAGCACAGCGCGTCGTTGTCGACCCCATCACCCGCATCGAGGGTCACTTGCGCATCGAGGCCGAAACCGATGCCAGCGGCAAGATCATCAGCGCGTATTCCGCCGGCACCATGGTGCGCGGCATCGAAATCATCCTGCGCGGCCGCGATCCGCGCGACGCCTGGGCCTTCGCCCAGCGCATCTGCGGCGTTTGCACGCTGGTGCACGGCATCGCCTCGGTGCGCTCGGTGGAAGATGCGCTGCATCGCGCCATCCCGACCTACAGCATCCCGAAGAACGCGGAACTGATCCGCAACCTGATGATCGCCGCGCAGTATGTGCATGACCACGTGATGCATTTTTATCACCTGCACGCGCTCGACTGGGTCGACGTGGTGTCGGCGCTGAAGGCCGACCCCAAGGCCACCTCGGCGCTGGCGCAGAGTCTCTCCAGCTATCCCCGGTCTTCGCCGGGCTACTTCGCCGACGTGCAGAAGAAGGTGAAGACCTTTGTCGAGCAAGGCCAGCTGGGCATTTTTTCCAACGCCTACTGGGGCCACCCCGCCTACAAGCTGCCGCCGGAAGCCAACCTGATGGCGCTGGCGCACTATCTCGATGCGCTCGCCTGGCAACGTGATGTGGTCAAGCTGCACGCCATATTCGGCGGCAAGAATCCGCACCCCAATTTCGTGGTGGGCGGCGTGCCATCGGCCATTTCGGTGCACACCAGCGGCGGCGGACAGGATGCCACCGCGCTCAACATGGTGGGCTTGCAGACGGTGCAGAACGTCATCAGGCAGATGCGCGATTTCGTCGATCAGGTCTACGTGCCGGACACGCTGGCCATTGCCGGTTTCTACAAGGATTGGGGCGGGCGCGGCGAAGGCTTGGGCAACTTCCTGTCGTTCGGCGACCTGCCGTCGAAAGGTTTCTGGGATCCGGATTCCTATCTGATCCCGCGCGGCGTCATTCTCAACCGTGACCTGACCAAAATTCACCCCATCGACCTGGATGCAGACAACGAGATCCAGGAATTCGTCAGCCACTCCTGGTACAAATACAGCCAGGGCGATGCGCAGGGCTTGCACCCGTTCAAGGGCGAGACCGAGCTCAACTACACCGGGCCGAAACCGCCGTACCAACACCTCAACGTGGACCAGAAATACTCCTGGATGAAGTCGCCGCGCTGGCAGGGAAAGTCCATGGAAGTCGGTCCACTCGCCCGGGTGCTGATGCTCTATGCCAGCGGCAATGAACAAGCGAAGGAACTGGTGGGCATGACGCTGAAGACGCTCGACGTACCGGTCGATGCGCTGTTCTCGACGCTGGGCCGCACTGCCGCGCGCACGCTGGAATCGAAAATCCTGGCTGACGCCATGCAGGGCTGGTACGACCAGCTCATCGCCAACATCAAGGCCGGCGATGTGCGTACCTTCAACGACCAGTACTGGGATCCGTCGACCTGGCCCAAGCACATGCAGGGTGTCGGCTTGATGGAGGCGCCGCGTGGCGGCTTGAGCCACTGGATCGTCATCGACGACGCCAAAATCACCAACTACCAGGCCGTGGTGCCGAGCACCTGGAACGCCGGTCCGCGCGATGCGAAAGGCCAGCCTGGCGCCTACGAAGCGGCGCTGCAGGACAACCACGTCATGCTTGATCCGAAGCAGCCGATCGAAATCCTACGCACCATCCACTCGTTCGACCCCTGCATTGCCTGCGCCGTGCACGTGACCGACCCGGACGGCGAGGAGCTGGTGCAGGTGAAAATCAAGTGATGAATTCTGGAGAACACGCAATGAAACCGATGAAGCATGCACCAACCATCACCCTGACCGCCCTCTGCCTCTACGCCAGCTCGGCATACGCTCACCCCGGTCATATGGCAGCCGGTTTCGCCGGCGGTCTGGCACACCCCTTTCTTGGACTGGATCACCTGCTGGCCATGATCGCGATCGGCCTGTGGGCGGCGCAGCAGGGCGGCCGTGCGCTGTGGGCGGTGCCCGCCGCCTTTGTCAGCGCGATGGTGTTGGGCGGCGGGCTGGCGTGGGCAGGTCTGGCGCTGCCACAGGTTGAGACCGGTATCGCGGCCTCGGTGCTGGTGTTGGGTCTGCTGATCGCCACGCGGCGTCAATGGGCGGTGACGGCTGGCATGGCAGTCGCCGCCGGATTCGCGCTGTTCCACGGCTACGCCCACGGACTGGAAATGCCGCAGGCCACGTCGCCCGTGTTGTATGCCCTGGGCTTCGTGCTGGCGGCGGCTTGCCTGCATGGTGTGGGCATCGCTGGCGGCTTGCTCGGCCGCCGTGCGATGCAGATGGCCGGCATTGGCATCGTGGCCAGCGGTGCAGCGCTGCTGGTCCTGGCGTAGCTCGGGTTCGGCTTTATTGGGGCAAGGTGCAAGGGCGGAGCTGAACATGATTGACGGATGGAAATCGCTTGGATGACACCCTGCAACGACTGCTGGAAGCCGAGACCCGCGCGCAAGCGGTGATCGACGACGCCAGCCGTGAACGTCAGCGCATGATGGATGACGCGCTGGCTGCCGTGCGTGACGCCGAGGCGCGTTTCGATGCCGGCCGGGTCGAGCTGCGGGCACCTTACCTGCATGAGGCACAGGGACGCGCCGACCAGGTGGTTGCGGAGTTTTCGCGTAAATACGGCGAACGCCAGCGCACGCTGCGTGAGCTGGCAGCCCGCCACGAGTCCGAAGCAGTGGATGCGGCCCTGGCCCTGTTGCTCGACCCGACCGTATGAGGGTTCCCCGCCCCTGACGGGAAAGGGGAGCCGCGAATCGCACGGCCCAGCCGCCATGTCTGCCTATCTCGATACCCGTGTCAGCCTGTATTCAGCCCGCCTCTTGCCGGATGAAGCGCTGGAGGAGTTGATTGAGCTACCGGATGAGGCGGTGGCAGAGAAGCTGATCGGACGAGGCTTGCCGCAACTGGCGATGGGCTACGACAGGACGGGCGGCGTGCAGGATTCCAGCTCGCTGGAACAACGCATCATTGCCCAGGTATTGGACGAGACGCGTGTGCTGATCCGGCCCCTGTCCGGCGACGCGCGCGGGTTTCTGACCTTCTGGACCGCGCGCTTCGAGATGTCCAATGTGAAAACCCTGCTGCGCAGCAAGATGACGGGCGAGCGCCCTGCGGCCATTCTCGCCCGGCTGATCCCGATGGGCACGTTTGGCCGCCTGGACAACGAGGACCTGGCGCATGCCGAGGATGTCGGCGAGCTGTTGCGCCGCCTGGAAGCCGGCCCCTATGCCGCCATCGTGCGTCGCGCCCGGCGTGCGTTCGAGCAGAGTCACAACCCGTTTAGTCTCGATGCGGCACTGGATCGCGGCTATTACGAAGGCCTGGTCCAGCACGCCCAGCCGCTGGAGGAAACGGTGGGTGAACCGTTCCGCATCCTGATGGCCAACCTCATCGACCGCATCAACCTGGTCTGGCTGCTGCGCTACCGGTTCAACTACAGGCTGCCGCCGGCGCAGGTGTATTACCTGCTGGTGGCATCACGTTACAGCCTGCCCAGCGCGCGTCTGCGGGAGCTGGCTACGCTGGACAGCCCGGCGGCGGTGCTGGGCGCGCTGCACGCGGCATGGCAGGCCCGGCTGTCGGGCGTGACGGACATTCCTGCCGTATTCGCGCACATGGAGCACGCCGCCGCCGAGCAGGCATGGCGGGTATTGCGTTCCCGGGCTTCCGGGATTGCGCGCGCGTTCGCCTACCTGATCCTGCGCGAACGCGACCTGCGCGCGGTCCGTGCGGTATTGCGCGGCCGCCACCTCGGGTTGGCCAGTGACGATATCCGGCTGGCGCTGCGGCGCGGTCCCGCTGAGCTGAGCTGATGCTGCGCGCCGAACCCCTGCTCAGAATTCAATTGGTGATGCTGGCATCCGAAGCGCAGGACGCTGCGCTGACGCTTGCCCGCTTTGGCTTGTTCAATCCGGCACTGTGCAGAGTGGAGGCGCTCACGGAATCACCCGCTGTCGCCTACCGTGAGGTCTGGCTTGAAGCCGAGGCTCGCCTGTCAAAGCTGCTGGACGCGTGCGGCGACACCGGCCCGCTGGACTTGCCCGATGCAGCCGAGGCCCCCTCGCTCGCCGACCTGCAGGAAGTCAACCATTGGCTGAAGGACGTCTGGATCGCCTGTTCAGATTGCCATGAGAACGAAGCGCAGATCGAGGAGGTGCGCAGTCATCTCGCCGCACTGGAGGACACGCTGGCCAAACTGGAAGGGCTGAATGTGGATCTCGCGCATCTGCTGCGGCCCGACAGCTTGCTGGCGGTGAATATCGGCAGCCTGCCAGCGGCGGAGCTCAAACGGGTGACCGAGGCGCTGGCCATGACCGGGCATCTGGTTTCGCGCTTCGATCAGGCCGGCGACCAAGTGTTCGCGGTGATTGCCGGTGCGCGCGCCCGTCACGATGAGGTGCGCGGTTTGCTGGCCCAGGCGGGCTGGCGCGAGTTGCCGGTGCCAGACGAATTGCGTGCTCATCCGCAGGCGGCACGCACCTGGCTGGAGGCCGAGCGTGCCCGGGTGGAGGCGCAATCCGGCGCCGCCTGCCAGGTCAGGGACGGGCTGCGCGAACAGTTCGGGCCGCGCCTGCACGAAGCGCGCCTGCGCCTGGCCCTGGCGCGCCCGCTGGCCGAGGCTGCCCAGGCTGGCATATCCGGCAGGGGCGGGTTGGCAGCCTTGTCTGGCTGGATTCCGCGCCGGCAATTGAATGAGTTGCGAGCCACGCTGGATGCACGCCTTCACGGTCGCTACTGGCTCGCTCAGCACGAGCCCGCTGCCGACGACATGGCCGAAGTGCCTTCGTTGATGCGCTACCCGGGCTGGCTCAAGCCTTACGTGCCGCTGGTGAAAAGCTACGGCGTGCCGCGCTACGGCGAACTCGATCCGGCGCTGCCGTTCGCCATCACCTACCTGCTGCTGTTCGGCGCCATGTTTGGTGACATCGGCCACGGTGCGACGATCCTGCTGCTGTCGCTGGCGTTTGCCCGGCGGCTGGGTCGCGCGGTCTGGATTGGCACCGCCGCAGGCGCCGTGTCGATGCTGTTCGGCCTTTTTTACGGCAGCATCTTCGGCTACGAGAACATTCTCCCGCCGCTCTGGTTGTCGCCGCTGCACGATCCGCTACGCGTACTGACGATTGCCGTGGCGTTCGGCGTCGGCTTTATCGTGTTCACGCTGCTCGCCAATGCACTCAACCAGTGGGTGGCCGGGCACGCCGCCGAGGCTTTGTTCGATTCCAGTGGCCTGGCCGGGCTGGCGTTCTACCTCGGCGCTGTCGGCGTGCTGGCGAGTTGGACCGGTGTGCTGGATGTCGCCCGACCCGCAGCGATACTGGCAGGCCTGGGCATCGTTGGGGTGGCGGCGTTCAAATGGCATGAAACCCAAGCCGGGCTGGGCGAGCGCCTATTGGTCACCTTCATCGAGACGCTGGAAACCGCCATCAACCTGTTTTCGAATACGCTGTCGTTCATGCGCGTGGCGGCGTTCAGCCTCAATCATGTGGCATTGGCACTGGCAGTGTTCACCCTGGCCCACGGCCTCGATGCAGTCGGCCATGGGGTTACGCTCGTGCTTGGCAATATCGTCATCATCGTGCTGGAAGGCGGCATCGTTGCGATCCAGGCGCTGCGCCTGATGTATTACGAGGGGTTCTCGCGCTTTTTCAGCGGGGATGGAAGGGAATTCGTGCCGTTGCGAATTGAGAAGGCGTGAGGGGTAAGCGATGAGCAGTGAGCGAAACTGATTTCCGCCTCACTGCTCACCGCTCACCGTTCACTCGCAAAAGGAGAAAACATGATTGGGTTGATCGTATTGATGGGTGTGCCGGTGGCGGCGACGCTGGGCGCGGGCATCTGGCTGACGCTGAAGCCGCAGCGTATCGCTGCGGGCTGGCTGCAGGGCGGCCTGCTGGCCAGTCTGGCGCTGTTCGGCCTGGGGGTCGCCGGCGTCCTGCTGATGGGCGTGCAGGAGGTCATGGCGGCTGAACCGGCGACGACGGCGGTGCGGGAAATCACCCTGGGGCAGGGCCTGGCCTTGCTCGGAATCGGCCTGCCGACCGGCCTCGCGGCCATCGCCGCAGCGCTGGCGCTGGGGCCGATCGGCTCCGCATCGCTGGCGGTGATCGCCGAGAAGCCGGAAATGTTTGGCCGCACCCTGGTTTATATGGGGCTGGCCGAAGGGATCGCGATTTACGGTTTGGTCATGTCGATCCTGCTGCTTGGCAAGCTCTGAGGCGATGCAAACCGCAAGCGATATCCCCTCCGATGGCGCCCGTCTGGTGGTGCTGGGCAGCGCCGGTCTCGCCGACGGCTTCAGTCTCATCGGCGCCGAGGTTCATGCCGACGCTGATCCCGCCACCGTGGAGCGGGTGCTGGAGCAACTGGCCCATAGCGGTGATGCAGCGCTGGTGCTGCTGGAAAGCACACTGGCCCACGCCGGCGGCTTTTGGCTCAATCGCTTGCGCGACGAAGGCGGCCGCATTGTCATCACCGAACTGCCGCCCTTGCCCTCGCCCCAGGATTACGCGCCGGCGGTGGACGCGGTGGTGCGGGCGGTTCTGGGACCGGATGCGTTGAAGTAGATGCAAGTTGCAAGATACAAGGCACAGGAAAAACCCGGCCATCCATCTTGTGATGTGAAGCTTGATGATGGTTTCTCAAGTATCTCAATCTGGAGCGTAAATGGAAGCTGACTCACAAGTCTCCCAACTCGAGCAGGCGCTGCTTGAGCAGGCCAGGACGCTGGCACGCGAGTTCCTGCAGAACGCCGAATCGGCACGCGCACACATCCTCGCCGAGTCGGCTGAAAAGCTGAAGCTGGCGGGTGAGCACGAAGTCCTGACCGCCAAGGTCGAAGCCGAGCGGCTGGTGCGGCGGCAAGGTCAGGCGGCGGAAACGCGACTTGCAGCCGAACTCGACCGGCTACGCTGGGCGCTCACGGAATCCACGCTGTCCGAAGTCAAAATTGCTTTCCGCCAGCTGGTTCAGGACGAAACGCGCTATCTCGGTGTGCTCGAAGCCTGGCTGGCAGCGGCGGCGCAGGCGCTGCCGCCGGGTGATCTGGTGGCGGAGGTTCGGCCCGAAGACGAAAAGCGTCTTCAACCCTTGTGGAAGGAAATGCTTGCGCGTGCCGCGCCAGGGCGCACCGTCACGCTCGCCATGCACAGTCAGCCAACCGAAGGCGGTATCCGCGTGCGTCTGGCCGACAATCGTGCCCAACTCGACCAGACCTTCGAGGCACGCCGCGCACGCCTCGCCGACGAACTGGCACGCGTGGCGATGGAACGCCTGTTTGCCAGCGCGCCTGACCTCGGCACGCTCATTCACGGATAGGACACATGGGCAGAATTCTCGAAATCAACGGCCCCCTGGTCAAACTCGAATTGCCGCAGACGGTGTTGGGCGAGCAGGTGCGGGTCGGACGCATGGGCCTGGTTGGAGAAATCATCGGCCGTGATGGCGATACCGCGCTGGCGCAGTTGTATGAGGACACCGCCGGACTGCGTCCCGGCGAGGTGGCTGAAGGCCTCGGCTGGCCGCTATCGGTGGAACTCGGGCCGGGGTTGTTGGGCGGTATTTTCGACGGCGTGCAGCGTCCGCTGCAGGCGATGCGGGAGCAGAGCGGCGACCGCATCGCACGGGGTGTCAGCGTGCCTGCGTTGCCGCGCGACAAGCGCTGGCACTTCGTGCCCAATCCGCAGCGCCGCGCCGGAACGGCACTGGCCGGGGGCGACGTGCTGGGCACCGTGCAGGAAACCGAGACGATCCAGCACCGCATCCTGACCCCGCCGTTGCTGCATGGCGAGTTGCTGGAATTGGCACCGGAGGGCGATCACACCCTGGAGGAGGTGATCGGCCGGGTGAGGCTCGCCGATGGCCGCATCGAAAAACTGCACCTGTTCCACCGCTGGCCAGTGCGCATGCCCCGCCCGTTCAGGCAGCGTGATCACGCCGTGGTGCCGCTGATCACCGGGCAACGCATCCTCGATACCTTCTATCCGCTGCTGAAGGGCGGCAAGGCGGCGATCCCCGGCCCGTTCGGCGCCGGCAAAACCATGCTGCAGCACCAGATCGCGCGCTGGTGTAACGCCCAGATCGTGATCTACGTCGGCTGTGGCGAACGCGGCAACGAACTCACCGACATCCTCGAATCGATGCCGGAACTGAAAGACCCTTACACCGGCCGCCCATTGATGGAGCGCACCCTGCTGGTGGCCAATACGTCCAACATGCCGGTGGTGGCGCGCGAAGCCTCGATCTACGTCGGCATCACGCTGGCCGAGTATTTCCGCGACCAGGGCTATGACGTGGTGATGCTGGCCGATTCCACCAGTCGCTGGGCCGAGGCCTTGCGCGAAGTGTCCGGCCGTTTGGGCCAGATGCCGGTGGAGGAGGGCTATCCGGCCTATCTCGGCTCGCGCCTGGCGGCCTTTTACGAACGCGCCGGCCGGGTAGAAACCTTCGCCGGCGACCACGGCTCCGTGACGCTCATCGGTGCGGTATCGCCACCCGGCGGCGACTTCTCCGAACCGGTGACCAGCCACACGAAAGAGATCATCCAGACCTTTTGGGCCTTGTCCAAGGACCTCGCCGACGCACGCCACTATCCGGCGGTCGACTGGCTGGAAAGCTTTTCCGGCTACGTCAGTTCCGCTGCGAAATGGTGGGCGGAAAACGTTGATCCGAATTGGGAGTCTTCTCGTGCCGAGGCGCTGGATCTACTCGCTGCATCCGAGGAATTGCAACGCATCGTCAACCTGGTGGGTGTCGAGGCGCTATCAAGCGAGCAGCGCTGGACGCTGGAGGCCGCGGGACTGATCAAGGAAGGCCTGCTGCAGCAGGCAGCCACCGATGAAGTCGACAGCTTCGCTTCGCCGGAAAAGCAGTTCGTGCTGCTGGCGGCCTTGCTCGACATCTATCGCCAGGGCATGAAGCTGGTGAAGCTGGGCGCGCCGGCCCGACGTCTGATCCAGATGCCGCTGCTGGCACAGGCGCGGCGCTGGAAAACCCAGCACAGTTCTGAGGACATCGCTGCATTGAAGGTGAAGGCTGCCGCTATCCCGCAAGCCTTCGAGCCGCTGTTGCTTGAATATGCATCCACGCCCATGTCCCCGACGGTGGGGGCGGCCAACGCATGAAAAACATTGAATTTCGCACGGCCACCTCTGCCCAGGGCGGCCTCGTCGTCATGGGCGGCGTGCCCGGCGTGGCGGCTGGTTCGCGCGTGCAATTGCGCGATCACGCCGGTCGCATCCGTTCGGGCCTGGTGATCCGTACGGCGGATGAAGCCGTACTGGTGGAAGTGTTCGAGGGCACCGACGAACTCGATCTCGAGCGCACCTGGGTGCGTTTCCTCGACGAGCCGTTCAAGCTGCCGCTGTCGCGCGACATCATGGGCCGTGTATTCAATGGTTCAGGCCTGCCGCGTGATGGGCGACCGCCCATCATCTCGGCCGACCGCCGCGACATCAACGGCGAACCGCTCAACCCGGCGGCGCGCGCCTATCCGCGCGAATTCATCCAGACCGGCATTTCCGCCATCGACGGCATGAACGCGCTGACCCGCGGGCAGAAGCTGCCGATTTTTTCCGGCGGCGGCCTGCCGCACAACCGGGTCGCGGCGCAGATCGTGCGTCAGGCCAGGCTGCTGGGCGAGGAGGCCGCCGAGTTCGTGGTGGTGTTCGCTGCCTTCGGCGCTTCGCATGCCGACGCACGTTTCTTCCAGGAAAGCTTCGAAGACAGCGGGGTGCTCAACAAAGTAGTGATGTTCCTCAACCTCGCTGACGAGCCGGTGATCGAACGCCTGCTGACGCCGCGCGCCGCACTTACCGCCGCCGAATACCTGGCCTTCGACCTCGACTATCACGTGCTGGTGGTGATGACCGACATGACCGCCTACGCCGAGGCGCTGCGCGAAGTGGCGGTGCTGCGTGGCGACGTGCCGGCGCGCAAGGGTTATCCCGGCTATCTGTATTCCGATCTCGCCGAAATCTACGAACGTGCAGGGCGCATCAAGAACCGGCGCGGCTCCATCACCATGATCCCGGTGCTGTCGATGCCATCGGACGACATCACCCATCCGATTCCCGATCTCACTGGCTACATCACTGAGGGGCAGATCGTGCTCGGGCGCGAGTTGACCAACCAGGGCGTCTATCCGCCGGTGACCGTGCTGCCGTCGCTGTCGCGCCTGATGAAGGACGGCATCGGCAAGAATTTCACCCGCGAGGACCACCCGCACGTCGCCAGCCAGCTGTTCGCCAGCTATGCCAAGGCGCTGGAAGTTCGCGGACTCGCTGCCATCATCGGGGCTGAAGAATTGTCCGATGCCGACCGCCGCACGCTGCAGTTCGCCGACGCCTTCGAGCGTCGCTTCATCGGCCAGGGCGAGGATGAGGATCGCAGCATCCACGAAACGCTCAATCTCGCCTGGGACCTGCTGTCCATGCTGCCACCGGACACGTTGATCCGCGTTTCGGAAGCCGAGCTGGCGAAGTATCACAAGGGCACGGCGTGATGCAGATGCAAGTTACAAGACTCAAGATTCAAGAAAAAGCAGGAGGCTACGCTTGTCTCCTGCGATGTTCTTACTTACATCTTGAATCTTGCATCTTGAATCTTGCGCCTGCCGAAGGCAGCGCATGAAAAAACGTCTCGCTGTCCCGCCGACTAAAAGCGCGCTGCTGCAGGTCGGCCGCCAGGCCCGATTTTTGGAGCAGGGCAGGCAGATGCTGGAAAAGAAACGCGACCTGCTGACCCGTCTGGTCTACGAGCGGCTGGCGCAATACCGCGAGCTGCGCACGCAGACCGTGCGCGAACTCGCCGAGGCATACCGCTGGCTCGGCATCGTGCAGATGCGCATGGGCGAGCAGATGCTGCGCCAAGTGTCGGTTGGGCTGAAGCCGGCGGTAACAATCAAGGTGGTGGCGCGTTCCAGTGTCGGGGTGGAATACCCCAGCGTATCGGCCGAACCGTTGCCGCTGCAGCCGGTGGGGCTGATGTGGACCGACGTCAGCTTCGACGAAGCGCGCCTGCATCTGCGCGACCTGACCGTGACGCTCGCGCGCCTGGGTGAGGCGGAGAATGCGCTGTGGCGTCTGCTCGCCGCCAGCCGCAAGACGCAGAAACGGGTCAATGCCCTGAAATACAACATCATCCCGCGCTACCAGGCAACGGTGCAGCACATTCACGCCGTACTGGAAGAAGACGAGCGCAACACGCTGTTTCAGATCAAGGTGCTGCGGGCGCGCCAGCCAGCCTGAACGGCTGCCTCGGGATGGATGTTTTGCTAGAGCCAATAAAAAACGCCGTCTTGAGGACGGCGTCAGGGTACTACAGGAGGAATTCGTGGTGGAGGCGGCGGGAATCGAACCCGCGTCCGAAGGCCCTCTACAGACAGTTCTACATACTTAGTCCGGTGATTTATTGCTTTAGCCTGGGTTACGCCCGCCGAACAGGCTGAACTTTGGCGAGTGGCCTTGATTTAATGTCTGCCCAAGCCACCCGGACAGCCACGATCATACTGAGATTACCCTACTGCCGGTTGCCCGGCCCAACCCGTATGCTGGCTGG